>Ga0255055_10001557_pt1 | contig 16627 bp, 14 predicted proteins | sample JV7_2_27_MG_FD_188633 | JGI IMG/M metagenome (GOLD analysis project Ga0255055, IMG submission 188633) | Seawater microbial communities from Jervis Inlet, British Columbia, Canada - JV7_2_27 | ecosystem: Environmental > Aquatic > Marine > Inlet | place: Canada: British Columbia | collected... | reverse complement strand
AATTGCTCGAGACAGAGGAACCAAAAGCTTATGTGGAGGGGACAAAAAGGTTAGTGGCCTTATATCTTTTGCAGGGGATGTTTGAGAAGTCGAAGGAGCAGGCTAAGCAGGGGATCGCCCTGGCTGAAATGCTTGATGAGGCGGAGTGGAGTTCGTGGTTTCATTTATATTTAGCCTCCATGCATCTGAAATCGAAGAATCTTGAGGAAGCTTTGAAAGAGTACAATGATGCGTTGATTATTGCTTCGGAGGCAGGGATTCTTGATAGACAAAGAGAAGCTCTTTATTTTAGAGGGCGGGTTTATACTGAGATGAAATTCAAAGATGAGTCCCAAAAAATGGCAGATGAGCTTAAAGAATTGATCGGAAATGGAATGAACAGAAAGGCAATGAGGCTCTACTACCACCTGATCGGTATGATAGAGCTTGAAAAAGAGAATTTTTCTGAGGCAATTGAGTCTTTTAATCAAGCTCTCTCTCTGTTGCCTTCTCAATTTAATCCAGATGATGGGCAAGCGTTATTTATTGATTCCTTAGCTTTGGCCTACTACAAGGCAGGGGATTATGAGAAAGCAAGGCAAGAATACGAGAGGATAATTCACCTTACAACGGGCAGGCTGTTTTACGGAGACATATATGCTAAGAGCTTCTATATGCTGGGCAAGATTTACGAGGAAGAAGATATGCAGCGACAGGCCATAAATCATTATGAGAAGTTCCTCGATCTCTGGAAAGACGCTGATCCAGGGATTGCTGAAGTCGAGGATGCTAGAAATAGGCTGGCTGAGATACAAAAAACGCCTTGATTGAAGACTTTCTAAAGTCTGTGTGTTTAAGGGAGAATATTTATGAAAAGGCATCCATTTGTAAATACAAACCTTATCCAAACATTAGAAGAAGAGATTAAATTATTTGAACAAGGCAAATCTAACGTTGACCAGGTTAAATCAATTGCCAAAGTCGCCCAAAGGTTAATTTCCTTGAAAATGCTTGAAATTCAAGAAGAAGAAAAGGTTTTAGCAGAGTTATTAGTAAAAATAAAGGACTTTAAAAGCTAATCTCATTTGGCGGGAACAATAAATGTTTCTGTCAGTAAATTATAGAGTCTCTTTTTCATTCCTTCAAGGTTCAACATTCTCGCTTTGCTGCCCTGATCGGTTTGTACCCAATAAACCCGACCTTTTAACTTTTTCAAATATTTATCATCAATCACTTCTTCGTCACTTACAGTAATCGGAAGAATCTCTACAGTTGCTTTTATCTCTATATCTTGTAGAAATAGCTTTGTTTGTTCTTCATATAGCTTCAATCGGTTTTCGACGGTTTTGACATTATCATCGGTACGTTTAATGAGCTTGCCAGCGCACTTGTCACAGACACCTTCCTTTCTGGGGGGGTCGAAATCACTGTATCCTGTGGCACAATCAACACATAACCGGCGGTTTCCTTCAACAATACCATACAGCAGAAACTTGTGTGGCACATCTAAATAGAGAACAAGATCAATGCCAACCTGTGAAAACAGGACATCTGCTTGATCCTTTGTTCGGGGGAAACCGTCCAGAACAAAACCATTTTTGCGGCATTCGTCCCGATTCAAATGCTCCATGATGATGGGAACAACGATATCATCAGGAACGAGTTCACCCCGTTTCATGAAGTCAACTGCTTTTTTTGATAATTCTGAGTCAGGATCATCGCGAACCTTCGCTCTTAAGGCAATTCCAGAAGAAACATGAACTAGTCCTAACGCTTCTAAATCCCTTGATCTGTTTCCTTTCCCGCAGCCTGGTGGTCCGAAAACGAGCGTTTTTTTCCCTTTAATCGCTGCTCTTAATTCTTCCATATTTTCCATAGGAATCGATTACATTTTCTCCAAGATTTCTACAAGGTTGTCATAGGTGCTTATGGTAACATCAGCAGAATTATTATCCTTGTACTTATCATTGACGCCGGTAAATAATATGGCCTCCATGTTGGCTTGTTTAGCACCAACAATGTCTGAGTACTCTGAATCTCCTATATGGACTGCCTCTTCTGTCCCAAAACCCAGCTTTTCCAGCGTGTATTCAAATATCTGTTTGTGGGGCTTGGCAACACCAGCCTCATCAGAGAAGGTAAGATGAGAAAAATATTTAGGAAAATCGTAATCTTTGAGCAATTGTCTTACTGTCTTCGCCGAATGCCATCCAGTATTGCAGATAACTCCCAGTTTATAAATCTTGGATAAAACATCAAGCGCTTGTTTTATTCCAGGTATAACCGGAGGACGAAATTCTAAGGCAACCTGGTCGCTGTACTCTGATATTTTGTAGACTTCTGATGCTGGAATCTGAACTCCTGCAAGCTTCAAGATAGTCTCAGTCCGAGCCCTGCTGTTCTGGGTTTTCTTGTGTTCAATAATATGGTTCTGGAACAGTTTAGCCTCTTCGGAAAAAAGCTCATCCATTTCATCTTGCGTAACCGGGGATCCATGATTTTTAAAGATAAGGCAAAAATACTCCTTTCTCTTCTTATTCCTGCTGGCATCGTCATCTAACAAAGTATCCCAGCAGTCAAAGGTTATGGCTTTTATCATTTTTATAATCTCCTTAATTTCTTAGAAGTCGCCTGGTTAAGGTTTGAAACGGCGACGCAGGTTTCGGCCGTACCGGATGATTTTATAAGACGCCATGTACCGATGAGCTCGAGCTGCAGAATAGAAATGCGGATTTAGTTCAGGAATTTGTTTCGTATCGAGCAAGGCCATTTTGTGATCTACTTGGCCTTCAGCGCTGGGCAGGTTCCTTCCAGCAAAGGTGTCAATAACCTCAACTGATCCCTGCGGACATTTTGGGACACACTCGTTGTCTATTAGTTTCTTCACCCCATACCCCTTACGCTTTCCATAGTCGTCGAACAGAAAGGGCGCTCCAGAGTTAGCCGTCCTCAATCCTGCAATGAAGTCGTGTTTCACTGTTCTGTAGTCGTGTCCGCCGTCAATGAAAAAAAAGTCTATATTGGGATGGCCAAGATGCTTCCATTCACGCATCACAGAGTAGGAATCTCCTGTAAGGCAGCTAATTCGTTCCCGGATCACGGCGGAAACAGATTGCTCCCAGACTTCATCAAAGGCCAATGATTTGGTCGTTGGTCCATTCCCTTCATCAATATCCCATCTCTGGCGGGTTGTTGGAGGAATGTGGTCGATTGTCCAAACCCTACACTCGAATCCTTGCTCCAGACTTGCTTTCGCCATCGACAAGGCTCCATATCCTCGTCCTGTACCGAACTCCAGAATATTCCGCGGTCTATAGTGGCTTACAAGTGCGTAAAGAAGTGGGCCACGCCACCAGTTTCTAACGTAGTAGGTGCCATCCTGCGCTTGCCTTAAGGCCGTAATCCCGGCTAACTGCCTAAACTCGTCCTTAGTTTTCTCATCCGAATTAAATCCCAATTCTTGCATAATTTCTGTTACCAGTTTCTGTTTCATTAGTTATAAAATTTAGCTATTTCTGAAAGTGCTATTGTTTTGCCAGATAGAAAAAAAGCCTAAAAAAATAAATGTGATCTTGAAAAGCATCATTTCTCCAAAGTGATATTTTTTGGTACTAAGCTCTATTTTTGTTTATCATTACAAAAAGAGGGTTCGTTAAGTGAGCCAGAGCGATGAGCACAACACAACCGATCACATTAAACCACAGGTAGTGAATCTCGGTGAAAAAATGGCAGGCTAATACGGTCAGTTCTGCGATGAGGGCTGCGATAAAGGTGGCGTTTCCGCCGATATTCTTGAAGCAAAAAGCTATTATGAAAATTCCTAGAATCGTTCCATAAAAAAGAGACCCCAGAATATTTACAGCTTCGATTAGCGAGCCTAGGCGGTTGGCAAACAGCGCAAAACTGATGGCATAGATCCCCCAGAAAACCGTCGCTAATTTGGATGCAATAAGATAATGGTGATCCGATGCTTTTTTCTTGAATACTCGTTTGTAAATATCTACGACAGTGACTGAAGCCAGGGCATTCAATTCAGCAGAAGAGGAGGACATCGATGCTGAGAGAATAGCCGCAAGAATCAGCCCGACCAGTCCCACCGGTAAGAAGTTTATGACAAAACTTAAAAAGATATAGTTGATATCGTTGGTGTCGGCATTCGGATTGGCTTTTTTAATGAGTGCAGTGGCTTCATCTCTGATCTTTGACTCCGATGATCGTGATTTCTGCAGCATTTGGGTGGCATGATCTAAATCCGAATCTGCATGGCTTTCGATGGCGGCCAGCATATCCCGAATATGAGTTTGTTTCTCTTTATGGATAAGCTCATGTCTGGCTTCGAGTTCCTGATAAGGTTGGGAGTAGGAGCTGTTTTTGATATTAGCGGTTTCGACTGAGTTGAAAAAAATTGGGGGTGTCACGAACTGGAATAAAACAAAAATCATGGCTCCGGTGAAAAAAATGGCGAACTGCATAGGAATCTTAATAACTCCGTTTGCCAGCAGCCCGAAACGACTTTGTGCTATCGAACGTCCGGAGAGATAACGCTGCACCTGTGATTGGTCCGTTCCGAAGTAAGAAAGGGCCAGGAATGTTCCTGCGATTAAGCCGGACCAGATGCTGTAACTTTCTTTCAAGTCAAAAGCGGAGGTAATGACGTTTAATTTTCCCGTTTTGCCCGCCACCTGGATAGCATCCAGAAAGGAAATGTCGGGCGGCAGTAAGCGAAAAATCATGAAAAACGCCGCTCCCATCCCCACGGTTATGATACCCATCTGCAAAAGATGAGTTTTATAGACGGCATCGGTTCCGCCGGTGGCGGTGTACAAGATAACCAGGCCGCCGATCATGAAAACTGTGAGACGAATATCCCACCCGAGAAGCACTGAAATGATCAAAGACGGGGCAAGGATGGTGAATCCGCAAGCTAATCCCCGTTGTATGAGAAAGAGAATGCTCCCTAACGTGCGGTTTTTCAAATCAAAACGCTTCTCCAAAAACTCATAGGCCGTGAAAACTTTTAATTTGTGGAAAGCGGGGACAGCTATAATGGAGATGATGACCATGGCGATCGGGAGGCCTAAATAGATCTGCACAAAACGCATCCCGTCCACATAGGCCTGTCCCGGTCCGGAAAGAAAAGTAATGGCACTGGCCTGTGTTGCCATGATAGAAAGCGTGATTGTGTACCAGGGGATCGATCTGTTCGCCAGAATGTAACCGTTGAGGTCTTTTTTCCCCCTGGTCTTCCAGATGCCATAGACCGCGACAAATACGAGAAAAGAAATCATCAATATCCAGTCAAAGTTGCTCATAGTTTATGATTTTATCGGTCTTAAGGCCGAAAATTTATGACGTTTTTTGCTTAGCCCTTAATATTTCCTCATAAAAGGCTTCGTATTGAGGAATGATTTGATCTGCATTGAAAGACTGTGTGGCTCGCTTCCTTGATTGCTGCTTAAATAAATCATGTTTTTCTGGGCTGCTCAAAAGTTCGATGGATTTTTCTGCCATTTTTTTTATTTCACCCACAGGATAAAGATATCCCGTCTCGCCGTGTGTGATGACTTCTGGTAAACCTCCGGTTTCGGTAGCTATCACCGGAACACTGCAGTTCATGGCTTCGAGCGCCGTCAATCCGAAGCTCTCTTGTTCGCTGGGCAAAAGAAAGAGATCGGCGCAAAAGAACAAAGGTTCTAAATAATCCTGTTCCCCCAGAAAATACACATCCGAATTGAGTTTCAAATCTTTGATCAATTGCTGGATGAACGGCCGTTCCGGTCCGTCTCCGATCAATATGAGTTTTGCCGGGATTCTGGCCTGAACCTCCGAGAAAATACGGACAACGTCTCCAACTCTCTTAACCGGACGGAAATTGGAGGCGTGCATAAGGATCTTTTCTCCACGGGGCGCATAAGATTCTCTATCACACTGGTTACGATGTTGTGCCGGTCGAACGGGATCGATAAAATTGTGGATCACCTGTATCTCACGCTGAATGTCGAATTCTCGGATGGTCTGCTGTTTCAAATAGTCGGAAACCGCAGTGACACCGTCGGATTTTTCGATAGTGAATTTTATGACGCGGCGAAATGATTGATCAGCCCCGACCAGCGTTATATCCGTTCCATGCAGTGTGGTGATGATTTTTATCAACTGCGAATTTAAAATCTGCTTTGCCAGATAGGCACTGGCTGCGTGGGGAACAGCATAATGGGCATGGATAAGCTCGAGATCATAGGCCTCAACCAGTTCAACTAATTTTGTTGCCAGTCCAAGAGCATAAGGCGGATATTTAAACAGCGGGTAGCTCGCAATTCCCACCTCATGGATAAAAATATTCTGATGAAAAGAGCGCAAGCGAAAGGGGGGAGCATAGCTCACGATGTGGATTTCGTGCCCTTTTTTGGCAAGGCCGATCGCTAATTCCGAAGCCACGACACCGCTGCCGCCGTGTGTTGGGTAACATACTATTCCTACCTTCATGGTAAATGCTTAACCTGAAATATTTGAGATACCGTGGATCCTCATGGAATCGCCTCCAGATATTCCTTATCGAAAAAATCAACAGGATCATTGATTTTTATTGCTTCCCGAACCAGAAAAGGCTCGCCGTATTTCACGCCGATATATGCACCGTATTGTTTGTCACGAGTTTCGATTCTGTCCAGGAATTCAGGCCTGCTGAGCAGAGTCTCATCATCTTCGAATTCTGCCTTCTCCCGATTGTGAAGTTGCGATTTGTAGGAGAGAATAGCTTTCATCTTTTGTTCGTGAAAATCCGAAATGTCAACAATAAAAGACGGTTTGAACTCGAAACGGGTCTGGTAATAAATGATTTTGTATGGCTTATAGGGTTCCTGATCTGTTTTCAGTTTTTTTAGTCCGGAGAGGTAGGCACCTTCACGAACGAGATGAGACGTTTTTTCGTGGTCCGGATGGCGGGAGACCCAGTAGGGAGTGAAAACGATTCTGGGTTTATAAGTGCGGATTTCCTTTATGATTCTTATCTTATTCTCCCATGTAACTTCAATCCGGCCGTCTGGGATATCCAGCATCTTGTGAGAAGCTAGGCCCATAATTTTAGCGGATTGTGCAAACTCTTGAGCACGGATTTTGGCACTGCCCCGGGTCGCCATCTCTCCCCGGGTCAGCGTAATGACTCCGGTTTTATGCCCTGAGGCTCCCAATTTTATGATCGTGCCACTGCAGGCCAACTCCACATCGTCTGCGTGAGCTCCGAAAGCTAAAGCATCGAGTTTCATTTCAATCTCCAGTTTGGGTATTTACATCTTTTACAATTTAAAAAGCTGATGATCATGATGTTTTATATCAACAGCTTGGTAAAGCCTTTCCATTAGTCCGAAGCCGTATTTTATGAGAAAGGGTGTGATGTTGAATACTCTTTCCTGTAAGTGCTGAATTGGGTAAAGACTATTTTTCGCTAGGTGGATTCGCTGCGTTATGATGATGTTCTGTTTTTTGGAAGCCTTGAGAATCTTCTTTTCCAAAAGGCTAATTTGGTGATGGATTTTCCCCATGGTAAGATCGACTGATTTTCCCAGCGTAGGTTCAAAAGCCAATGTTTCCTGCTTGATGTCTGTCATATATTTATCAAGATGAGATGCTGTGGTCTGAAAAGCTTTATCAAGGGATTGAGGGATTTTTTCTTTAGCGATTTCATTGATTTTGGCATCCGCGCTCTGCCATATATCCTGAACTTTCAGGCTGTAAGTTTTTAGGGCCTTGTCCACTTTCTTTTCTATAAGTGTGAGACTTTTCCTCGGATAGATAATCGGCATTGGCAGATTAAATCTTTCGTAAACCTCTTTCATCTGGGCAAAGTAGGCTATTTCACTCAGCCCTCCCACATAAGCGACTGTCGGCAAAAGTGTGTCCTGATACAGGGGACGCAGCAGGACATTAGGGCTGAATTTATGAGGTTGCTTCTCCAAAAGTTGGAGGAGTTCATCTTTTCTTAACGTTTGTGGCCTACCTTTTATGCTGTAATCGTCATTCTTGAATTGGATGCTGCTCCTTTCGTCCTCCGCAAGAAATAAATTCAAAATCCCCTCATGTAGTTGAACTTGTGTGCTGTAGTTTTTTTGTGTCAATTTTCGTGAAGTTTCCAGGGCGCACTGTGTTGAGGGTGAGTTTTGGGCGATCTCGGTATAAAAAACATCTTTCCCCAGGTCCTTTAAGCCAGGATGTGCGGCATCAATGAATATAAGACCATGGGATTTAAACAATCGTGTCATCCACTGGGCAAAAGCTTCAACAAACGACCGGCCGGCCTGATAGGCCGTACCCAATTGCGACAGGATTTCTGGTTTGAATTCGGAATCATGGGTTAAATCTTTAAGGTGTTGAATACAATTCGAAATTTCCGCTGAGAGTACGACTTTCGAAACCGGTGTTTTGAGGCTGGCTGAATGCTCCTGGTATTTAATGTTTTCGATCCGGTTTTCTTTGTCTAGAAGGGTTATGTGATTTATCTCTGCAAAGTCGTGATCATTCGATGCCAGCCAAAAGACCGGCACAAAACACCCATGGCTATTTTGGTTGAGGGATTCGGCGAGTTTGATCGCTGTCAGCGCTTTTAAGATGGTGTAGAGGGGACCTGAGAATAATCCGACCTGTTGCCCGGTTACGACTGCACAAGCCTCATCTTGAATGAACTTATTGATATTCCCGACCGTTTGAGCCCCGCAGCCATAACTTAGATTTTGCTCTTTTAATAGGGCGGCTAATCGTTCCCGCGGAAGGTCGCGTGATCTGACTTTCTCAGCTTGCAGGGAATATGCGGCTTGATCGCGAAAATTACCCGCAAAAAACTCACTGACCTTGTCGTACTCATAAAAATAATCATACACGAGTGATGATATGTTGGGCAGCTTATTTGTCGGTATCACCATCGGAGATTATTCAAATAAAATTGATGTCGGGAACATAGCCTGGATCTCTGTTGCCCTCTAATCAAAAGCCTTGGTAAAAAGATAGAAAAGCACTATTAGCAGAGCCAGATTAAGTAAGACCACCGTATACAGCCGCTTCCATGAGGATAGGATTGGCGGCTTTTCCTCGTCTATTTCTTTATTCTCAATTCGTTCATTTTCCATGGGCATCACCAGAAGAAATCAAGTTGGCGAAAAGGCGGTACGCACCCGGAACACCCGCCGGCAGCTGCCGGAACCATGAATATCCTGTATAGATAAAAACGCCTTTCCCATATCTAGTATACAACAAACCTCCTTTTTTATCCGACTCATGGGTGTCAGAGGATGTAAGAATTGGTTCATATCTTTCGTCCCATACCGTAGCAAAGTATAAACCTCTTTCTTGAACCCAGCCATCAAAATCTTCTTGCGTGATTTTGTTGGGAAAATTTAAAAGAGGATGTTGTGGGTTGAGGAATGCGACCGGAGCAGTCTCTTCACTCACCCTATCCCTTCCGATGGTAAAAGGATAAGGACCAATGTTTTTAGTCTGTAATCCGCGAAATACATTGTATTGGACGATGAAAGTTCCGCCGTCCTTGACGTACTGAAGAAGGCGTCGATATGTATTTTTAAGACGTTCCCTGGTGTTGTAGGCTCTGATACCAGCTATGATGGCATCGAATTGGTTTAGATCCGCTTTTTCCAGCATATCATCATCAATCAGTGTCACCTCGTAGCCGAGATTGAGCAAACTATGTGCAACTTCATCACCTGAGCCCATGATGTAACCAAGTTTAGTTCCCGCATGCTTAATATCCATTTTGATGACCTTTACGCGGCTTTTGGGGAAATACACCTGCCTTTTGATGTGGGGATGGGAAATTTCCAGTATATCACGATCAAGCTTTTCTCCGTTGATCTCTGCTATGGCAGTCAAGATGGCTTCATCTGAATTATTAAGCGGAGTAACTTTAAACGTGACTTTCGTTTCTTCATATTTGTTGGCCAAGATAAATGGAATGCTTTCCGGGGTAATCCGCCACTGTTCAGGCGCCGCGATACGGATTGAGCCTGCGATATTCGGAGAGTGGCTTTTTAATTTTACCCGAAGTTCCTGGGAACCATCCTTGGTGAAAATTTTGACTTTGTCTTCTATCTGAACTGTTATCTTAGGTCTTATTTCAAAAGGTCTGTATTGTTCACCAGCAACTCTATCGGTCCATCGATAAAGCAGGGGAACAGAGTACTCTAAAAGACTGCTGTCTGTGTTTAATTTGATATTCACAAGGATCGAAGGCGGATTTTCATCCAATCCGATAAGGTTTTGTTCCCGGATGGAAAACGTTGCTTTTTTTGGGGGGGATTTTAGCCAGTAGGGTTGTGAAATCGGAAAATCCTTGGGAATTCGGATGGTTTTCTCAAAAGTTTGGGGGTCGTTGTTTTTGAGAAGGATGTCTAGGTCAGAATCAGAAGCAAGTTCATAAAAATCTATTTCTTGAATTCTAAATGGGTATTCCGACCGATTGACGATTGTGGTCTGTATCTTAATCTCATCGCCTGGAGCGCAGGCAAAATCAGGTGAAACTGCCTCAATCCAGAGTCCGGCACAAGACTGGATAACTTGCAGCAGTTCTTCTTTTTTGATCTTGATCCAATACGTCTCATCTAACTCGGTCAATTTAGTATAGACAGCCAGCAGGCTTGGGAGGGATTTTGATGGGTGTTGAGAATCAAAAGTGTCTATAATCTTAGCCAGCATGCGCCCAATCTTTTGGCCACCGGGGACTCGCTGCCAGGATGTATCGATGCCGTCGAAGAGATCTGTGGTTGCCGGGGTGCCCTCTATGAGCTGGTAGTAGTCGTAGCGGGCTCCCCGTCGACCGGATGAACCGAATCCCTGGCTTTTGTGCATGGACCTGCTTTCCGCACCGATTTCCGAGTACGATTTGCCAAGCAGAGGATTGTACTCGCCGGTGTTAATCGTAAAGGCATTGGCCATCTCTTGCTGGCCGCGCCGCCATCTGTTCCAGAATAATCTCTGGGCCCGCCAGGTTTGCACATACTGCAATTGTTCCGGAAATTTATTAGAATCTGCGGCCGCACGAAAAGCTTCCTTGGTCAGCTTGCCGGAGGCCGCGTGATGGCCATGGCCCCTGTACCCCTCGCCAAGAGAACGGGCGATGATCACATCCGGACGGAAGATTCGAATGACCCAGACTATGTCGGCCAGGATGGCTTCTTTTCCCCAAAAAGATAAGGTTTCCTCAGGTGTTTTGGAGTAACCGAAATCGATAGCGCGCGTAAAAAATTGTTCGGCGCTGTCGTTGCGGCGGGCGGCCATGAGCTCTTGGGTTCGGATGATCCCGATTTCAGCTCCTTTTTCAGGGCCGATCAGGTTTTGGCCCCCGTCACCGCGCGTAAGGGACAAGTACGCTGTGCGATATTTTCGGCCTATTGAAAAATAGGCCAAGGCCGATGTGTTTTCATCATCCGGATGAGCTTCGATGTAAAGAATACTGCCGAGAACATTGAGTTTGTGAAGAGCAATCTGCAACTCTGCAGCATCGAGAAGTTCAATCTGTGAGGGAGGCGCATTCAAGTTGAGAAATAACGTACAGGCAAAGAGGATAACAATATACTTTTTCAATTTTCCATCCATTTCAAGCTAGATAGAATTATGGTGCTGGATTGCATATTATTGAATGTCTAATCCTAACTAATGAGAACGATATTTGATTTTATTAAAAGCAAACAGATACAGTAACGAAAACTCGTAAAATAATCTTTAGCTCAGATTGTGTTTATTCTTTGGGCAGCTCGATTTTAAACGGTACCTTCAACTTTTCCCACAGGAGAAAGGCGGTTGCGGACGTTCCTGCCAGATTGTCAAACCCGAATATCAGCCACTCTTGGTGGGGAGTCTCCACAGGAGTTACGGTTACCCGGAGGGCATCTTCTTCCTGGTTATAGGAATAGCTTCCCCAGGAGGAGTTGTTCTTGCTGAAGATGATGATCCAGTCCTTTTCTGAAGGGATCATATGGATGCCGTATTTACCCGCCGGCAGTTTATTACCTTCGATGAGAACATCCTTGCTGAATTCTATGGTTGTGCTTTCGTTGGCGCCTGCCCGCCACGGAAAAGGTTTCTCCTTGGAGTATTTATTTCCGGGTGCCAGGCCATAAGGCACGAGTTCGCCCCAAATTTTTCTGCCTTTGACCCCAGGGCTGCTGTATTCGATGGTGATATCGGTGTCAATTCCCAGTCTTTGCATTCGGCTGGCTTTCAGGCTCGAGCGGACCCGATCTCCCTGGGCGAAAGTGGTTAAAGGTAGAATCAGGAGAAAGGATAAGATTAGGAAAAAACTGATTATGCTTAGGCGTTTCATGATTTCCTCCTTTTTAATGCCAAAGCTGATTTAAAAGGTTATTCAGAAACAATTTCGTTTTTACCATAGTTTACTTAGAATGTCTATCATGATAGTAGAATTTTTCGGGTTTTTTGAATATTCTTAAAAAGAAGAGGTAATGCCGAAGAGGGGACTCGAACCCCTACTCCCGAATATCAGGAACTAGCCCCTCAAGCTAGCGTGTCTACCAATTCCACCACTTCGGCATTTAAACCTGGGAGGCTCATTTAGGCAGTATTGCCTATATTTAAGGGAGAAAGTTTTCTGACCTTTATTTTTTCTTCTCTGTTTCTGTGTTTTTTTGTTCTCTTTCCTTTTTTTCCTCTGTTGCGGGAGGTTTCTTTTCTTCGGTTTCTTTTTTTGGTTCCGTTACCGCAGCTGCCTCCTCTGTCGGTGCTCCTTCGCCTTTTACAGCCGATGTTACTCCTCTTACAGACAGCATCCAAAGCCCCAGCGAAGTTATCATAAAAAGTATGGCACTAATTGTGGTTGCTCTGGATAAAATAGTTGCTGCACCACGTGGCCCGAAAACAGTCTGGCTGCCTCCCCCTCCGAATGCTCCAGCCAGATCAGCAGCTTTGCCTGATTGAAGAAGAACAGCAATGATGAGAATGAAACAGACGATAATGTGGATTACTGTGATTATACCGCTCACTTTTTCTCCTTGTAGGCTTTTATTGCTTCTTTCGTTATTTGAATGAATGAGTCAGCTTCCAGCGAAGCTCCTCCGACTAATGCTCCGTTTATGTTATTTTCCTTTAGTATAGAATATGTATTGGCTGGCTTCACTGATCCACCGTAGAGAATTATAGCATAGGAAGCAATCTCATTTCCATATTTTTCTGTCAGCTTCTTTCTTATGAAGCGATGGACTTCCTCCGCTTGAGAAGGTGTTGCCGTTACACCCGTTCCGATGGCCCAGATAGGCTCATAAGCGATAACGATCCGCCTTATCTCATCTTTCCCCAGCCCTTCCAGCCCTGAATTTATCTGGGTTTCGACTTTACCCATGGTGTTTCCCTTTTCTCTTTCTTCCAGTGATTCCCCGATGCACATGATTGGCGTAAGTTCATGAGCTAAAGCTGCTTTGATTTTTTTATTAACCGTCTCATTTGTTTCACCAAAATATTGCCGCCTTTCTGAGTGACCGACAGTGACATATTGACAGCCTGCATCTTTGAGCATCGGCGGGGAGACTTCGCCTGTGAAAGCTCCTTTTTCTTCCCAGAAAATGTTTTGGGCGCCAAGCTGGATAGTACTTCCTTCAATTACTTTTTTCACTTCATTCAGCATGGTATAGGGAGGAATTACAACAAGCTCCGCATCCATCAGTTGAGGACTTTCCTCTTTGAGAGCTTTAACCATTTCCACAGCTTCAGGAATGGTCTTATACATTTTCCAGTTTCCCGCGAGGAAAGGTTTTTCGTTACTTATTGTCATCTTATTTCTCCGATAAAGCTTCGATACCGGGGAGAGTTTCGGTTGCCATGAATTCCAATGAGGCACCCCCTCCGGTTGAAATATGGGATATTTTCTCACTCACTCCTGCTTTGTAGACAGCTGCTACTGAATCTCCCCCTCCTACGATTGAGAGGGCTTCAGAGTTGGCTACTGCCTCAGCTATTTTCATGGTTCCCTGGGAGAATTTATCGATTTCGAACACTCCCATAGGACCGTTCCAAAAGATCGTTTTTGCCTTGGCTATGATTTCTGAATATTTCTCGACAGTTTTTGGCCCGATATCAAGACCCATCAAGTCTGAAGGAAGAGGAGGAGATCCCACTGTTTTAACTTCTGCGTCGGAGTCCTTTTCAGCAGCGACAAGATGATCAGAAGGAAGATAAAAATTAACTTTTTCCTCTTGGGCTTGATCTAAAAGGAGATGGGCGAGCTCTATTTTATCTTCCTCTACAAGGGAGCGGCCGACTTCATATCCCTGGGCTTTGAAAAATGTGTAAGCCATAGCGCCGCCGATAAGAATACTGTCAGCTTTGTTTAAAAGGTTCTCTATGACGGGAATCTTATCAGAGACTTTTGCGCCTCCGAGAATGGCTACGTATGGTTTTGGGGGAGAATGAACGGCTTTACTCAAATAATCAACTTCTTTTTTGAGGAGAAAGCCAGCTGCTGATTTTTCAACATACTTAACAATGCCGACAACTGAGGCATGCAATCGGTGCGAAGCACCAAAAGCATCGTTGACATAATAGTCGACTTCTTGAGCCAATAGCTGGGCAAAAGAAGAATCATTCGCTCTCTCCTCCTTATGAAACCGCAGGTTTTCCAGAAGAAGAATCTGGTCTTCCTTGAGTTCTTTCTTTAGTTTTAGGACTTCCTCCCCGATAACATCAGGGGCAAGAATGACTTCCTGAGGAATGAGCTCGGAAAGCCTTTCTGCTACAGGCTTAAGGCTAAATTTAGGAATATATTCTCCTTGGGGGCGTCCCAAATGGGAGGCGACTACCACTTTTGCCTTTTGCTCGAGAAGGTAATTTATGGTGGGAAGAGCAGCCTTTATCCGCGAATCATCTCTTATTTTGCATTCTTCATCCAGAGGAACGTTGAAGTCAACCCGGAGGAAAACTATTTTTCCCTTGAGATCTAAGTCTTTAAGAGTGAGCATGCCCTCTTAACGGGAGATGTACTTGATCAAGTCTATCATGCGGCAGGAAAAGCCCCATTCATTGTCATACCAGGCAAGAATTTTCACCAGGTTTTCATCTGTAATTCTGGTGAAAAGTCCGTCCACGATGCAAGAGTGAGGGTTGGCCATAAAATCAACAGAGACAAGAGGCTCCTCAGTGTAATCGAGAATTCCATTCAACTTGCCTTCGGAAGCTTTCTTGAAGGATTCGTTAACTTCATCAGCGCCGACATTTTTCTTTAAGAGCGCTACCAAATCCACGACAGATACATTGCAGGTGGGAATCCTTATGGCTATGCCGTCGATTTTCCCTTCGAGCTCAGGAATAACAAGTCCTACAGCCTTGGCAGCTCCGGTTGTCGTGGGAATTTGAGAGACAGCTGCTGCTCGGGCTCGACGAAGATCTTTATGGGGTGCATCAAGTAATTTCTGGTCACTTGTGTAGGCATGAATTGTGGTCATAAAGGCCTTTTCAATGCCAAACTCCTGATGGAGAACTTTTACTACAGGGGCCAGGCAATTGGTAGTGCAAGAGGCCATGGAGATGACGTGGTGTTTTTCTGGATCATAGATTTCTTCGTTAACTCCGAGGACAATCGCTACGTCTGGATCTGAGGCAGGTGCAGAAATTATAACTTTTTCAGCACCTCCTATTTCGATATGCTTGATTGCATCCTGCTTTTTCCTGAATATGCCCGTAGATTCAATGACGATTGAAGCCCCCAGCTCCTTCCACGGAAGGTTGCTAACGTCCTTCTCGCAAAGAACTTTTGTTTTTTTATCATTGACTATTATTGCATCTTCCGAGGATTTAATATCTGCCTCTAGAATCCCGAGTACAGAATCGTATTTGAGCAGATGAGCCAGAGTTTTAGAGTCAGTGATATCGTTTACAGCCACGATATCAATGTCGGGATCCTGGTAAGAGGCGCGGAAAAAATTTCTTCCAATACGTCCGAATCCATTTATTCCGATTTTAAAACTCATATGAAACCTCCTCTTATATATATGTTTCTTTATTAACACAAAAACAGGTTTAAATCAATGAATGCAGTGATATGTGATTTTTTTCTTAAGGAATTAGGGATGGTTTTGCTTGTAGGGGCTTGATTCATCAAGCCCGTACTGCTTTCGAATGAAGAGGTATAAAAAATTCAAGTTTTAAAAGTCGAACCCCATGTGGTAAAATTCGCTGTAAATAAGGATGAATCTTTAAAAAGCACCATCAAAGGAGTGCCCATGAAAGTCCTGACTTCGACGCAGATGAGAGAAATTGACCGGACAGCTATAGAGGAAATCGGAATATTGGGCACCACCCTAATGGAAAATGCTGGCAAGCAGATCTTCGAAAAGCTAAGAGAAAAGTTTCCAGAGTTGAGTAAGGAAAAAATCGTCATCGTGGCCGGTAAAGGAAACAACGGCGGCGATGGTTTTGTTGTAGCGCGTTATCTCTATAACCACGGAGCCAAACCATATGTCCTGCTTCTTGCCTCCAAGAAAGAAGTGAGGGGAGATGCCGCCGTAAATTTAAAAATGGCCGAGAAAATAGGGGTAAAGATTAGCGAGGTCTGTTCACTTAAAGATTGGAAACTCCAGAAAGAAAGGATTTCTCAGCCGTCTGTGCTCGTTGACGCTATCTTTGGAACCGGTCTGACTAAGCC
>Ga0255055_10001556_pt1 | contig 16631 bp, 14 predicted proteins | sample JV7_2_27_MG_FD_188633 | JGI IMG/M metagenome (GOLD analysis project Ga0255055, IMG submission 188633) | Seawater microbial communities from Jervis Inlet, British Columbia, Canada - JV7_2_27 | ecosystem: Environmental > Aquatic > Marine > Inlet | place: Canada: British Columbia | collected... | reverse complement strand
CATACCCATCTTCGCGTTGGCGCACGAAGTAGGCATTCTCGGCGAAGCGACAGGCGTCGATGATGAATGGAATGTCGTGCTCTTCGAGGACGCCTTTGACCGCGCGGAGGTTGGCCATCGACACCGGCTGGCCGCCGCCGGTGTTGTTGGTCACGGTCATCATGGCGAACGGGATCTTCTCCCGACCGTGCTCGGCAATACATGCGCGGAGCTTGTCGACGTCCATGTTGCCCTTGAACGGCGCCACTGCCTGGGTGTCGTGAGCCTCGGCGCACGGTAGGTTGAGGGCGACGCCGCCGCAGTACTCGACGTTGGCGCGGGTGGTGTCGAAGTGGCTGTTGTTGGGGATGATGTCCCCCGGTTTGATGACACACTCGGCGAGGATGCCCTCGGCCGCGCGGCCCTGGTGGGTGGGCAGGACGTTATCAATGCCGGTGATTTCTCTTACCGTCGACTCGAATTGCTTCCAGGATCTGCTCCCGGCATAGCTCTCGTCGCCGAGCATCATGGCGGCCCACTGCTGGGCGGACATGGCGCCGGTGCCGGAATCGGTGAGGAGATCGATGCAGCAGTCCTCGGCGTCGATCAGGAATACATTGTGGTGGGCCGCGACGAGCGCCTGCTCGCGCTCGGAGCGGGTCGTGATCTTGAGAGGTTCCGTCATCTTGATGCGGAAGGGCTCGATGATCGTGCGCATATTCATCCTCCCGGAGTCGTGCGGCCGCAACCCGCTGGTTCGGGTCGCCCGCACGGGGCGGTCCGAGCGTAGCAAAACTCAGCCTGCCGCGTCGGCTTCGAGCTTTCCAGCATCAACCTTGCCACTTGCTGACTCGACCGTGGTGTGATGGGATCGAAGAGATGGGGAAAGTCGTTTTCAGGACCGTGTCGTGACGCAAAACGGTGGGCCGACCGCTTTCGTGAGATCAACCTTGACCGGCCCCCGGTTGCTCGGTGTCGGCGGCGTGGCCGTCGTCACGGCGCTGGCGACTCTGATCGTGACGCACGACAACGCCCAGGGAAATTTGTCGCTGAGGTTCTTAGGTCCCCTCGTAAGGGTGATCGACGAAATCGGCTGGTTGCTGCTGCAGGATCCGCCTCGGTGGATCACCTGGGCCGGCGGCGTGATGGCGGCCCTCGCGATCATTTTCGGCACCTTCCTGTGGTGGCGCCAGCGGGCCGACGTGGTGCGACACTTTCCGCCGGTATTGCTCGCCGTCGGCCTGGCGCTCTGTGGTCAACTCTTCTTCCTTCACGGTTGGTGGACGATCGGCGTGATCTTCTATGCCGAGGCCGTGATGGTGGTCATTGTTGCTCATCTGGTGGGGCGGCGTTCCGGAAACGAGCCCATCGGTGACCAGCCGGCAGGGCGGCCGACGTACTGGGAAGCCGGATCCCTGCTCGCGATCGGCGCGATTGCGGTCTTTTTCCGGTACTACGCACTGAACCGGATGCTCTACTACTTCGAGGGCGAGCTCAGCCCCTTCATGGCCGGCGCGACCAATCTCGAGGGGATGTTGTTGGCCAACATCGGCTGGCAGGGGCCATGGGCGCCGATGGGTCTCCTCTACTACCTTCCCATCTGGGCGATGAGCGGGGTCGCCGGCAGCACGGTACTGGCGGTCCGCCTCGGTTCGGCCGTGATCGCCATGCTGACCATCGTTGTTGTTTACCTGGTCGTACGCAACGTGATCGGCAAAACGGTCGGGCTCTGGTCGGCGGCCCTGTTGGCGATCGACACGCTCCAGGTCGGGTGGAGCCGGAGCGACATGCACCCGCACGCCTCCACCGCCTGGCCCGGGATCCTGCTCTACGGCGCAACCACTCGCGCCCTTGGCACGGGCGCGACGGGTTGGTACATCGCGGTCATGTTGTTGATGGGGCTGAGCTGGCACCAGTACCCATCGGGTCAGTTCGTGGTCATCGTTCCGGTGATCGCCTTCACGGTGCACGCGGTGCAGAACCGTGGCTTTCTGAGAACGAGTTGGCGGAGGGGCCTGTACATCGTAGCCGGCGCGCTGTTCTGGGTTCTGGGCTATCCGCTGGCGTCTTTCGTGGCGGTGGGGACGCCGAGTAGTCCCATCGAGTACGCCTCCAGGCTTGGCCCGCGGCTTCTCGGCGGCAGCGATTTTGCGGTCTACGCTGAAATCCAGATCGAAGAACTCATTGGCACTGTGTTACACAACGGCTGGGACCTGGTGCTGGGTCTCTTTGTGGAGGCGCCTTGGGTCTTTCACCAGACAGTGATCCCGGATGTGGAGGGTCTGACACGGCGGGCTCTGCCGTGGTTTGTCGTCGCCTGTGCGGTCGTCGGGCTCACCATCTGCGTTCTGAGATTTCGTGAGAAATGGTCGGCACCGCTGCTCGCGCTGGTCGCCGCCGGGATTCTGCCCGCGATCCTATCGGACGCCGCCTGGCTGAAACGGGCATCGCTGTTGTACGTGGTCTTGATCATCATCGCCGCGCTGCCCCTCGCGATCGTGACCGACGGCTTCTCCCGATTGCTCAGCCGGAGAGCTCGATGGGTCGCCGGAGGCCTCCTCGTGGTCGCTTTCCTGCTCTGGTCGAGCATCTGGGGCCACGTCTGGTTTTCGGGCCGGTATTTCGACTACGGGGTTGCCGCCGAAACCACCATCGTCGAAGCGCTTGACGATCACCTCGAGCCCGACACGCTCCTGATCGTCTCGATCTGGGGCGATTACATCGATGGAGAGCTCGTCTTTCTCCTCCACGACGCGCTCGCCGAGCGACAACCGATCGCTCTATCCATCACCGATCCTCGCGAGGACGGATGGCGAACCCTTCTCGCATATCCGCGCGAAGCGCTGCTGAACATAAACCCGAAGCTCTGGTACTGGGCGTGGCTCGGGCTCGGTGACGAGATTCCCGGGATCGTGAAGCACCGCGATTGGTCGAGGGTGGTCTATCTGATCGAGGACCGGCCGGGTGTGGGATCAGACTTTGAGGTTCTGGCGGATCGCTGTCCGGATCTCCTGACGGAGCGGATCTTTGTCGGTGAGGACGAAGAGGTCATCGACGACGAAGTCCTGCCGAGATACCACGTGTGGATCGCCCGTTGCGATCACCACCGTGGGTTGCGAACCCCACGCTTCGCGGTGCCGGCTGCTGACTGATGGGGCTGGTGCGGAGGTGAAATGCGGGACGCCCCTCCGCGGTTGCGGGATATAACCACACCCGTTGGAGGAAAGTGTATTGAACGGCCACTTGGGTTCACGTCTTGCTGCGGTCTTGGGCTGGACCGCCATCGCCCTGTTTGCGGTGATCTACGCGGTCGAGCTGCTGCCCCACCATGGCCGGCCCGCGACCTTGAGGTGGATCGAGGAGACTTTCGGCCGGGGTGGGTTGATCACCCTCAACATCCTCATCGTGGTTGCCTTTCTCGCCCTCCTGCCATATCGCCGCGAGACCAAAGGGACCTGGAAGTCCAGGGGGGCCTTTATCGCCTTTGTTATAGCCCTGATGACCGAGATGTTCGGCTGGCCACTTCTGCTCTTTCTGGTCTCGCCGCTCATCGAGGTGCCGAATCTGGCGCCGGCATGGTTCGACGCGGTCGGCCACTGGCCTGCACGGGTCGGTACCGTTGTGAGCTTTTTCGGCATCGTCCTGATTGCCGCCGGCTGGAAGCAGATCCACGGCGCCGGAGCCCTCGTTACTACCGGGGTGTATCGCTGGATGCGGCACCCGCAGTACACGGGAATCTTTCTCTTCACCCTCGGCTGGATCCTCCACTGGCCGTCGTTTGTCACCCTGGCCTTATGGCCGGTTTTGGTTGCGGCCTATGTGTGGCTCGCTCTCTTTGAAGAAAGGCAAGCGCTCGAGGAGTTCGGCGAAGCGTGGATAGCTTTTGCTGCCCGAACCAAGAGGTTCATTCCGGGCGTGGTGTGATTACCCTCCTTCCAGTAAACTAGGGCAAATGAAAAAACGAGTCCGGCAGGTGATCGAGCTGGCATCGCGCGTATCTTCGGTTGATGCGACGGATCGAAGCCTTCTCGAGCGTTACCGTCAGCGTTACGGTGAGCTCACGCCTGAACAGCGCCTGGAGCTCTTCCACTGGCTCTCGGACGAGTTCGAGGTCAACCTCAAGCAGATCGAGGAACCGTTGGCGAAGGTGCGTTCCGCCTCCGAGTACGATCGTGTCGCGTGGAACGAGAACGTCCGCGAGCTGAGAAAAGCCGTCGCTTCACCGCGCCAGCGCCTGCTCGAGGGTCTGATCAACACCACCGGCGGGATGGAGTTCGTGCTCGCGCTGCGAGCCGAGGTCCTCGATGCGCAGAAAAACGGCGAGGCCGGCCTCGAGGCGCTCGAGGAGGACATCGCCCACCTCCTCAACCGCTGGTGCCAGCATGGCCTTTTGTTTCTCGAGGAAATCGATTTCGCCTCCTCCTTCGAAACGATCAAGTTTCTCAAGGACCGCGAGATGGTCCACCCGATGGTCGGACTGGAGGAAATGGGCCAACGGTTCGGTGAAGACCGCATGTGCTTCGCCCTCTATCATGTGGTGATGCCGGAGGAACCGGTGGTCTTCATCGAGGTGGCCCTGAGCCGGGGTTTGCTGCGGTCAATCCACGATGTGATCGACGACCAGGCGGGAGCACGCCGGCCGATCAAATCGCCCGACACCGCGATCTTCTACTCGATCAACAACACCCAGAACGGTCTTGCCGGTCTCGGCCTCGGCAAGGTGTTGATTGCGCGCGTCACCGAGGCCTTGCGCGAGCGCCACCCTTCGCTCAAGACCTACTCCACGCTGAGCCCGATCCCGGGCTTCTGGCCACGCTACCTGCGGCCGATCCTCGAGGGGAAGGATGACCGGTTCAAGATCAAGCGCGCCGACGTCGTCAAGAAAATCCCCGCCAGGGCACAGCAGGCGATCCTCGATCGATACCGCGACCTCGGGGGAGAAAAAGACGACCTCGCCGAGGCGCTGCTCGCAGTGCTCGCGCGCCCCGCCTGGATCGAGGATTCGGTCTTCCCACAATTCCTGCAAAAACCGCTTTTGGATCTCGCCTATACCTACATCGCCGAGGAGAAGGACGCCCGCGGCAGACCGCTCAACCCTGTGGCGGGATTCCACCTCGGCAACGGTGCCCGGGTTGCCCGCAGCAACGTCAACTTCGCCGCCAACACCTCGCTGAGGGGTCTCGAGGAGTCGTGCGGATTGATGGTCAACTATGTCTACTCGCAGAAGGCGCTGGGACCGATTGGTCGCGCCGTCCGTTCGCTCCTGCCGTGGGGGCGCCGAGCACCTCATACTCTTTAGGCTTGACAATTCAAACGGAGTGACACATCTTGTACTAAGTGGTTGGACCGATCGGTTTAACCAAAGAGTAAAACTATTCAGTCTGGAATTCGTAGGATACCCCATGGCACGACCTCGTTTCGCAAACCTCGACCTGGACACCCGGCACCGGATCCTCGAGACGGCGGCTGAAGAGTTCGCCGCTCGGGGCTTCGAGGGGGTCTCTCTCAACCAGCTGATCGACCGCCTCGGGATGAGCAAGGGGTCCTTCTACTATTACTTCGACGACAAGGCGGATCTCTTCAACACCGTTGCCGGTCTCGCCTGGGCCATCGTGCTGCCTGTCGAGAAGCTCGATCTCGAGACCTTCAATGCCGAAAATTACTGGTCCTCACTCGAAGCCTTGATGCTGGAGGCCCGCGCGCGGGTCCGAGCGAACCCGTGGCTGGTCGGTTTCACACGGCTCATGTACGACCCGCCGGAGATCGCGGGTGTTCGCGAATCGTTGGCCGAGAAGTTCGACGAAGCCAGACAGTGGCAGGCCGAGCTGATCCGTCGCGGACAGGCACTGGGCACCGTTCGCGACGATCTCCCGGTCGAACTCCTCCAGGCTCTGCTGGTGGGGGCCGACGAGGCCGGCGATCGATGGTTTGTCAATAATTGGGATCGTCTCGGTGATGAAAAAATCGAAGGTCTTTTCGAAGAGGTCTTCGCTATATTCAGGCGGATGCTCGAACCCCCGCCGGATTGAGAAATCAGGAGTGACAGGAGAATGACGTCATGATTCGAAGAATAGCTCTCATATCGACCCTGATCGTTGTTGCGGCTGCCGCCCAACCCGCCGGCGCGCAAGACGCGGCCGAAATTGTCCGCGCCACGGTCGACAACTGGCGTGGCAAGTCCTCCTACGGCGAGATGTCGATGACCATCCACCGCCCTTCGTGGGAGCGAAGCATGTCCATGCGGGCGTGGACCCAGGGCTCTAAGAAGTCTTTGGTGCGGGTGACCGCGCCAAAGAAGGACACCGGCAACGGAACCCTGACAGTCGACAACAACATGTGGTCCTATGCACCCAAGGTCAACCGTGTGATCAAAGTGCCATCGTCGATGATGGGCCAGAGCTGGATGGGCTCGGACTTCACCAACAAGGACGTTTCGCGGGCCGACGACATCGTTGACCAGTACGATCACACGCTCCTCGGCAAGGAGGAGCACGAAGGCCACGCGGTCTTCGTCATCGAATCGATCCCACACGAGGAGGCGGCAGTGGTGTGGGGCAAGGAAGTTCTGCGCATCCGAGACGACGATGTCCTGGTCTCGCAGGAGTACTACGACCAGGAGGGAGTCCTGGTGAAAACCCTTCGCTCCCTCGAAATCGGCGAGATGGGCGGGCGCCCCCTCGCCATCCGGCAACGCATGGCGAAGGCCGACACCGACGACGAGTGGACCGAGTTCCGGATTGACGACGTCGAGTTCGACGTCGAGATCTCCGATAACGTGTTTACCCGATCGAATTTGCAGAACCCCCGTGAGTAACCGATGAATAACATCACCTTCAGACTCGCCTGGAGAAATCTCTGGAGACGCAAACGCCGCACCTGGCTGACGGTCGGTGCGATGGTCTTCTCCAACATCCTCCTGGTCTTCATGATCTCGCTTCAGATCGGGATGTACGGGATGATGATCAACAACACCCTCCGAGCCCAGACCGGTCACCTCCAGGTCCAGGCTCCCGGCTACAAGGATGACCACAAGATGCGCCAGGTGGTGCCGGACGTGAAGCGGCTCGCGGAAGAGCTCCGGCAGGGCCTGGCCACCGATCAGGTGGCCGCGCGAGCCTCGGCCTTTGCCCTCGTCTCGAGCGCCGACCGAAGCTACGGACTCCAGATCACGGGCGTCGAGCCGGAGTTCGAAGCAGGGGTCTCGAGTCTGCCCGGCCTGATCAAGGAAGGCCGCTTCCTGGGCGACGCGATGGCGGAGGAGATCGTCATCGGCCGGGTGTTGGCCCGAAATCTCCAGGTCGAGGTGGGCGACGAGCTGACCTTTATCGGCAGCGGCCGCGATGGCTCCTTTGCCGCCGCGGTGGTGGCCGTGGTCGGCATCTTCGAGAGCGGTATGCCCGACATGGATCGCAGTTTCGCTGAGGTTCCGCTCGATTTCTTTCAGGACGTCTTCACCATGGATGAAGCTGGGCACGCGGTCGTCATCATGGCGCCCGGGCTGATGCAGGTCGGTGCGAACCGCGCGCGCGCCGAGGCCCTGCTTCCCGAGGGGGAGGGCCTCGTCGTCCACGACTGGGACGCGCTGCTGCCTGGACTCAAACAGGCCATCCAGGCCGACTTTACGAGCGCCTGGTTCATGTACGGCATTCTCATAGTGCTGGTGGCCTTCAGCGTCCTCAACACCCAGCTGATGTCGGTCCTCGAACGCACCAAGGAGTTCGGAATCGTCATGTCGCTTGGGGTGACCCCGGGCCGGCTCGGCCGCCTGGTCGTGCTCGAAACGGCGCTGATGGGAACCGTCGGCCTGGTCCTGGGGGCGCTCCTCGGCGGGGCGCTCGTGCTGTGGCTCGGCTATCACGGCTTCAGCTATCCGGGGATGGAGGAGATGGCCGGAAAGTTCAATCTCCCGAGCCGGATCTACCCGCAGGTGTCTTTCATAGGCCTGCTGTTCGGGCCGATGATCATCCTCATATCGAGTGTTATGGCCTCGTTCTACCCGGCTATCAGGCTCCGCTGGTTGGAGCCGGTGGCGGCGATGAGGGCGGCGTGATGGGCAGCCTTAGAGTTATCTTCCGTCTCGCCTGGCGCAATCTGTGGCGCAACCACCGCCGCACGCTGATCATGCTGGCCGCGATTGTCATTGGGGTGTGGGCCATGATCTTCATGACCGCGCTGATGCGCGGAATGGTGGACGACATGGTCAAAGACGGCGTCAGCGTCCTCCCCGGCCACGTTCAGATCCACCACCCCGCCTTCCGCGACGATCCCACGATCGCCAATGTGATCGCCCCGCCGAACGGTGAATTGCTTGAGGTCCTGAACCGACCCGAGGTCGTCGCCTGGGCGACGCGGGTGCGGGTGCCGGCGGTGATTTCGTCAGAACGCGATACCCGCGGCGTCACCCTGGTCGGAATCGAGCCCGACCGCGAGCGCGGCATCAGCTTTGTGGCCGACGATGTGACCGAGGGCCGATTCCTAGAGTCGCGGGATGACCGAGGCCTGGTGGTTGGCCGCAAGCTGGTCGAGAAGCTCGAGACCAGTCTCGGCAAGCGGGTCGTGATCATGAGCCAGGACCAGGAGAACGAGATTGCCGACCGCGGCTTCCGCATCGTCGGCATCTTCGACTCCAAGCTTGCACAGTACGAGGAGGCGTACGTCTTCGGTGGCGAGGCCGCCATCCAGGACCTGCTCGGCGTGGGTGATGCCATCTCCGAGGTGGCGATCCTGGGGACCGACTACCGCGACGTTGAAGGGCTCCATCGGATGGTGGCGAATGCAGCGGGACCGGAGGTTGAAGTCCTGCGGTGGAACGAGCTCGACACCTACCTCGGTTCGATGCTGGCGGTGATGGACGGCTTCGTGGTCGTGTGGATCGTGGTCGTCTTTCTGGCCCTCTCCTTCGGCCTCGTCAACACCCTGGTCATGGCCGTCTTCGAACGGGTGCGTGAGATCGGTCTGATGCTCGCCCTCGGCATGACGCCACGCAACATCCTCACTCAGATCCTCGCGGAGTCCATTCTTCTGCTGGTCATCGGCCTCGCCATCGGCAACTTGGCGGCGTGGGCCACCATCGAACCGCTCAAAGGCGGCATCGATGTTTCCATCGTCGGCGAAGGCATGGAGTACTTCGGTGCAGCGAGCGTCCTCTACCCGGCGCTTTACCTCAAAGACGTCATTCTCGCCAACGTCATCGTGATCGTACTCGGGTTCTTCGCCAGCCTGTCGCCGGCTTGGCGCGCCTCTCGCTACGATCCGGTGCGAGCCATTACAAAGGTGTGATCATGAAATCAGTACGTTGCATCGACCTGTGCAAGACCTATCGTCAGGGCGAGGTCGAGGTCACCGGCCTCGACCATGTCAACCTCGAGATCGAGGAGGGAGGCTTCGTCTGCCTCTCCGCCCCGTCGGGCGGTGGAAAGACGACCCTGCTCAACGCCATCGGAGGGCTCGACACTCCCGACAGCGGTGAGATCTGGCTCGCCGGGAACCGCGTCGATAACCTGAGCAAATCCGAGCTCGCGAAGATGCGTCTCCACCAGATCGGCTTCGTCTTTCAGGCCTACAATTTGATCCCAGTGCTGACGGCGCGGGAGAACGTCGAGTTCGTGATGGAAGTGCAGGGCGTTGCCGCTGAGGATCGCCGCAAGCGGTCCCTGGAGATCCTCGAGGAAGTTGGCCTGGGTGGTCTCGAGGACCGGCGCCCCGCCCAGATGTCGGGCGGCCAGCAACAGCGGGTGGCGGTGGCCAGAGCGATCGCCTCCCGTCCGGCGTTGGTGCTCGCCGACGAGCCGACGGCCAATCTCGATTCTCAAAGCGCCGATCAACTGATGGAGCTCTTCGTTGAGCTCAACCGGAACCACGGCACCACCTTCGTCATTGCCACCCACGACCAGCGCGTCATGGGCTACGCGCGGCGGGTGATCCGCATGCTCGACGGTCGAATCGTGGCTGATGAGCAGAAGGAAGCTGCGTAGAGGCCGCATGATTCGCTTGCGCTGGATAGTTGTAGTGATGATTGGGTGCTCGCTCGCCCCGGTGGGCGTGATATTTGCCGGTGACACTACCTTCGACCTTGGCGGCCGGGTGAGCCCCCAGATCGCCATCACAACCTACCCCGACAACAGCGCATTCCGGGATATCTTCGGTTCGAACTCGGTCGACTCGGCTTTCGACGCACGGGTGGTTTTCGGAGCCCAACGCGATCGTTGGAGCTTCGACGTCGACTACCAGCTTGTCGGAATCTACGCCGACCGACTCGAGTTCACGCGTGAGCTGCCGATAGAGCTGCGGATTCTTTTCCCCCATCTGCCCACCGATCGAACCCGACTCTTCGATCTCACCCACGTTTTCACCGACTCGGGCAAGACCGCGGTTTACCAGCGCCTCGACCGACTGGCCGTTCGTTACGCCTCTGATCGCGTGGTCATGAGGTTTGGGCGCCAGGCCATCACCTGGGGCAACGGCCTGATCTACAACGTCATGGACATCTTCAATCCCTTCGATCCGGCCGCGGTCGACAAGGAGTACAAGACCGGCGACGACATGCTCTACGGCCAATACCTCCAATCGAACGGCAACGACGTCCAGGGCGTGATGGTCTTCCGGCGCGATCCGTTCACCGGCGATGTCGAGGCCGATCAGGGCTCGCTGGCCTTCAAGTATCACCACATGGCCTCGATCAGCGAGTATGACGCCCTGGTCGCCCAGCACTACGGCGACACCTTGATCGGCGCGGGTGCCAACTACAGCATCGGCGGCGCGGTTTGGCGAGGCGACCTGGTTGTCACCTTTGCCGATGACGACACGGTCCCGTCGTTGGTCACCAGCATCTCCCAGTCCTGGATCTGGGGCGGGAAGAACGTCAGCGGCGTCGCAGAGTACTTCTACAACGGCTTCGGCCAGAGCGACGGGTGCTACTCCTTCGATTGCCTCGCCGACAACCCCGACCTTCTGGAGCGCATTGCCCGCGGCGAGCTCTTCACCCTCGGCAGGCACTACATCGCGTTGAGCGCGATGATCGAGATCACCCCGCTCTTCCTGCTGACCCCGAATGTGTTCGTCAATGTGGCCGACCCGAGCGCCCTGGTCCAGGTCGTCTTCCAGAACGACCTGCGCGAAAACCTCCTGTTGTGGAGCGCGATCAATTTCCCGGTCGGCGCGGACGGCACCGAGTTCGGTGGCGCCGCCTCAGGCATACCGGGGATCTACCTCTCGTCGGGCCCCAGCGCTTCGGTCCAATTGGTCTGGTATTGGTAGGGGTGGCAAATAGCCGCCCTATGGGCACCAGCCCGAACCTGAAAAGGGCGGGATATATCCCGCCCCTATACCCGAGTTATTTCAAGAACTCGAGCTCGCCGTAATGGCTCGAGGTCGAGAACCTCAAGACCGGCACTTCTTCGCCGCCCTCTGCCGGTTCCTCGGTGTCGAAGCGACCGATGCCGCGGAGCACCACGTTGCTCGGCAGCTGCAGCGAGACCCCACCCATGCTCTGGTCGATGGTGATCTCGGCGTCTTGCTGCCACGGTCCACGCAGGTCGATGTAGCCGCCGCCCATGCTGAACGAGACATCCACCTTCGTCGGGCTGGCATTGCCGAGGCCTTCGATCGCCCCTCCGCCCTGGGTGAACTGAATGGCCACCGATTCCGCCGGCTGCTGCAGCGGCTCCCCAAACTCCACCGCGCCGCCGCCTTGCATGAAGCGGAGATCGATGTCCGATAGCCACAGCCCACCCAGCTCGACGTCGGCGCCGCCCTGCATGACATCGAGCTCGAGATCGTACAGCACGTCGCTCGGGAGGAAGATCTTGACCTTCGGTTTGGTGCCGCCGAGGAGTTCCTTGAGAACGGTCAGGGCGTAGGAGTCCGACGTGCGCCGGAAGGTGACCTCGTAGGTCCAACCCTCCTCGTCGACGCCCTCGTCGAAGCTTTCCGTGAGCCCGTAGTTGTTGATGTCGAATCTGGCCTCGACGGAGAGGGGCTCGCCCGGTTGTGCCGGCCTGATCTCGAAGACCGTGTTGCGGAGGTCGAGCACGACCCTGCCCGCCGGCTCCGAGACGACGAACTCGGTCGGCACCTCGAGGGGATCGTCCTCGATGCCGACGGGTTCGGGGGCAGTCAAGATCTGGACCAGCTCTTTCGTTTTGACTTCCTCATTCCGGACCTGGTTCCAGACGATGCCGAAAACGATCGCCGTGATCAGAATCAGGAGAATAAGGAATGCCAGGCACCCGAGGCAACCAAACTTGAATCCTGTTTTGCACCCACCCTTTGCCTGAGCCATGACCGAACCTCCGTCCGTGGGCCACCGTTCTGCCCACTACCATAAACGATTCGCATCATCATCGGGTTCGGCCTAAGATCAGAAAGAGGAGAGCCGATGGCATTCATCAGCGTTTTCAACGATGTGCTGGGACCTGTCATGCGGGGCCCGTCGAGCTCGCACACGGCAGGTGGTTATCGCGTTGGGAAAATGGTCCGGGATTTGCTGGCCGATCGTCCGGCCTGGGTGCGGGTGATCTTTGACCCGGAGGGCTCCATGGCCCCTACCTACCAGGCCCTTGGGGTCGATCTCGCGGTCGCCTCCGGACTCATGGGCTGGTCCATGCTCGATGAACGCTACATCGAGACGCTCGACCGGGTACGGGTCGATGGGATCAGAATCGAGTTCGAGATCGCGCCTCTCGAGCACACTGACCACCCCAACGGAATGCTCATTGAGGCGGAATCAATCGGCGGGCGGCGGCTCAGTGTCGTGGCCGAGGCGACGGGCGGCGGAGGCGTCCGTATTGTCCGTATCGACGACTGGCCGGTAGATCTCGACGGTAAGTCAATCCAGGTGCTGGTGGAGATTGATGCTGAAGGCGGAACTGAGGTCGTCGACCTACTGTCCGATCCGAACCAGCAGGTCGCGGGTGGTTTGGTCCTTCTGAATGCTGGTGCTGATGCTTTGGCAGACCGCGACGCGGTTGCTGGGATTGGAGAGCTCTCTGGGGTCAAGAACGTGTGGTCCGTTTCGCCGGTCTTTTTCATCCAAAAGGGCGAAACCCTCTTCGAGAGTGCCGATGAAATGGTGACGATGGCGGAGGAACGCCACTGGTCGCTGGGCGAGATGGCTCTCGCATACGAGGGTGAGCTGCTGGGCATGACCGAATCCGATGCGGCGGAGGAAATGTTAGATCGCTTCGAGGTCATGGAGCGATCAGTCGAAAAAGGGCTCGACGACGGCCAGTCGGACATGCTGCTCCTGCAGCCCACCGCATCGCAGGTCTTCCAAGCCGAAAGAACAGATGCGGTCGCCATCGGCGGCATCCACACCCGAGCTGCGGCGCGTGCCTTGGCGGTGATGCACTGCTGCAACAGCCGTGGGGTCGTGTGTGCCGCACCCACCGGCGGCTCGGCCGGTACTGTGCCCGGAGTCGTGGTGACACTGGTCGAAGAGCTCGGCCTGTCCAGCGAGCGAACGGCGCTGGCCCTCTTCGCCGCCTCGGCCGTTGGTCTCGTCGTCGCCAGACGTGCCACGTTTGCCGCCGAGCTGGCTGGCTGCCAGGTGGAAATCGGCGTCTCGGGTGCCATGGCTGCGGCGGCGGTGGTGGAGGCAGTGGGCGGCTCTGCTCGTCAGGCCGCCGACGCGGCGGCCATCTCGCTCCAGAACACAATGGGCTCGCCCTGCGACCCTGTGGCCGGTGCCTGCGAGGTTCCCTGCCATACCCGCAATGCGGTGGCCGCCTCCAGCGCCTTCACCTGCGCCGATCTCATCTTGGGCGGCTATGCCAACCCCATCCCCTTGGACGAGACCATCGACGCATCGTACGAGGTAGGGAAGGCCCTGCCCAGCGAACTCCGCTGTACTGCAAAGGGGGGCTGCGCCGTCACGCCGTCTGCACTGCGTCTTCCACATCTTCGCTAGCTGCTATGGCTCGGTGGGCTCCCTCTGCGGGTAGGGCCCTGATGTGGCCTGTTCCAAAACTCGTTTCCAGAGTGACTCGAGATTGAGGCGTCGCGACCACGACTCGATGTACCCACGGTCGAGCTCATCGCCCATGACCTTGACGACTCCAGCGATGTCTCGGAGGTGCTTGTCCGATTCGCCCTGGCGGTAATACTCGAGCTTCTTGATAATGACGTCCTCTGGGGAAGCGAAGACGGCCTCTGACGACGGTCCGATCGGGAGCTTGCGCGACCTGCTGAACCTGCTCTCATCAAATTCACTCGAGCTGGCCACCATCAGGTCGATCTTCAACCCCGAGCTTGGATGCAGGATGTTGAACTGCCCGGAATGCTCAATCGCCTCGGCTGCCACCTCGGGGCTGAGGTAGAACTCCTCTTTCGGAAACTCAGATCGCAACCTGCCGATGTCCTGTTTTTGGAGGCGCACAACCACATCGATGTCTCTCGTGAATCTGGGCTCGCCGTAGGCGATGGTCGCCATCGAACCGGTGACGAGGTAGGGAATATCCAGCGCCTCGAACGCGGCGGTCACACGATGCAGGAGTTCAGCAAGCTCCATGGGAGAGCCTTCGCGCCACCTCCGATGCCACCTCTTCCTGTGACCAGTCTGGGTGCTCGGCAACTAGAATCGATGTGATGATTTGCCGGGCCGACCTCCACATCCCGAAGGCCATCTCCAGCCGTTCCGCTGTCCCGCATTGGCGCAGGATTTCGGCCGTTTGGTCGTCGACTGTCTCGATCACGGGATCCCGTAGCGGCATGTCATGAGTATAGCCGTGAACACTCCCGATGGGTTGGTCATTTAATGCTCTGTAGGTGGGTCATTCAGGGCCCGCGAGAACCACCTACCGCGATACTGCCGCGGTCCCAAGACCCAGGAAGAGTCGCAGTCCGTCGTCGATCACCGCCAGCTCATCGGGAGGGATGACGCCGAAGACGCGGGCGACCCGGCGTTTGTCGATCGTACGGAGCTGATCGATCAGTGCCCACGAGGGCTTCACGAGACCGGACTCCCCGGGACGCAGTCCGGGGTAGAGCGCGCCTTCGCCGGGGGTGCCCGTGAGCGGGACGACTGCCAGCATCGGGAACCGCAGATCCTCGGTGACCGAAGGATCCGTCACCACGACACACGGTCGAGCCCCGCGTTGCTCGTGACCAACCGTGGGGCCCAGCGAAACCAGGATGACGGTGCCTCGCCTCACTCGGCCTCCTCACGCCAGCCATCGTCGGGTGTCCAGCGTACCGGCCGGCCTGCCGAGGGGTCGACGAGGCTTTCGTTTTCGGTGGCCCATCCCTCGCCCCATTCCTCGATCCCTGCCTCAGCCACCTGATGGCTTTCCGGGTGGGGGTAACGGAGCGACCGCTCGAGCTCTCGCCTGCGGCGCAGCTCGAGCTCGCGCTCGGCCGCCTCGAGCACGAACTTGCTGCGATTCTTTTCCCAGCGATCGATCTCTTCGACGATGGTTTCCGGCAGCGTGACAGTGACGCGTTTCATGGTTTTCTCCAGAGTATGATCATACTATATATCATACTTTAACAAGCTATTCACGTCTTTCCGCGGGAAGAACGCAGACACCGCACATCAACACGGATGAACGAGTACTTCTTTGATCTGCGGTTTCTCCGGTTGGTCGGGCAGCAGATTTGCCGCCCTTACAGCGGCCGGGTTCGCACCCGACTACATCGGCAAGAACGCCACCAACAGCCCGATGATCGTGAAGAGCAGCAGGAAGGGCACGAAGAAGTAGCCGACGATGTCACGCGCCTGGATGCGGATGCCGGCGCCCATCACCGGCAGGACGGTGAGCAGGAAAAAGGGTTGCAGGAGATTGGTCAGCGATTCGCCGTAGGCCACCGCCATCGCCACCCGGCCCACATGTCGGTTGAATTCCGCGGTTCCGACGGCCCCGCTGAGCTCCCGCACTGCCTCCACCAGTGGCGGCCCGATCACCGCCCACTCACCGCCGGCCGAGGGGATCGAGAAGTTGACCACGCCGCCGAGCAGGAAGGCTGCAACCGGCAGGGTCTTCAGGGTCACCAGAGAGGCCATCCAGACCGCAATCGCCTTGCCGAGCCCGGTCGCCATCATGATGCCCATGATGCCGGCGTAGAAGGGGTACTGGAAGACGACGCCCGAAATGTTCGAGCAGGCTCGGCCCATCGCCACCACGTAGCGAATCGGTGTCCTGTGGAGCAGCATGCCAAAGATCAGGAAGCTGAAGATCATGATGTTGAGGTTGAGGTCAAAGCCACGCCGGGAGAAGTAGAGAACGATGTAAGCAAGGCCCATGGCGACCACGAAGAGCTGCAAAATAGCGCTGTTGTTGAGCCGGTCGGAGAGGACTGGTTCCGAGGCCCTCAGGCCTTCGGCCTCCTCGGCCACAGTCGTCTCCCTGGCGCTGTCCGACTCGGTGCGGAGCTCATCGATCTCGATCGCCGTGTCCCTGGGTCGAAGGAGATACATGATGGCGGGACCGGCGACGAGGTAGACGGCCATGACGGTGAGGTTGAGCGAGCTTCCCAGGGTCTCACTCACCGGGATGGTGGTCGGCAGGAGGCCGGCCTCGATGAGGAAGTTGCCGGGAGTGTTGAGCAGCAGCGGGATCGAGCTCGACAGACCCACGACCCAGGCGCCACTCGAGTAGAAAACGCAGGCAACGAGGTACGGATAGTTGATGCCGCGCACCCGGGTGGCCAGCTCGCGG
>Ga0255055_10001555_pt1 | contig 16632 bp, 12 predicted proteins | sample JV7_2_27_MG_FD_188633 | JGI IMG/M metagenome (GOLD analysis project Ga0255055, IMG submission 188633) | Seawater microbial communities from Jervis Inlet, British Columbia, Canada - JV7_2_27 | ecosystem: Environmental > Aquatic > Marine > Inlet | place: Canada: British Columbia | collected... | reverse complement strand
GAAGTAGTCAACGCCGTCAGTGCCGTCAGGCGGTGCTCCTATATCCAGCGTATAATTCAGAGCACGCAGATAACTGCAAATCGCCATGGCCTTCTCATATGGCGTTTCAATGTCCCTGGTCAGTTCGTGTGCAAGGTCTATAACACGAGAGGGCATGGTGTCCGGGAGCTGCAGGTATCTGTCCAGAATCCAGCCCGGATACTCAGTACCCGCCGAGTACAGACCGCTTTCAGTCGCTGTCGACACGCTTGCAGTAGCACTGTATGAGTTCCCAGCGGAGAACGGACCGACGGTGCGCACGGAAACCACATCGGCCGGGACTGGGATATGCCGCTCCATGGTGAACTCCTCAACTCCTTCCGTGCCAGATTCCCACGAAACGACCTTCACATCCTCAGGCAGAGCGAGCCTTATGTCCTCCTCCGTCAGCGTATCATGAGAGGCAGATTTCATTTCCAGTAGCTGCCAGAACACTTCCCGCAGGTCAGCCGGGAGGTTGTCCGCTTTCGCAGCCAGTTCTGCTTCACTTCCCGCAAGTGATAACCGGTAACTGGCAGGTTGTGCCACTTCCAGTTCATAATCAATTGACATGTCCACAGGATAGCCGCCCACATACACTGGTTCCCCCGCTGCCAAGGAGAACAGAACCTTCACAGTCACTTCAGCCTGCCCCAATTTCTGGAACTCCTCGTTCAGCTCTTCTGCAGCGCTCAGGTTAGCAGACACCACGTGTGTATCGCCGGTCTCCCATCCCTTGTGTGTATACACGTCATAGCTCCTGGCAAACAAGTAGGTTGGCAAAGCAGATTCCACTACTAGAACAGGCTCCTCCCTCAAGGTTGTGCTCCCCATAAAAACACTGGCATCCCCAAATGAAGGCCTATCGACTGGGTCTTTGACAGGCACTGTCCGAAAGACGGCAGCAAACTCCTCCCCTATAGCTCTGACTGGCGAGCTTATCCTGTCCCATACTGCTGCGACGGGGCGGACTTCTCCCGAAGGTGCGGGGAGCAAGGAAGTGGCTATCACAACCACCAGTGCGAATGTCAAGGCATTAGGCAGAAGCCGCGAATCTGGCCGAAGGCTCCGCACGCTCCTGCTGTCCCAGTCATGTGCGCGCTCCAGAACGAACAGACGCCCCATCAAAAGGCAAATTGCACACAGGTACAGATACAGGGGAAACCTCTGCGCTCCGGGTTCAAGAAAGGTGAGATTGAGAACTATGATGAGTCCGCTGGGAACCACTGCACCCCATATATTGCGCCTGCGGAAGAATGACCAGGAACAGATGAATCCCGCTAGCCAGGAGCAGCACAGAAGGAACAGACTGAGGGGCAGCGGGTCAGTGCTTACGTCAGCGCTCGCTAGTGCCTGCGCCCACACGAAGAGACGGTTTCCGACCTCTATATGCCGGTCAAGACTCGTAGCACCATCAACCAGACTGGTAAGTTGATAGAAGCTAAGATAAGCGCCAAGGAGTATGCCACTGATAGCTAGCAACCACCCGTTGACTCGTATCTTGGCCAGCACAAGACCCAGCATAACGCCCCACAGTGCTAACAGGTACAATCCCGGCGTGGCTACCCACTTCGCACTTCCCAATGACCAGACTGCTAGTATCACCGAGAGCAGAAGAAGCACGGAAGTCACCCATCCTTCCGAAGGGCCCTTAAGAATCTGCCACAGAAGGCTCTTCACGTGCATGGCGGCCCAGTACACGCCCTTGTTGAGCTGCTTCAGCGCCCAACGTATGGTCCTAATTGCTATTCCTATTTCTGGCCGCATATCTCTATCCCGTTATACTCCGGAAGCTACCGTTTGCTCGGGTTTGCCATTCTTCTTAGATTCCGGCAGGTCGTCCGGCATTATTGGTCGAGACAGCGCGTAAGGAAGGAGATCACCTTTACGTACCATGTACGCAGGAGTTCCGGCATTCAGGAGCTCCATCGCAACCTCATCAAGGGACTGTTCCCCTCCGAAGCTCGCAGGGTCGACCAATACCACCGCAATATTAAGACCGCGCCTTCGTAGTTTTCGTAGTATCAATACCCATTCCGTCGTAGTAGAGGAAGTGACAATAAGAAGGGAGGCTGACTTGCCAAATTGTCCCGCGTTCTTCACAAGCACCTCACCCAAGGAGTCCACCCCTTCAGTTTTGGACAAGATGAGCGTCTCCAGGACTCTGTACATCTGCTGGCTGCCTCCACTTAACGGTAGCAGATATTCCTGGTCGCCGTGCGCTGCCAAGCCTACCAAGTGCTCCTCCCCTACAGCAAGTTGAGCTAACGATGCAGCAATAGAAACAGCATATTCGTCCGTTCTAGCCGTTCCCTGACTGCAGTGAACCCTCCGCTCTAAGTCCAGAACAACCCACACGTCACCCCCTCCCCCCGAGTCGAACTCCTTGGACATGAGTTGACCACTCTTGGCAGTGGATAGCCAGTGGATCTGATTCAGGCTATCGCCGCGAATATACTCGCGAACCGTAGCTACGTGGGGAGTGCGAGTCTGAGAGCGATACTGTACGCTTTCCTCCCCCGATTGCTCCGCCACCGGAAGCTTGAAAAACGGCAACGCGACGATGGCTGGTTGTACCACCGCCTTCACGGGATTGCCCCGTGCCTTCTCCACCCGAAATAGACCCAGGGGGTCGCTGCTACGCGCCAACAGCGGACCTACGGTGTAAACACCACGGGCATGACAGAATGTGCGCATTTCTAACCGCTCCTGTCTCCCAGCCGAAACTGCGGTGGCTATGCTGGAGACATCACCGGGCATGTTACTCATCAGCATGATCTCAAACCAGCCGGTGTACAGACGGGAGTTATTACGCAAATGGACGTGTACTCTAAGCATGTCCCCTACGTGCACTACATAGGATTTGTCCTGCATTTGCATATCCAAGCCCCTCAGTCTTAGCCAGAGATAGAGATAGCTACCGCCTACAACCAGCGTCAGGAAATAGCTCACACGATACAGGACGCCTTCACCTGTGGCGATAGAGAAGAGGAATATGATGGCAAGAAGGAGCACCATCCCCCTTCCCCGGGGCGTTGTCCGGGCATGAAAGCGCGAAAAGATAGCGATCACCATGTGCCTCCGACAATCTATTTCACTATAATTGTGCGTTGTACCGCATCTTAAGTCAAATCATAGCCGTTCGGTTTTTTAAGAAACTGTTTCCTGTAGCCTATTGTATGGCGACCCCTGCACTATCTACCTACCTTTTTCGTGACTTACAGGCCATAATGTGGTGTCAAGGAATGGCAAAGTGGTAAAGCAACAGTTGAAGCCGATTGGTTGCTCCATCGGTGAGTTGGTGCTTAACAAGTATTTCATCTTCCTCTTCTACACTAATGTAAATGCACAGCATCTGAAAAGGTTGCATTACCTTAATATAGACGGTGTGAAGCAAGTGGAAACAAGTATAGACCCAGCATAATTCTCATGTTAGACTCAACACCAAAAAAGACCAGGAGGATACTATGAATGTCATTGAAGCTATACAGACCAGAAGAAGCATTCGCGTCTTCAAGCCCGACCCTGTTCCCAAGAAAGTCCTGCAGGAACTGTTGGATGTTAGCCGCTGGGCACCATCGGGAGGAAATGCGCAGCCCTGGTATTTTGAGGTTTTGGCAGGTGAACCGCTAGCCGAAGTAAAAGCAAGACTGGTGGACAAAGCAAAAACATGGGACGGCCATGAATATATCAACATCAATCCAGACCTGCCCAGAACAGGCCCCCATCCTAAGCTTTTGATGCCAAGATGGCAATCTTTCAAAGCACTGACGGACGCCATCCGCTACCCTCCAGACACTAAAAATCTGGAGGCAAAGCAACTTGAGTACCGGGAGAAGGCGCTCCGCTTCTTTGACGCCCCAAGCGTACTAATCGTTTGTTCCGATGACCGCGGCTCTAGTGCCATAGTGAGTATCGGTGCGGTTACTCAAACCATCTGTCTGGCTGCCCTCACCTATGGTCTGGGTACGTGTATTATGGGTATACCTGTATTATGGCCTGAGATATTTCGGGAGCTGCTTAATATCCCCAAAGACAGGGCCATCGTAACATCAATAGCCATTGGCTATCCTGAGCTCGGTGCTCCAATTAATACATTCACACGACCTCGCGAACCATTAGGTGATCTAGTCGAGTGGCATGGGTTTCGAACTGATTGACTAGTTCTGCAGATATTCAGCGGCTAAAGTAGTAAAAGGCCGCAAACACTCAGTTTGTGGCAGCGTAGCCATTTCTTATCTCAAATCATCGGGTGGGGGATACAGTAGAGGGACTTATTGAGGCTTGTCCACGTGCTCTGTAACCTATAGAATGGGAATAACATGAGCGTTTTTCTAACCACTTTGCAGGCAGTACTTGCGCTCCTGGGCATTGGGCTACTGGGTTACTGGATTATTGGTAGAAGACGTGTACCATCAGATACGCTGGCTTTTTTGCAGTCATTAGCCATTGACATAGCCTTACCTTTACTGGTGGTCGGCAATCTCATCACTGGTTTCTCGCCGCAAGCGTATCCAGACTGGTGGCAATTTCCGCTTTGGTGGCTGGGTTTCACAATCGTAGCATTGGCACTATCACTGTCATCGTCCTTCCTGGTGAGAAAGGAAATACGGAGCGAGTTTACCATCAGTCTCCTCTACCAGAACGGGCTTTTTCTTCCCATATTGATTATTGAAGGACTTTTCGGTGGGGATAATCCATATCTAGTACCGCTTTTTCTGTTCGTGCTATTTCACCCTTCGGTGATATTTGGTACTTATACCTTGTTTTTCGGTAAGCGCATCCAAAAGGAACGGCTCAACTGGCGCAGGATTGTGAATCCGGTGTTGGTAGCAACCGTCATCGGGATTGTCATTGGCCTCGTCTCTGCCAACGATTACATACCTGAGTTCATGATCACTATAGTTACCATGGTGGGAGCTATTACAATACCGCTCATAATGCTAATACTGGGGGGGAATATCTACAACGACTTTAAGTATAGAGCAGATAATAGCAGGAAGTGGTACATCGGGGACGTCGTTAAGTTTGTCTTAATTAAGAACGTCGTCTTCCCGCTCGTTTTTCTCGGTCTGTTACTCTTACTGCGCCCTGATTTAACTGTTGCCCTGATCGTTATTATTCAGGCGGCTGTGCCGCCCATTACAGCAATACCAATCCTAGTTGAGAGGTGCGGAGGAAATCGGCAAATAGCCAGCCAGTTTGTCTTTGCCAGTTTCATATTCTGCATACTCTCGATACCCGCGGTCATTTACCTGTTCAGCAGATTTTTCCCGATTCCTTTCTGATGGTAGTTAGCTCGTTCAAATCGCAATAGGCGAGAAGCGCTACTCAGTTTTGCGGATGTTAGTCTGCTTGAGGAATATGACTCGGGCTTTTCAAGCCTTAGAGAAGGGAGCAATCCATCATCACAAGGATTAACGTCAAAAGGTAGTACTTACGACAAGCTCCTCAGAACGTCCAGGATTTCATAGTTCTGGAGGTCAATGGGGTTAGTGCGAGCTAGGCTTCGTTCGAAACGAAACTTACGATTCTTGGATAATGGCCATTGTGTGGTCCCTTTAGCGGTTTTACTATCCTCAGCAATCCTGTAAAACGGCACAAGTCCGATAATTTCGTGGTAGATGTCCGATACTGCTGGATAATTCATCTGATATCCCAGTGAAGTTGCTAAAGCTGAGATAATCTCCCAATTCTGCTTACCAGCCGGTGGAGAGATAGCCCGACGCACATGCTGTATCCGGCGTTCACAATTGGTGTAAGTACCGTCACTTTCGGCAAAACTAGCCCCAGGAAGGACCACATCAGGGTAGGGTGGTTTTTCAGGAAACACGGTGTCTATAAGCACGGAGAAAATCGGGAGTTCGAAGACAGTGTTCCTCATGTCGCCGACAGCATCGCTGCCCATAACAAGGACACCCTGGATAGTTCCTCTCTCCACTCCCTGGATGATCTCGATGGAATGCATGCCTCTGGTAACAGGTACAGGTTTGCCCCAGACAGCTTCGAATCTTCGCCTGTTAGCTACATGGGTGATTGGCTTCTGCCCGGGAAGATAATCCGGGGTCACACCCATATCAATCAGACCCTGGGCATTGCCTGCGGTGCGGAGGATGATTACACCGGCACCATCGCGCCCCACATTACCGGTAATCAATCCCAACTCATGCAGCAGAGCTAATTCAGCCGGTGTAGCCGTATTGGCATCCACTATTATCACCGGCTTCCGGGCACGGATGTAAAGGTGTATCGCCTCGATGATTTTGGAAGGTCTTGTCCAGGGTATATTGGCAATCTCTCCCAAAGGATATCTCTTCATCGCTGAGGCAAAATCTCGGAAACGGCTGGTCCTAGCACTGACGAAGTCGTGGTCGACGAGATCATAGGCCGTGACATAACCAACCATTGCCTGAAGCAGATCTACACTTGTTCGATGGTTGACCTTAAGAGCAATCCTTGCCAGTGAATCCATTCTGGTAGGATGGGGATTTAGCGTAATCAATCTACTGCCCCTTCGGACTGCCTCCCTGACTTTCATGGCAATGATGGGATACTCTTCGGTGATATCGCAGCCGAAGATAACGACAAGGTCACTGCCCAGGATGTCGCTGTAAGAACAGGTGGAAGCATCACTGCCCAGACATTTCATCGTGCTGTCATTCACCCCGTTAGCGGCCAGGGAACCTATGTTATTGGTTCTCAGGGCACCTCGAGCCAGTTTCTGAACCAGGTAATTCTCCTCATTCGTCAGTTTGGGGGAGGATAATACGGCTAACCCGTCGCTGCCGATTTTGTCCCTGATTCCTTTCAGTCCGCTACCGGCTAAAGCTATAGCCTCCTCCCAGCTGGCTTCAACCAAGGTGCCATCTCGCTTAATCAGTGGAGTGCGGAGCCGCTTCAGGTTATGAAGAGTCGTTGGATAGAACTGGCCCTTATGGCACAGGTTGCCGTCATTCACCGGGCTACCTATCGGGGAGGAAACCTCTACGATCTTATCTCCAAGAACACTCAGCTCCAGATGACAGCCAATCCCACAGTAGGGGCAGGTGGTTGGTACAGTTTCCAGCTCCCACGGGCCCTGTTTGGGCATCTGTGCCTTTGGAGTCAGCGCTCCCGTAGGACACGTTGAGATACACTGACCACAGGAATCGCAGGCTGTTTCGCAAAGCGGAACATCAAGAGCCGGACCCGCCATGGTATCAAAACCTCGATTGTAAAAACCTAGAGCGCTGATACCCTCAACTTCATTGCATATTCGGATACAACGACCGCACAATATACACTTGTTCGGATCTCTGAGAATATAAGGATGTTCGTTCTCTCTTATGCGCAAATGGTGCCTGCAGCCGCTGTACTTAGTATCGTCCACATCATACTCGGTAGCCAGTTCACGCAGCTTGCATTCGAATGTATCCAGGCAGCCACAGGCCAGACAGCGTTCACTTTCACTTCTGGCCATATCCTCGATGAACCCGAGCTCAGTTTCAGCGAAGTTTCCTTGCCGTGCCTGCAGGTCCAGACCAGGCATTTCACCCCTGGGAACACGCTGCACGTCAGCATAGTCTTCGACGTCGATATCCTGCAACTCGCCTTTACTGCAATTGTACGGTTTCCTGGGCGGTGAAATCGGTTGGTCGTTAAGATACTGGATTATTGAAGTTGCGGCTCGTTTCCCGGCCGCTACTGCCTCAACTACGGTAGCTGGTCCTGAGGTGCAGTCGCCACCGGCGAACAGCCCCTCCAGAGAAGTCTCCTGTGTTTCTTCATTAACGGTAACGTATCCCCGGCGGTTGAACTTTATCTGCCCATCCTGAACCCCTGAAGCTTCCATAGTCTGACCGATAGCGCCAATTACCGTATCTACATCCATGGCAAACTCCGAGCCGGCTATTGGTTCCGGTCTTCGTCTCCCCGAGCTATCCGGCTCCCCTAAAGCCATCTCGATGCACCCCATAGTGCAAGCCTTACCTTTTCGGACACTTAGTTTCACAGGTGCTGCCAGGAAGTGGAACTTCACTCCTTCCTGTTCAGCCTGTTCTATTTCCTCACTGTTGGCTGGCATCTCATCCCTTGACCTTCGGTAGACAATGGTTACCTGGCCGGCGCCCAGCCTCAAGGCAGTTCGGGCGGCATCAATGGCGGTATTGCCACCGCCGATAACGGCTACCTTTTGTCCCGGGCTTACCTTCTGCCCGAGAGCGACATCTCTTAGAAATCCTATCCCGGAAAGAACACCCGGTAAGTCTTCTCCCTCTACCTTCATCTTCTGGCTTGCCTGAGCACCGAGCGCCAGGAAGATGGCTTCATAACCTTCACTCTTAAGGCTATCAATGGTAAAGTCTTGCCCCAGGCGGACATCACAGCGAATCTCATGACACAGGTCAGTGATACTCTTTATTTCCTTATCCAGAATCGCCTTGGGAAGGCGGTACTCGGGGATTCCGTATCTCAGCATTCCACCAAGCTCTGGACTCGCCTCGAGAATGGTTACCTCGTGTCCCTCCAGAGCCAGATAATAAGCTGCTGATAAACCCGCCGGACCTCCACCGATAATAGCTACCCTGTGCCCGGTAGCTGGTTTGACCTCGGGGACATAAGGAGTTCCGTTATTCAGGTCATAGTCGGCGACGAATCTCTTCAAGGCATTTATCGCCACCGGACCCTCCAACAGGTTTCTCCGGCACTTGGTTTCGCAGAAGCGAGGGCATACTCGTCCGATGACAAGAGGCAAGGGGTTATTCTGTTTAATCAGCTTCAGCGCTTCCCTGTACTCGCCATTAGCGATGAGTCCAATATAGCCCTGGACATCTATTCCAGCAGGGCAGGCTAATTTGCACGGCGCAATACAGTCGCCATAGTGGTCAGAGAGGAGTAACTCCAGCGCCATCCGGCGGTTTTCGACAAGCTCGTCGGTCACTGTCCTCACTACCATGCCTTCCGTCAGGGGGGCGGCACAAGCAGGCATTGGTCCCCGCGCACCCTCTACTTCCACCAAGCAGAGTCGGCAGGCAGCGCTGGGGTTCAGACGCGGGTCATGGCATAACGTCGGTATCTCGACTCCATTCTGTTGAGCAGCTTCCAGGATGGTGCTTCCTGTTTCTGCTACAACCTTCTCCCCGTTTAATATGAATGATATTTTGGCCATTACATCTCCTTAATGGACAGATATGGCACCGAGACGGCACACACTCATACATAGCCCACAACGGATACACCTATCAGGGTCTATGAGGTGAGGCTTCTTTTTCTCCCCTAAGATAGCCTCTACAGGACAGTACTTGGCACACAACCCGCACCCGGGGCACTTCTCTGGGATAATCTCGTAGGTAATCAGAGCCTCGCATTTCTTAGCCGGGCAAATCTTCTCTTGGATATGAGCTTCATATTCATCACGGAAGTACCTCAGCGTGGTCAATACCGGATTGGGTGCAGTCTGTCCCAAACCGCACAGTGAGGCTTTCTTCACACCTTGAGCTAGTTCTTCGAGGTGTTCTATATCTTCCTCTTTACCCTCACCTTTGGTAATTCTATCCAGGACCTCCCGCATGCGTAGCGTTCCTATTCGACAGAAGGTACACTTGCCGCAGGATTCATCTTGTGTAAAGTTGAGGAAGAACTTGGCTACGTCCACCATGCAAGCGCTCTCGTCCATCACAATCAATCCACCGGAGCCCATGATGGCGCCGGTTTTAGTAATCGAATCATAATCTACAGGAGTATCAGCCATGCTGGCAGGAATAACACCTCCGGATGGCCCTCCCATCTGAACTGCTTTGAAATCCAGCCCTTCTGAGGTTCCGCCGCCGATATCAAAGACTATTTCCTTCAGGGATATGCCCATTGGGACCTCTATCAGTCCACCGTGAGCTATCTTGCCTGCCAGAGCAAAGACCTTGGTGCCCTTGCTCTTCTCAGTGCCAAGGGCGTTATAGGCATTGGCGCCATTGAGTATGATCCAGGATACGTTAGCCAAGGTCTCCACATTATTTATGTTGGTAGGTTTACCCCATAACCCGGACTGCGCAGGAAATGGTGGACGGAAGTTCGGCATTCCCCGCTTTCCTTCTATAGACGCCATAAGAGCCGTCTCTTCACCGCAAACGAAAGCACCGGCTCCCTGCCTGATGCTTATATTGAAATCAAAGTCACAATCCAGGATACTCTCACCGATAAGTCCTCTCTCTCTAGCCTGATCTAGGGCTATCTCTAATCGATGAATTGCCAGCGGATACTCCGCCCGAACATAAATATAGCCTTCGGAGGCACCAATAGCATAACCAGCTATCAACATCCCTTCTATGACAGTGTGAGGGTCGCTTTCTAGAACGCTTCTATCCATAAAAGCACCAGGATCACCCTCATCGGCGTTACATATTACATATTTTTGGCTGCCCGGAGACTTTCGGGCAAAGCCCCATTTAATGCCAGTGGGGAAGCCGGCTCCACCCCTTCCTCTCAAGCCAGACGTGGTAACTTCGTCGATTACCACCTGGGGTGACATGCTATGCAATACTTTATCCAGCGCTTTATACCCGTCGGATGCAAGACAGTCATCTATAGATTCGGGGTCGATGATGCCACAGTTTCGGAGCACAATCCTCCTCTGCTTGGACAAAAGGTTATCTATCTCATCAGCGGGGATGATCCATTCGGTAACAGGATTACCACCAATTATATGTTCCTCTATTATGCGTTGGATTTGCTCGGGGGTAACATTTCTGTAAAACACGCGTCTACCTAGCGGTGGAAAGACTTCGACTAGGACCTCGCTATAGCACATGCCCATGCACCCTGTCCGTCTCACTTCTACATTGTTCTTCAAACCGCGGGCAATAATGCCGGCTTTCAGAGCATCGTAGACTCTCTGGCCTCCAGCGGCTATTCCGCAAGAGGCGAGCCCTACCTTTACAACCCAGCTTCCATTCCTTTTATCTCTTTCCCAAGACATCATCTATCTCACTTTGTTGGAGCAAGTTCCTGCACTTCCTGGACCTGGCTCACTATCTTATTAATAGATTCAGGAGTGAGTCGTCCATGAACTTCCTTATTAATCATTGTGCAAGGAGCCAGGCTGCAGCAGCCAAGGCAGGCTACCCGCTCTACAGTGAACTTGCCATCCCGGCTGGTTTCTCCTTCTTCGGCACCTGTCGCCTGGGCTATCGCCTGTGCTATTCTCTCTGCTCCATTCAGATGGCACGCGGTCCCATGACAAACCTTGATTATATTCTCACCTGCGGGTTCCATCCGAAACTGAGAATAGAAGGTAACTATGCCGTATATCTCACTGGCGGGAACACCTATGTTTTCTGCTATGCGCTCGATTGCAGCTGGAGGAATATAACCGTAGGCATCTTGAATCTCCTGAAGGGCTGGTATTACAGCTCCAGGTTCCACATTATGCTTATGGGCTATAGCGTCAATTACAGTAAAACTAAGTTCTTCTCTGTCTTTTGCTTTAGTAGCCATCCGATCTCCTTTTGCTCCATTTCGGTTCCTTTAAGACCACACAGATTTAAGTGATAAGCGGAGAATCACACGCCACTACGGATTGAAGCCTTGAGGAGCTCCTTTTTGGAAGCACGGTGGCGTTCAAACATACCAACGATTCTCAGGATCTGCATATCCTTGACCCAGCTCTTTTCCCGGATCTTGCTGGCCAGAGCCTCAACTGTCACCGGAGCGTCTACCATCATAACCATATCGTGAGAGCCGATGACTGGGTCAATGAAATCCACACCGGGCATCCCCTCAAGTTTCCTCAGCACTTCGATGAATTCCTGCTGTTCCATGTCATCCACCACATTCACCATTAAATATGCTCTTAATCCCATTTCAGTTCCTCCTTTCTTGATTATGTGCGCTAAGTAAACCACAGCCACATAGCCGAGACATCCGTGTGAAGGCTGGTTTTCTGCCAGAGGTTTTTCCACATAAAGAGATTGGTCTCCTAGGTGATTTCCACGACTCATTACCGTGGTTTACCGTAAAGCCGTAGGGTATTCTCTGGAGTTTATTCGGTTGAAGAAAGCGAAGCGGTAGGCTAAAATTGGGCGGGCCAGAATGGAAGGATGTTCGTCACATAACGGCAGAAAGGATATCAGATGAAAAAAATCAATATTCTTCTGGTTGAAGACCATGCGCTGGTGATGGAGAGTATTCATCAGTCTTTGGAACGGGAGGCAAACTTCGCCGTGGTCGGGGAAGCTGGTGATGGGGAAGAGGCGGTGCGGATGGCACGAGAACTCAAGCCCGACGTCATTGTTATGGATATATCTCTACCCAAAATCAATGGCATTGAAGCCACAAAGCAAATCAAGGCATTTCAGCCATCTGCCATTATACTGGGGCTTACTGCCTATGACTACGAGCAGTATATTTTCCCGCTATTGGATGCAGGTGCTGCGGGCTACTTACTAAAGGATATAAGTAGTCGTGAACTTATCGATGCCATCAAGACTGTGTATAGAGGAGAGGCAGTGCTCCATCCGACAATTGCCCGCAAGGTACTGGAACGATATCGGCAGACTAAGGAGCGAATTGAGAAGGGTCCCGAACCGGATTCATTGACCGAGCGGGAAACCGCTGTACTTAAAATGGCGGCTAAAGGGATGAGCAACAGCGAAATTGCTGAGGAATTATGTCTAAGTGTGCGCACCATCGAGAGTCATCTCGGAAGCATCTTCAATAAACTGGGAGTGGGTTCCCGTACAGAAGCAGTGATAGAGGCTATGCGAAGAGGCCGTTTCACCCTGGAGGAATTGTCCTGACCGTATTCCCTCCACTTTGAGATATGGGAGTTGCTCTACATATGTCTTCAGGTTCACTAAATTCAGCAACAAGGGTTATTCGCGACCCTCATTTTTGGGGATTGCTGGTGATGTTTGCCGCCGGCGTAATCCTGCATTATTCGGAACAACTAATTCCTGGGCATGCAGCTGCCATTTCCTCGTTTTTAGGGACAACTCGATACACAGCGGAGCGGGTTCTATTTCTAATTCCAATAACCTATGCTGGTTTCTCCTTTGGCCTGCGGGCAGGGATAGCTAGCCTGGTGGCCGCCGGTTTCATTATGCTACCAAGAGCTATTTTTATGTCTGTGGTTCCGGTTGAAGCCATTCTCGAGAGCAGTGGCGTTATTATCGTCGGCGGCATGGCAAATCTGTGGTTCCATATGCATCGTAGAGATCTCGGCAAGCGTCGCAGTATAGAACAGACACTGGTGAAGATTATTGATGGTTGCTCTATCCCATTATTCGTAATTGATAAACGACATAAAGTCACTCATTGGAACACAGCTATTGAGGTGCTTACCGGTATAAAGAGAGAAGAGATTATTGGGACGGACGGGCAGTGGCAGGCATTCTACACTGAGAAACGGCCGGTTATGGCTGATTTGATAGTTGATCAGGCACCGGAGAACGAAATACAGGTTTATTATCCGGGTGGATACAACAAAAGCCAGCTGATCGACGGTGCTTACGAAGCCGAAAGGTGGGTCTCGCCCCGCGGCAAGGACAGGGAGTGTCATCATATTACGGCAAGTCCTATCCGAAATAACAGGGGAAAAATAAGGGGTGCAATAGAAACTCTGGAAATCATCACTGGGCGAAAGAAAGCCGAAGAGAATCTACGCTACTATTTGCAGGAGATTACCAAGGCTCAGGAAGAGGAGAGGAAGCGAATTGCGCGGGAACTTCATGATAGCAGTGCTCAGAATCTTATTGCTCTGCTTCACCAGTTGGACAATCTGCTAACCGCTAAGACAAAGCTGCCAGTGAAAGAGGCCAAGGCACTATGGGGTTTCTATGAGCAAATAAGGGATACACTTCAGGAGGTGCGTCGGTTCAGTCGTGACCTGAGACCGTCCATCCTCGACGATTTGGGGCTGCTCCCAGCATTAGAATGGGTAACCGAGGACCTGAAAAACACTTATTGGGTAGAGGCTGATTTGAAAGTGCTTGGAGTTGAGCGAAGATTGTTCCCGGAAACGGAACTACTGCTCTTCCGCATTGTTCAGGAGGCGCTCAGAAATATTGCCAAGCATGCCAAAGCCACCAAGGCTGAAGTCGAAATCAAGTTCGACGAAGACAAGATAACAATTACCGTAAGCGACGACGGCAAAGGTTTTGAACCTCCGGAAAACCTCGGAGCACTGACACCGACAGGTAAGCTGGGACTGGCGGGGATGCAAGAGCGGGTACAATTACTTGGTGGTAGCGTAAGGCTGGAGTCTAAGCCCGGCAAAGGCACCAAAATATTTGTTGAAGCCCCGATTTAACTAGTGGCTAATCCTCACTTCATTATCTTTGTCAAGATAAACTGCCGCTTTATCCTGTAGAAATTCAATCTTAGCCCTTAGCGTTCAAAAGCAGCAGAAAATGGCATAACTGCTTGCTTATCGCTTTATCACAGAAACCAGGGAAATTGGCTTGTGACCATGGTCAATCAAAAACACACTGAAAGATAGAAGTTCTAAGTCATGGTATCCAAGAGTTTGACGGTATAGATTGCGTTCCTGATAGAATCTCGGAATTAATGAAATATGATTGAAAATAGTGAAGTGGATCCTCGCATGAGGTCCTCTGCAGGACTATACACGAAATCGGCGACCCCACCAGTAGTAGCCTAGTGCCGCAATGAATGCCACCAGTGCAACGGGTGCCCATATTAGTTCGGGATTAAAGGGGAACGCATCAATTAGCACTCCTCCTAATAGAGGGCCCACTGCTATCCCTATGGTTTGGCTGAGTCCGAAAAACCCCATATATCTCCCCCTTTGATCTTCCGGAGAGAGTTCCCCTACTACCGAGAGTGAAACCGGAGCGTGTATAATCTCACCTCCCGTAATTACCGCCATAGCTACAAGCGCCCATCCGAATTGTGTAATCCACCCTAAAGACAGATAGCCAACCAGGTAAAGCAAACTCCCAAGTATCAAAGCCCGGAATTTCGCTACCCGCCTGAGAGCAAGAGCCATCGGATACTGAAAGAAAACAACAATCAGTCCATTTAAAGTGAGTAGTAGCCCAAATTGGGCAGGAGAGAAGTCAAGCATCTCCACAGTAAATATGGATAAAGTACTGACCATTTGCCCCATAGCTATGAACAGCAGGATACCTATCACCACGAAAAACAGGAAGGGTCGGTCGTTAGCAATGGTAAGCATGCTACGAAAGCCTACCCTTTTACTAATTCCGTGTGAAGATTCACGGATGAAAAAGAAAATAATGAGGAAAACGATGCCACAGGTCAAAGGCGCAATCCCGAATAGCCAACCATAGGGTAAGAAAGTAGCCAGATATCCCCCAATGGCAGGACCAGCAGCCCAGCCCGCGTTAGCCCCTATGCGAAGTATTCCGTATGCCTCAGTCAGCTTCTCTTTCGGGGTAAAGTCTGCCACCATGGCTGAGATGACAGGACGTGTAGTAGTGAGTATTGAGCGACTGGCAATGTAGCCAACGGCAATAGCCCACACTGGAGCTGAGATCCCAATAAGAGCAGCTAGTCCCGAAAACAACAACACACTTACTAGAGCACCTATAATTAGAACCGGACGCCGACCAAATCTATCTGAAAGCGCTCCTCCAAGAGCCTGACTGGCAGCCGAGCAAAGCCCGGCAGCCAGTATGATTGTTCCGACCATAGTCATGGAAAGACCTCTATCCTGATAAAAATATAAACTTAGAAACGGTAGACAAATGGAGAAACCGATTGCTATGAAAAACTGAGTGGCAGTCACTAGCCATAGTTCAGGCCCAAATCGGTGAAATACATTTCGCAATGAGTTGGTAGCTTTTCCTGACAATTTTTCCATGGCCTACGCAAAACACCTATTATAACCTTTTCAACTCCGTCCGCCTCCTGGCCTAACTAAGAGTCCTTGCTGCAGGCTCGGCCTATGAAGGACCTGTTGTGCTTCGACTGACATAGCAATCAGTTCTAACTCTTTGCTATCTCAAAACAGTTAGCTAAGTTAGTGCCCGTTCTTAGTAGCAACATTAACGCTAGTAATGTAACGCTACGGGTGGACATTTGATAGGGTATCTCTCGCCATCAAAACTACTTCATCCGTAGTTTGGATAAGTAGGCACGCTTGTGGTATTAGTGTCGGCAATATATAATTGCGGCCAGTTAACCAACTGCCAGTAGACGGGAACCTGAGTCCGATACGTAGTAATGGCATTGGGAAGGGAGTAAATATGAAAGAAATAGTGGCTTATTGTGGTCTCGTTTGTACTGAATGCCCAACGTATAAGGCAACGCAAAAAAACGATGATAAGGCCAGGGCTAAGATTGTCGAAGAATGGAGCAAGCAATTTCAACACAACTTCAAGATTGAAGATATCAATTGCATGGGTTGCCTGGCAGTCGGTGAGGTGCAGGTTGATTATTGCAGTATGTGCGATATAAGGAAATGTGGCTCTGAGAGAAAAGTATTGAATTGCGCCTACTGTGTAGAGTACCCGTGTGATAAGCTGAACAACTTCCACTCCACAGTCGCTGAGGCCAAGGCCAAGTTGGAAGCTATCAGAAGCAAAAAATAGGGATGCTGCCCGCTCCGATTTCGAGAGAGATTACTATTTTATACTCGATGCGTCGGTAGTAACGAAATGG
>Ga0255055_10001554_pt1 | contig 16640 bp, 29 predicted proteins | sample JV7_2_27_MG_FD_188633 | JGI IMG/M metagenome (GOLD analysis project Ga0255055, IMG submission 188633) | Seawater microbial communities from Jervis Inlet, British Columbia, Canada - JV7_2_27 | ecosystem: Environmental > Aquatic > Marine > Inlet | place: Canada: British Columbia | collected... | reverse complement strand
CCATCCCGAGAGCTACATCATGGGCATCTGCCTAGCTCGGGATCACAAGCACGGCGTCTTCATCGCGCTTGAACACCGGGGCAACGAGGACGCAGGCATCAAGCCGTTCAAGATGAAGGGCTACGACCCGCTCGCGATCAAAGGACTCCTGCGCAAACTCTTCGCTGCCTGCAACGTGGTCACGCACAACGGAAAATTCGACATCCGATTTATGACAGCGAAGTACGGTGTGTGGCCGAAGGTTCTCTACTTCGATACCAAGCTCTCCTGCTATCTGGTTGACGGGAAGGACGGCAACCACTCGCTCAAGTATCTCGGTCAGAGGTATCTCGGGTTCGGGAATTGGGATGAGGCGCTGAACACAGAGCTTCAGAAGTGGCCTTCGGCTACTCGCACGTTCGACAGGGTGCCGCTCAAGATCGTCGCGAAGTACGGAGCCATCGATGCGGTCGCGACCTACCGGCTCGTGCCCCACATTCAGCGGGAGAAGTTGGACGGCGATGATAAGGAGAAGACGCGGGCGCTGTCCGTTAAGCTGCTCGAAGGGCTCATCACGTTCAACGAGATGGAGATTCACGGGAACCGTGTAGACTCCGTTGAGTGGGATCGACTGAAGGACGACTACTTCCATCGTGCTCGGGCTCATCTCGATGTTGTTCGGAAGTCAGCAGCGGGCCGTGCCTGCGAGTCGATGATTGAGAAGGAGATCAACCTGAACAGCAGCGAGCACGTTAGGATTCTGGTGCATGGCTGCATGAAGGTGCCGAAGAACGAGGACTTCGTAACCGCAAAGACCGGGAAACCCTCGATGTCGGATGAGGCCCTGATCTGGATGATCGAGTGGGCTGAGAAGGCTAAGAAGAGTGGGCACGCTGCGCTCCTGAGAGAATTACGGCAGGCCAAGAAGGTTGCGAACCTGCGCTCGAAGTACCTGATGAGCCTCGATCAGTTCATCTATGATGGCGTGCTGCATCCTGATTATCACTTCCACGTTCAGCATACCGGGCGAAGCTCCACACGCAAGCCCTCGATCCACACGCTGCCCTACGACTCCGACATCCGCCGACTGTTCGTGACGCACTGGTACGATCAGGGCGGGCTCCTGCTCGACTGTGACTACAGCCAGCTTGAGCTTCGGGTGCTTGCGATGCTCTCATCCGATCCGATGCTCAGGGCGGTGTACGCGAAGGGTGAGGACATTCATGCGGTGGTCGCAGCGCAGATTTACGGCTGGTCGGTTAAGAAGATCAAGACTACGAGTCAGGGGAAGCAAAAAAGGCGCGTCACGAAGACCGTTGTGTTCGGTATCATCTACGGTCGAGGGGCTGAGGCCATTGCGAAGGCGACCGGCTTGACGAAGGGTGAGGCGCAACGTATCATTGACCGCCTCTTTGAGAGGTTTCCCGCCATAGAGAAATACATCGACCGACAGCACAAGTTCGTCCACCAGCACGAGTATGTTACGAGCCCGACAGGACGAATATTCCCGATGCCCCACATCAGCGGGGGCCATCAGGATATGGAAGCGAAGGCTGAGAGGCAGGCGCAGAACTATCCTATACAGGGCGGCGCGAGCGACATCACCTTCCTCTCGATTCTCGACACGCATCGGGCGCTTCGTGATATGCGTTCTATCCCTGTCGGATTCCTGCACGATGCTCAGATCGTTGACATCGCTCCGGGCGAACTCATCGAGGCGTGGGGCATCGTGATTCCGATGATGGAGAAACACGTTCTCACTAACAACCCGTTGCTGCTCGATTGGGTGAACGTGCCGCTCAGGGTCGGTGTCAACCTCGGGGCTCGGTGGGATGGTGGCATGAGCGCGAAGCTCGAAGACGATGGACGCACGTTCGTCTTCGAGGGTCCGGTGCCTTTCTTCAAGGAGCTACAGCGGCACATGAAGCCCTACGGCCCGCGCTGGCAGATCAAGCGCGATTGGATCGATGAGGATTGGGACCCGATGGCGATGTCAGCCCGGCAGGCGTACTCGGGAGAGACGGCAGGGAAGAGGCGAGTCGAAGTGGAGATGAGGATAGCGGCATGAGAGACACCAAGTACAAGATCGAGGATGGCCGGATCGTCAATCGGAAGACCGGCAACGCGATGAGACTCGGTGAGCCCGTCTTCATCATCCGGGCGCAGGATGTCTATTCGGTTCCCGCTCTCCGATTCTACTCGCTGCTCAGTCCCGACTCTCTGACTGTCCATGCGGCGATCAAAGAATTTCGTGAGTGGCAGGAAGAGAATCGGGACCTGCTGAAGATGCCGGATTGATGAAGAACGGGAGAATGCCCGACAGCACGCCATTGGGCAAGGCTCGACATCATGTTAAAGTGAAGTGTCGAACTCGCGAGGGTATCGAATGTCCGTGTTGTGGCACTTGGCTCAGGTATCACAAGAGAAAATTTAACGCGGGAATGGCCCGTATCCTCATCTGGCTCGTGCAGGAGTTCGAGCGGAATAACGGTCGGTGGATCAATGTGCCTGCGCAGGCTCCCCGTCATGTGTTGAGGTCGTTGGAAGTGAGTAAGCTCGAAATATGGGGTCTTGCGGAGAATTGTCGCAAAGGAAGAAACCGTGAACGAGGAATCTGGCGACCAACAGAGTTAGGGATTCACTTCGCTCATGGCTTGGAGATGATCCCATCTTACGTCCTGCTCTTCCAGAAGAAGCCTCGCGGTTTCAGTGATGAACAGATTTCCATTCGAGAAGCGTTGGGCGAGAAGTTCGATTACGATGAGTTGATGAGGGAGCATCCGAGACTGTGACCAAGTTCCTGACCAAAGACCTGCTGAAGTCAGCCAGCAGTGTGCTCTCATCCTTCGAGGACGTAGACGCTGCGGATCGAATGCTCATCCTGAAGATCGTGCGTGCGATCCCGATACCTATGAAGCTCGGTGACAGCGGACCCACGGGACTCATCTCAGAGACGACTGACCTTGACGCCGCTCTCGCTACGATGCATCTCAAGTATGCCTCGCGCTACGATGATATGTCGTCGCTGCTGGATGAGTCGAAGGCCAGTGTCGCGACCGAAGAGATCGAGGCCAGAGACAAAGTGAGTCGGTCCACACCGGAGCACATCATCAAGGCAAGGCTCTCCTTCAACCCGGAGTACATGAGACTCAAGGAAAGGGTGAACAGGCTCAAGCGGTTCACCGAGTTCCTAGATGCTCTCAAGTGGATGGCCGTGCGGCGAACGGAAGTAACGCAGGAAATCTACCGGAAGGAGATGTGATGGCCGGTGACAGAGAGATCGACCCGAAGAAGAGGTACGAGACGTGCATGGCCGAAGTGGATCGGCTGATGGGGGCGCAGGAAGTAGCCCGTGACGATTTCGTGAAGGCGTTGTACGAGGTAGGTGAGTCCATCGCGACCTGTCTCGCGATGATCTGTTTGTCACTCGACGTGGTTCGCGATGATCTGGAAGCGATCCGTATGGAAATCCCTGAATAGGAGATGAGAACGATGGCAGTCAGGAACAAATCAACCAAGAAGGGCGCGAAGAAAAAGAAGGGCAACAAGAAAGCGCCCGCCAAGAAGAAGACCTCGGCCAAGAAGAAGACTAAGGAAGAGGTCGCCAAGAAGAAGAAGACCACCGCGAAGAAGTCTGCGGTGAAGAAGCCGCCGAAGGGCGACAAGAAGAAAGGGAAGAAGGGGAAGGGAATGTCTGAGTCGAAGGCCAAGCGGAAGCTCGGCAAGCTCGACGCTCAGGCTGCGAAGGATTGGGTGGACAAGTATCAGTACAGCGACTTCCCCGACATCCCGTGGTACAACTTCGATGAGGGCACACACAAGATCAGGGTGCTCCCACCGTGGCGAGAGGACATCAAGAGTCCGGGCATCGCGGTCCACCGGCATTGGAGTATGCCTGATCCCGATGACCACTCGCGCTACACGAGTCTCGTGTGTCCCGAAAAGTCGTTCCCGCAGTCGGACATCGAGTGCCCGGTTTGCGAGAAGATCAGGCTGATCGAGGACAAAACCGGCATCGAGATCAAGCGCGAGCGTGCGGGGATGCGGGTCTATGCCAACATCGTCGTGCGTGCGAAGCGTGACCCACAGGGGCGCAAGCTGAAGTTCGAGGATGAGGACACGAAGGTTTGGGTCTGCGGGATGCCGACCTCGGTGTTCAATCAGGTGATGAAGCTATCGAAGGACCCGGACGTTGGTGACGTGACCGACATCGAGGAAGGCTTCGACCTCAACATCGAGCGCACTGGCAGCGGGCTCAACACTGAGTACGATGTACGGCTGGTTCCGAAGCCGAAGCCGTTGTTCCCGACTCAGGAAGAGATTGATGAGGCCATCGAGCAGATACTTGACCTCGATGAAATCTTCATAGAGCCGGATGAGGATTACCAGAAGCGGTTAGCGGACTCGGCTGAACTGTTGGAGCGTAAGTACATCGCTCCTGATGCAGAGCATGAGTACGAGGAAGACGATGATGAAGAAGAGGCCGAGGAAGACGACTCCGAAGATGAGGGAGAAGAGGAAGAAGAGGCGGACGACGAAGAAGAAGCTGAAGACGATGACGACGACGATGAAGAGGAAGTAGAAGATGACGATGACGAGGAAGGAGAAGAGGAAGAAGAGGATGAGGAAGAGGACGAGGGAGATGATGAGGACGACGATGAAGAAGAAGAAGAGGAAGAAGAGCACGAACCCTCGGAAGATGTAGAGACGCCCGACGAAGCCATCAAGGCACTCGGCCTGAAGGCTCTCAAGACTCAGGCGGCGAAGGATGCTGTCGAGGTTGGCGCTCCGAAGTGCTACGGCCAGTACCCGAAGGTCGCGAAGCCCTACCGCGAGGTCTGCGATGGCTGCGCCTATGAGTATCCTTGTGCCGAGGACTCCGGGCTCGAAGGGCCTTACGAGAACTGAGGTCGATCATGGAAGGTGTGAAGCACGTAAACGAACCCGAGAACCTGATCCCGTGGCCTGATCCTACGCCCGAGATGTTGGAGTCGCCTGAGTTCGAGGCGGTGTGGGGTGCGATCAAAACGTGGGACATCGAAGTGCCCGGTACATCGCCGCCCGGTTACTCCGGCGCTACCGGCAATCACGTCAGAGCGATCCTTGATGCGCTCGGAAAGGTAAACGATGGCCGGGAAGAAAGGGGCGAAGAAGACACGCCCTAAACCGGGTGACGTGCTCGGGAAGTTGATCGAGCAGACCAACAAGGAGTTGAAGCAGACGGTCCTGATGACAGGGACTCCGCTCGCTGAGATCAGGGGCTTCCTCTCGACCGGGAACACGTTGCTGGACCTGCTTTGTCATGGTGGCATCCCGATGGGCAGGTTCACGGAAATCTTTGGTGCGGAGTCAGGTGGGAAGACCACGCTGGTCGGACAGATCGTTTGCGAGATGCAGAAGATCGGTGGCATGGTCACGGTCCTCGATTCCGAGTCTAGCATGGACCCGGAGAGCTTGGCCCGCACAGGGGCCGATGTCTCCAAAATCGGCTGGCATGACTCTTATATCGTTGAGGATGGGTTCGAGGTCATTGCGCACCTGATAAAGCTGTACGGGCGCATTCCAGAGGCAGGAAGACCGCCTCTGTTGATCGTGTGGGATACGATAGCGGCCTCTCCGACCCGAAAGGAGTACGATGAGGCTGCGGGGCTGGCCGACAAGCCCCGTGTGCTCTCTGCTGGCTTCAGACGTATCACGAGGGACGTGGCTGATCTCGGGGTTGTCTTGCTTTTCATCAATCAGGTCCGCGAAAAGATTGGTGGGTGGGGTGACCCCGAGTTCGCTCCGGGCGGTCGTGCGGTTCGACATCATGCGAGCCTGCGATTGAAGGCGAATCCGGCTGCGAAGATTCGTCACGGTGAGCGTGAGATCGGCCAGCGCATTAACTTCAAGGTGCATAAGTGTAAGTACGGTGCGCCGGGTAAGAAGCTGCAACTGCCTCTGATCTACGATCACGGTTTCGATGAGGACCGCAGCTTGCTCTACTGGCTCATGGAGAAGGAGCGAGCGGGTCCGCTCTCGAAAGGCAAGTCGGGCGTGTATCAGTCAGGTGCGTGGATCAAGGTCGATCTCCCCGGTAAGAAGAAGGCCATGAGCTTCTACGATACGCAGATTGAGAAGGTGTTGGCGAAGGATGAAGAAGTGCGAGCATTTCTAAAACAGAGGGCAGGTGAACTATGGCTGGCCGACAGGAAACAGTAGGTTACGTGGATGCTGTCGATAACCTGATCGCGAGACGGATCGAGCGCGACAGGTTCGATGAGTTCATCCGGCGACTGCTGATGAAGGCGATGCAGCGTGGTCGCGAGGTCGAGCGTGAGATGAAGAAGGAAGGCGAGAAGCCGAAGCTCAACGTCGAGGTCATCGACCTCATGGAGACTAAGCACTCGATGGTCCTGTAGTGTCGGACGAAGGCCGTCTCGAAGATTGTGAGCGCCGCCAGACCGAAGCTGACGCTCGTATCGCTGAGGTCAAGGAAAAGATCGCGTGGCTCGAAAATCGGCTTGAAGAAGTCTCGGGCTTGCATCAGATCGTAACTGATCTGGTGGCGAACTTTGACAGGATGATCGCGACTCAGAACCGGATTCTTGATCGTGTATATGGACCGGATCGAACTTCCTAGAATCAGGAAGCAGTACCCGCCGATCCGACCCGAGGATTGGATCGCACCCGCTGGTGAAAGGGATAGTCTTATGCAAGAGACAACGGTAAAGAAGGAAGAGCTTCTGGCTCGGCTAAGGGAGAACCGATTGGAGCATCGCGAGAACTTCCTGCGCGGACTCGTGGGTTACAAGAAGCTCATGCTCGAAGAGATGGAGCGCAGGGTCGAGGAACTTCGTCAGGGTAGGATGGTGAGTCGGACCATCGGGTTCGAGGAACCGTGTGATTACACGAAGGAGTACGACCGGGTAATCGAGATGCTTGAGATGTCCGTTGATGATGAGATCACCATTACAGGAACGGAGTTCAGGCAGTTCGTGATGGACGATTGGAGTTGGAAAGAGCACTTCCTTGCGAACGTGACATCGTATCATGGCCTCGATGCGGAGTCTGAACTAGCGGCCATCGAGCAGGCGCGGATGGACGGTACGCTATGAAGCCGGTCATCTTCCCGCAGTGCAATTCAGTGTTTGCTGAAGAGCAGACCGAGTACCTGAACCTGCCAGCGTACCGCGAGACTGACAAGCAAGGGCTGGTCATTACTTGCTGGAAGATGACGTGGGGTGAGAGATGGCGTGCGCTGTTCGGCGGATGCATCTGGCTCAGGATGCTCACGTTCAATCAGCCGTTACAGCCGGTGAGCCTTGAGGTCGTGCCACCGTTCTTTGGTGATGATGAAGAAGCGACACCTGATAGTTGACGGGAGCAATCTGCTCCACCGAATCCTGCACGTCCCGACGATGCGCGAGCTTCGTGACAAGAAGGGGCGGTTCACGGGCGGAACGTATGGCGTCCTGAAGTCGGTGCGGATGACGTGCGAGCAGTTCGACATCAACGGTGCGTGCATAGTCGTGTGGGACACCGGCCACTCGCCTCGGCGGATCAGCCTGCTTCCAGAGTACAAGAAGACCCGGAAGGAGAAGAAGGTCGAGTCGATGGATGACGGCACGCTCTTCGACTATCAGTCTCAGTTCATCAAGCAGAGAGCGACAGCGAACGCCGGGCTCGGTTTGCTCGGGGTGAGGATCGCCCTGCTCCCCGACCGCGAAGCCGACGACATCATCGCGAAGCTCATCGGGATGTTGAAGAGCGAGATCATCATTGCGACCGAGGACAAGGACTTCTATCAACTCATTAGCGATAGGGTGAAGGTCTGGCGACCGATGCTTGGTAAGCTGATGGACAAGGAGACGTTCAGAGAGGACTACGAGTTCTCGCCCCGCCTCTGGACGTTCTACCGGGCGATGACAGGCGATGCATCGGACGGCATTGCTGGTGTTCATGGCGTAGGAGAGACAACGGCAAAGGCAGTTGTGCAGAAGATGGCGCGACCAGACTACGGCTCGCTGATGACCGCGATCTCCGTGCTCTCCGATAGCAACAAGCGTGTCGCGAAGCTGGTTGGGGAAGAGGAAGTGCTGCGGCGGAACTTAGAACTCATCGACCTCAAGCGCGAGCGATTCGATTGGACCGAGATGCGCCGACTGAACACGATGATCGTTGGCAGGACCGACCCGGACCTCGTAAAGTTCGCGGATTGGTCAGCAAAATTTGACTTGCAGTCGATACTGGACTATCTAGTTCAGTGGATCGAAACCTTTAGGAGACTAGGGGGAGTCGATGCATCCAGCATGGCGTGAAGATGAGGCCGATCAACTCGATATGTTCGTATCACGTTTCGACACCGGCAAGAAATACGAAGAGCCCGACGATGATGATGATGAGGATGAAGAGGACGACGACGAAGACCCTTATGCGGATTACGAGGAAGAGTTCGAGGACGACTGATGGACCTTGCGGAGATAGCGCAGTGGGCGTTCCTCATCCTGCTCTACATCAAGTTGCTTAGGATCGAGGTCAAAGAAAATGACGATGGACCCTCACGCGAGGACACAGAGCGCGTTCCATAAGATTCGCGCTGCGGAGAAGCTGCTTGAAGATGGTGAGGCGATGCTGGATGCCGATCCTGTGGCCGCTGTCCGCCGCTGCGCTCTAGGTTTGATGCTCGCCTTCGAGGGAATCGAGGGCGTGCTATTATCCGATATGCTCTCGGGTGAGGACAGGGACGCTATCGCGAAGAAGGTGAACGAGTTCTTCGCAGAGTTGAGGAACGAAATTACTGAAGCTCAGAAGAGAGAAGATCAAAGAGAGGCTGGCGGGACGGAGCAATGATTGGGCATAGCGCCGAAAATCAGGGCCAACCCAACGCCTAGCCGGGAATGTGGCCCCGGAATACGCCCGGTTTCTCGCCAGCCAAAAATTAGGAGCCCGCGACATGAGCCGTGCCTTAGCGTTCGGTGATATTCAGGTGTACCCGTATGCGGAGTGGTCGAAGCCGACCGGGACCGGGCGCACCGCACTGCTCGACCTGTGCGAGCAGACTTTCGAGTGGCTGCTGACTATCATCGAGGTCGAAGAAATTGATGTCGTGGTCTTCCTCGGTGACCTCTTCCAGCGCAACGATATTATCGACACTCCGTCCTTCGATCTCGCGTGCGAGTGGATGCAGAAAATTCGAGACGCGGCGAAGGATGGATTCGCTCTCGTAGGCAACCACGACATCTACTCGAAGAATGCGCAGGTGCATTCGATGCGCTGGTTAAAATCGGCGGGATGGAAGGTCATCGACAAACCGGCGAAAAAGCGCATTTTCCGTGATGCACCGATAGCCCTTATGATACCTTACGGTCCAGCCGAATCTGTGGCAAAGATCGTGAGCGCCAAAAGTTTGCCATCGCTGCTCTTCGGACACTTTGATGTACGCGAAGCGCCTTTGCGACCGGGCTTTCCAGACAAGCGCGGAGTTGACTTGTCGTCAGCATCGACGACCGCCTTCATCGGGCACTACCATCACCCCGATGTGCAGGTCGGTCAGCGCGGCGTTCGCGTGTTCGTGGGCGCTCCTTTCCATCGCAACTGGTCGGACGTGCCGACACCCATTCCTCGTGGTGCAACGATCCTAAATTTCGAGGATGGCGAACTCGATGATTTCGTTCACATCGAGAACCCGCACACGCCGCTCTTCGAGGTATTGGACGTGACGAAGGAGAAGAGAATCACAGCGACCGAGAGCATCGAGACGTTCGTGCGGAATCACGTTGCCCCGGAGCGGTGTTTCCTTCGGGTGTACGTGACTCAGGGCGACGAAGAAATGGCTCGGAGCTTGACCCAAAATTTCAGAAGTGCTAAGATAATTCCATCGCGCCACGGCGCAGTCTCCGGGGTTGCCCGCCACTCGATCCCCGTTGTTGAGTTGACCCCCGAGAAAATTCTGGCTCAACAGGTGCTAGGTGACAAGACCACGAAGCTCGCCAAGAAGAAATTGATCGGTACTGGCAAGCGAATTTTGGAATTGGAGCAGAGCGATGACTAGACTCGAAGAGAAAATCGACCGCAGGGCGATGGCAGCGGCGAAGAAGCTCCGTGACCCTGCCCGTATCGCTCCCCGGTGGCTGTGGCTGCTCGGGATGTTCATCAAGAGAGCGTGGTGGTGGGTCCAGAGAAAATTGCGGCTTGGTTGGCAGGGCCACGTCGAGCGCATTAGGCGTGGGATACCGGATGATCCACGGATGTCTCCCGAATCTCCGTGGCTCCGGCCTGACCATTACGCCTATGCTACGCCGGAAGAAGTGATGGCGCACAAGGAGCGGCAAGAGCACTTCAACAGCCTTCGATGCAAGGACGGGGATATGACCATCGGTCGGCTGGCGGGGAAGCTGCACGATGAAGGATAGTTGCTACCTTGTGTTCAGTGACAGCGGAATTTCCCGTATGTCGAAGCGGCGACCGCCTCTCAAGGCAGGCGACTATGCCGTGCTCATCAAGATCGACGTGCCAGATGAAGTTTTCGCCGCGTCGATCCCCGAGGCGACCCTGAAAATTCCGAAGGAGAATGTGGTGAGGCCACCTATCGAGATGGAAGTGGCCGAGCCATTCTTCGGGAAGAAGGGCGGCAAGAAAGTGAGAGCGACATGAAGGCATCGCGAGCAGCAGCACACGCGGCGGAACTGACACGCGGAATGAAGTTCGAGCGAATCGCTCGGGACCAGCACCATAGCCCATATCTCGATGGCGAGCCTCTGTTCATCATCCGGGGCCGCGACAATTTTGCTCTCGCCGTCCTGCGTCTGCTCAAGTCGGTCTACGACATCACCGACGATGAGTTAGCGGAATGGGCTGAGTGGAGAGCGGAGAACGAGCGGAACATGAGGGACCCCGGAACTACGCGAGGACAGCATGAATGAGAACGAGAGAAGGAAAGCGCAAGCGCCGAAAATTTTGGCTCGGCTCAGGAAGGAATTTCCTGACCACAAGTTCGAGTGGGATGTTGAAGGCGTGAAGGATGGCAGTGGATCAACGTCCTGTGACGTGCTCCGTCTCCTGATCGACGGTGAGCGCCTGACACCGGGCGAGCATCCTCACGAGGTCATCAGGAAGAAGAAGGATGAGTCGGAAGAGGACTTCCTGATGCGGGCTTACCTCGTGCGCGTGCGGCGGTTCTTCAAGAGAGCGAAGTGAGCGTTTTAGCTAGGCTGGCCGGGGTCTGGTTAGGCGGGGCAAGGTACGGTATGGCATGAGAATCCTCGGACTCAAGGCCCGAAATTTCCTGACGCTCGGAGACGCGAGTTTGAATTTCGATTCCGGTCTGACGCTCATCGAGGGCGTCAATCGAGACGAAGCCTATTCACTCTCGAATGGGGCCGGAAAGAGCAGTTTGATCGAAGCTCTGTATTGGGGATTGTATGGTCGCACAATCCGCGAAGGGCTCAAGGATGACGTGGTAAATTGGAAGAAGGGGAAGAACTGCCGCGTCGAAATTTTCGTGCAGGTAGACAGCGACCTCTTCACCATCACTCGCAGCCGGAAGCCGAACGGCTTGACCCTCAAGAAGAACAACGGCGACGACCTCACCGCGCACACGATCAAAGACACCGAGAGGCAGGTAGCCGACCTGCTGAAAATTCCGCCTGACCGATTTCTTCAGACGATCCTACTCGAAGGCGGAATGAAGGCGGCGTTCGCTCACCTGACCGACACCTATCGCAAGCAGTTCCTAGAGGAAATTCTCGGGCTCACCGTATGGGAGAAATTTCAGCGGGCCTCGATGCGCATGGCCCGTGCTGCGGCAGACGACATCGCAGAGCTTCGGGACTCCATCTCAGATGTGAAGCGGCGGATCGGTGAAGAGCATCGCCGGGTACTCGACTTCAAGGAGTCCTCGAACGGCTCGCTCGTGAAAGAGGCGAAGGAACAGCAGGCGAAAATTTCTGCTCGGCTGGCTGAGATCGAGGTCGAGATCGAGAAGCATCGGAAGACGGTGAAGGACCTAGAGCCTCGGGAGCTTGAGAAGGAGTTGGGACAGTGGACCGGACAACTCAGACAGAGGCAACAGCAGATCGCCGGGTTCAGAGATGAACTGGCGGTCGCGTCCAACAGGCTCGATGAATTTTCGCTACTACTGGAAGAGGGAACGTGCCCAACGTGTGAGCAAGAGGTCGCACAGGCCGATTTTGGGCCAAAAATTGTGCGCCTCAAGCTCGATGTCAGGTCCCTTGAGGATAAGATCGGCGGTGCTGAGGCCGGGTTGCAGACCGAACAGCAGGAGTACGATAGGATCGACAAGCTGATCCACGAAGCGAATGAGGGGATCGCTGTCGCTCGGTCACAACTCACTTCACTTCAACGCGAGCGCGATGTGCAGCAGGATCGCCAGCAGGAGATCATCGACAACCTGTCGCGGGTGACGAAGGCACGCGAGGGTGCGAAGCAGATGCTCAAGGAGCGCACCGATGAACTGAAGGGCCATCTCGATGGCTACAACCGCGACCTTGCGGCAGCGCGAGAGGGCATCGAGTACATCGAATATTGGCGGAAGGTTGCCCCGGAAATTCGGGCCGGGATGATGCGCTCGATCCTCGACTACCTGAACGACAGGCTGGAAGTCTACTCGCAGATCGTGAGTGACCGCGATGAGGTCGTGCAGCTTGTGCTCGATGGCAACCGCATCGTGATCGAGACGCAGGTGGGTGGTGAGACTCGCAAGCACTCGATGCGTAGCTCGGGTGAGCGCAGGCGAACGGACCTCTCCATCCAGTTTTCGTTGAATGATTTAGCTGTGAGCACAGGCGGTGAGGTCCCGCCAATCCTCATCGTTGACGAAGTGCTCGATCCTCTCGACCCGGTGAGCGCGAGACGCACGCTCGAACTGCTCGACAAGCGGGCGCAGGACGAAGGGCTCTGTGTGATGGTGACGACTCACAACCCGGATACGAAGAGCGGATTGCCCTTGAACGCCGGGCTCATCACGGTCGAGAAGCAAGGCGGCACTGCCCGGCTGGTCTGATCTGGACCCTGCGTTACATGGTTCAGGGAAAGGAGAGGACGATGGATCAGTGGCTCGAAAAGCTCGATTGGCTGCGAGAAGTCGCGGGCCTCTACAGCATCAACTTCAGGAACGCAGGCATCGGATTCACGTTCTGCGATCCTGTGTACTTTGAAGAGAAGGTGGGGCGACCGTTAATCGATGCGGACTTCACCAAGCTCGCAAAGAGGGTCATCAGGGGGGAGAAAATCGAGGTCCCGCTTCCGCAGGACGGGTGGAAGAAGGCTCTGGTCACTTGGGATTACTTCGATGACTTCATCACAGCCATCGAGGCTGAGGTTGCCCGCTACCAAGAGCGGTTGGGAGTGAAGTTCAGCGAGTGGGACTGCGGCATCGAATGAGAGAGCCGACCACGAAGAACAAAGCGTTCCTCGGAGCGTACAGGAAAGGCGTCGAGGCGGGCAAAGCGGGCGAGCCAAAGGACGCGAACCCGTATCCCGATTGGCGCACACTCCGAGGTAGCATCACGTTCAGTCGAGCGTTCTTACGATACTGGAATGACGGTTGGGAACATGGAAATGCGAACAGAAAAAAGGGGTGACTGCTTCGAGGCGGCGGCTGTCTACATCCTCGATCAGACGATGTTCCGTAAGGATGAGCCCGACAGGCTCGTGCTAGTCCACGCGGAAGTTCGAGGACAGGCCGAGCTTGAAGGCAAGACGTTTGCTCATGCGTGGGTCGAGAACATGGACACCGGCTTCGCAATAGATGTGAGCAACGGTCGCTCCGTCTTCATCCCGATCTCGCAGTACCGTGCGACCTCGGGAGTCGATGAGATCGGCAACGAGCACAGGTACGAGGTCGCTGAGATGAGAGCGAAGCTGGTGGCACATTGGGGGCCGTGGGATTTGGAGTGCGAGCTATGAGTGACAGCAGAGCGGTCATCTATAGCTATATCGGATATTCGATCTACCTCGTTGAGAAGGAGACGCCTCAGCGACTCTACGGTAAAGTGGTGCGCGATGAAGACCGATGGTGGAATCCTACTTGGATTCCGAAGGAGCGGGTTATAGCGGACATCACAGGCTCGACCGAAGAGCAGGTGGTGATCGCGGCTCAGATGCTCATTGATAAGTTGACCGAGATCAAGGAACGATTCGATGAGAGAGAGTCGGAACTTCGCAGGCAGGAAAACGCGGAGACAGCGAAGGTACTAGAGGGTTACGAACCATGCACGTCTTCAGAATAGACCTGACGGATAAGGAACTCGCGTTCCTGCTGGACGCGCAAATTTTGACGGCGTACTTGCTGATGAACGAGGACCCGTACTTCGCCGTCAAAGATGCTGTGCCGGAAGAGATACTAGAGGGTGTGAGGAACACATTCGGTAACCTCACCCCCGAAGAGTTCGTGGCGCTGCGAGAGAAATTCTTGGCCTACGGACGAGTGATGGAAAAGCATGAGCGAGAAGGTGACGGACAGTCTACCTAACTGCGAGCGATGCGGCCAGCAGCATGAGCATGAGGGCGAAGAGTATCAGTGCTCGGTCTGCGGCAGGCGTCTCTGCTTTGCTCAGGTGGCGTACCTTCAGATGGATAAGATGGACCCAAAGTCAGTGGGTTTCTATCACGAGGTCTTCGTGAAGCGGGATAAGGGATACCTCTCTACGAAGGGCGAGCAAGTCACGATGGAAGGCTCATGGTGTGGGCTATGCGAAAGGATCGAGTCGGGCGGGTCTGAGGTCGAGGCTGCGTTAGATAAGATAGACCCGCCGTCTGACACTGACAGGAGTGAAACGTGAAGAGCCCAATGCTATGCGAGAAGTATGAGCCGGGCACGATCAGTTGGGGGAACGGAGAGCGCCGGATCGTGGACCCGAAAATTGATGGGATGCGAGCCATCTTCATCAACGAGGATGGAGAGTGGCGCGTCTGTTCGAGGACCGGCAAGCCGGTCTACAACGTCGAGCACATCATAGCCGAGCTTCAGCAGAATGAGTTGCTTCGTGATGTCGTCCTCGACGGTGAGCTTTGGGCCGGGAGTCTCAACGCTACGGTGAGTGTGTGTCGGACAGAGGATCGGCGCAAGGATGCGCAGAAGGTCTACTACCTCGCGTTCGACATCATCGACCTGTGCGAGTGGGACACCGGAGATTTCGTGACGATCCAGACCAAGAGGAAGGACCGTCTGTGGAGCGTCCTCAAGGACGGCAGTAACAAAGTCATCCCGGTGAGAGGATGGGAAGCAGCCAGCGAGTCAGAGGTCGATGAGTTGTACGCGGACTCGGTTGGCTCAGGGTTCGAGGGCATCATCGTGAAGCGACCCGACGATACGTACCGGCGTGGTCGCACGACTAGCTGGTTGAAGCTCAAGCCGCTCGTGACCGATGAGTTTCAGATCGTCGGCTTCGAGGAAGGCGAGAACAGGTTGGAAGGTTCGCTCGGCGCTATCAGGGTGGACAGCGGCGACAACCTAGAGAGCAAGGTCGGCACCGGGCTCAAGGACCGGGAGCGCGATTGGATTTGGGCGAATCAGGACAGCTTGCTAGGCAAGTGGGTCGAGATCGCCTATCAAGGTCGTGGTGCGAATGGACGGCTGCGTGAGCCCCGCTTCCGTGGGCTGCGTGAGAGTCAGGGCGGTGAGTACATCAAGGCGGGACGATGATCGGATTCATCAGAGCGTTGCGGGATGCCTACAAGACGAAAGGGAGCTTGGGCAGCGATCCAACTGAGAACATACGGCGGTTGGATGCAGCGCAGAAGCGAGTGGACAAAGGGTTCACTCGGGTAGTGATCGAGGTTATTGCGGTGATCGTGGCTGCTCAGGTCGCGTCGATCATCGCCTCGATTCTTTAGCGATGGGTCAGGGGTGGGGCTCGGCGGCTCCACCCCACAACAAGAGAGAGTAAGATGGCTAAGAAGAGAACAGAGAAAAAGGCAGCGAAGCGGACGAAGGCGCTCCGCTCCGAGGTCATACACATCACCGTGGCGAAGGCTAAGAAGTGGCTCGAAAAGCAGCCGCCGAAAGTCAACGGCGTCGAGGCTCACAATCGTCACATCTCTGCGAGCGTGGTCACCCGCTACGGTCGCGACATGAAGAACCTTCAGTGGGAAATCAACGGCGAGTCGATCAAGTTCGATGAGGATGGCTACCTGCTCGACGGTCAGCACAGACTGATGGCCTGCGTCGAGGCGAGGGCTCCATTCGATTCACTGGTACAGTGGAACGTGCCTCGCGATACCTTCGACACCATCGACATCGGCTACACCCGGACCTCGGGTCAGATTTTCGGGATGCAGGGCATTCCATCTGGCAACGTGGTCGGCGCTGTATGCCGCCTCATCTTCAAGCATCAGGCGACGAAAGGGAACCTGCCTGCCGGGACGCACATCAACCCGACAGTGCGTGAGCAGGAAGCGGTCTTTGCGAGGCACCCCGATGTCGTGGACTCGGTGCGTGCGGTGGCGAAGTGCCGTCATATCCTGAGTGCGACACGGGCGGCGTTCCTGCACTGGCTGTTCTCTCGTAAGGACAGGGACATGGCTGACCTGTTCTTCGACGCGATAGTGACAGGCTCTTCACTCGGCGCTCGTGATCCGATCCTGCATCTCAGGAACCGGCTGCTCGAAGCGAAGATCACGAAGGGCCGGATGGACATCAACTACCTCTTCGCCATCGC
>Ga0255055_10001552_pt1 | contig 16647 bp, 8 predicted proteins | sample JV7_2_27_MG_FD_188633 | JGI IMG/M metagenome (GOLD analysis project Ga0255055, IMG submission 188633) | Seawater microbial communities from Jervis Inlet, British Columbia, Canada - JV7_2_27 | ecosystem: Environmental > Aquatic > Marine > Inlet | place: Canada: British Columbia | collected... | reverse complement strand
GGGAGGGAAAGTGACATTCTGTCCTACACCTTGCTTTGCATCACATCCGTGCCTTGGGCGTCCCGACCGCGCGACCGACGGCCCGATTCGCAGCTTACTCCCCCCGGGCCGGGGGGTCAACCCGCATGGTTTGGCAGCGCGCGGCGCTGCCATTAGCTTCGGACGACTCACCCGGGGAGGCCCATGGAGTCATACGGCTGGCTGTCCATCCTGCCGCCGATCATCGCGATCGGTCTCGCCATCAAGACGAAGCAGGTCTACCTGTCGCTCGCGCTGTTCGTCTGGCTGGGCTGGACCATCATGAGCGGCTGGAACCCGGTTGCGGGACTCGTCCGTTCAGTGGACGTCTATGTCGCATCCATAACGGACGCCGACAACATGCGGGTGCTGATGTTCAGCGTGCTGATCGGGTCCATAATCACCCTCACCCAGTCCTCCGGCGGAATGGTGGGGTTCGTGAACGCCATAGAGCGCCTCGGGCTCGCCCGCTCCAAGCGCTCGGTGGGTTTGCTGACGGCCGGCGTGAGCATGGCCGTCTTCCTGGAGTCCAACTTCGGGCTGCTCGTTTCCGGCTCCGTGGCGCGGCCGCTGTACGACAAGTTCCGCATCTCCCGCGAGAAGCTGGCCTATGTCATAGACGCCACGTGCTCACCCAAGTGCATCCTGATAGGCAGCCTGTTGCCGCTGAACGCCTGGGGGGCGTACGTGGCGGCGCTGCTGGTGGCGCAGGGCGTCGAGCGCCCCGCCACGCTCCTCATCGCCGCGGTGCCGCTCAACTTCTATAGCGTGTTCGCCCTGGCCCTGGCGCTGGTCGTGATCCTGACGGGATGGAACATCGGGCCGATGAGGGAGGCCGAGCGCCGCGTCGAGGAAGAGGGGAAGCTGCTGCGGGACGGCGCCAAGCCGATGGTATCCGAGGAGGTGTCGTCGGAGCGGGCCAAGGAGGGGGTGCCCAGGCGGGCGGTCAACATGGTCATGCCGATCGCCACGATGGTGCTGACGGTTCCCGCCGTCCTGTGGATCACCGGCGATGGCGACCTCTCGGCCGGGAGTGGATCGCAGGCGGTGCTGTGGGGCGTGATCGTGGGAGTGCTGCTGGCGGTGGTCTCCTACCGGCTCCAGGACATCATGACCATCGAGGAGTCGACGCAGGAGATCATCAAGGGAATCCAGGGGCTCGTGCCGCTGGTGATCGTGCTGTCGCTGGCGTTCACGATCGGAGCGACCACCCGGGCACTGGGCACGGGCGTGTTCGTGGCCCAGGCTGCGCAGGCCACGCTCAATCCGGGATTCATCCCCGCCCTGGTGTTCCTGCTGGCCTGCTTCATCGCATTCTCGACCGGCACGTCGTGGGGCACCTTCGCCATCATGATCCCGATCGTGATCCCAATGGTGGAGCTGCTCGACGTGCACCCGGCGCTGATGCTGGGCGCCGCGCTGGGCGGCGGGATCTTCGGTGACCACTGCTCGCCGATCTCGGACACCACGATCGTGGCTTCGATGGCCTCCGCCACCGACCACATCGATCACGTGCGCACACAGCTACCGTACGCGATGCTCGCGGCGAGCGCAGCGACAGTGCTCTTCCTGGTCGTGGGGTTCGTGCTGTAGGGACAAGTCCAGCTGCTCGTGAAGGTGGTGGATCGGCGTCCTGTTCCCGAGCGATCCGCTCTCCTTCCGCTGCCGCTTTGGCGCGGACGTTCCTTCTTGTCCCGATGGCTCCCACCCTCCAGTTTCCCCTGCATGAAGACACTCAGACAGCTCTCGTTCCTGACTGCCGGCTTCGCCTACGCCGTCATCGTAATGGGCTTCGTGGTACGGATCACGGGCTCCGGCATGGGCTGCGGCGACGACTGGCCGCTGTGCAACGGCAGGATTATCCCGTCGTTCGACTCCATGGAGACGGTGATCGAGTACGTCCACCGGCTCGCGGTGCTGGGACTCACGGCCCTCACCGCGTGGGTGGCGGTCACTGCGTGGCGCCTGAAGGGAGCACCGGGGGGCTCCGGCCCCGGCGGCACGTTGCGCCCGGCCCTGTTGGCGCTGGGGCTGCTGCTGCTCCAGTCGATGCTGGGCGCCGTCACGGTGTGGCTGGAGCTGCCGCCCCACACAGTAGTGCTTCACCTGGGCACGGGAATGGCCCTCCTCGCCACCCTGATCGTGCTGGGCCTGCGGGCCGGGGTCTACGCGGGCGGCATCGAGCCGCCCCCGGGCGAGCGCCCCGGCCGCGGCGGCATCGTGGCAGCGGCGGTGCTGGCGGCGGCCGTCATCCTGTTGGGCGGCGTGACCGCCACGACCGGGGCCGCCCCCGCCTGCCAGGGCTTCCCCCTGTGCAACGGGGAGATCTGGCCCTCGGCTACGGGCTCGGGCCTGGCGCACATCCACTGGATGCACCGGCTGCTCGCCTACGCCCTGTTCTTCCACGTGCTGGGGCTCGGACTGGGACTGCGCCGCAAGAGCGCCCCACAGCGCCTCCAGAGAGCCGGGTGGGCCGCCGTGGGGCTCGTGGTCGCGCAGGTGGCCGTGGGGGCGATCATGGTGCTCGCGCACCTGCCTCCGCACTGGCGCGGGCTCCACGCGGCGCTGGGGACCGCGGTGTGGGTGGGGCTGGTTTACCTGACCTGGCTCGCGGCGGGCCGGAGGTCCTCCGCCGCAACCTGACATCAGCCCGGGGGGAGTCCGGGGTTAGGAGGGGGCCTTACGGCCCCCCTCCTCCCACACCACCGGACATGCCGGTCGGCATCCGGCGGTTCACGACGTGCACGCAACTCTCCGATGTTCATTCAGGAGGTTCACGAGTCCCAGCCGGCGCAGCGTGCTGGTCGGCACGGCCTGGTTCTCCTAGTCATGCGCCATGACCGGCGCACCCAAAAAAAGGTTCTTCACGGATTCCCGGGGAACGCCGCGCGGATTTTGAGGAAGAAGTAGCTGTCGTCCCGGAACCCATAGGCCATGCGCTTGATGACTTTGATCTTGTTGTTGATGCCTTCGAGCACTCCGGTGTGGAGCGGGTAGTGCGGGGTACCAGGCGGCGTACGCGGGCTATCGAGACCTGTCGCAGCGCTACATCGCGGAGCTGAAGAAGCCCCGCATCAGGCTCGGGACCGTCATCGGGCTGCTCGGCGCCGCGGGTATCGGAGTGGTCATCAGGAGCACGATCCCGTGATCACGCGTTCCTTGAGCCCGCTCGGCGCAATCGCCTGCCGCGACCGCAGTTACGCGCGTTCGGCGGGGCATTTCGGCAGGCCATTACGGAGCTTCGGCACGGCCTACCGGAGCTTCGGCATCGCTCACCCGAGCTTCGGCACGGCTTACCGGAGCTTCGGCACGGCTTACCGGAGCTTCGGCACGGCTTACCGGAGCTTCGGTACGGCTTACCGGAGCTTCGGCACGGCTTACCGGAGCTTCGGCACGGCTTACCGGAGCTTCTGCACGGCTCACCCGAGCTTCGGTACGGCTCACCCGAGCTTCGGCATGGCTTACCAAAGCTTCATACCGGCGTACCGGGGTTTCGACCTGGCCAGTCGAAGCCTCGATCTCCCTGGCCGCGATCGGGGTCGGCCGACTCCGCGGCCGCAACCACCATGCTTCAACGCAGGAGGAACACCAGTGGCGAGGTTTCCGAATTCCGAATCCGAGATCGCGGCGCTCGCGCTGCTGGTGACGCAGGGGCTTGGGGACCTGCGCCCCGCGGCGTCTCCCGTCGCACCCCTACGATCTCGAAGCCTTCCCGTGAGATCATCAGCATGGCATCACACCGCCCGCTTGTCACGCTCTGTCATCCCGGAAATCCGTGAAGAACCCCCAAAAAAAACCCTCCGGGCCGTGACCCGGAGGGGCCTAGGCGCCCCGGAGGACGCCTAGGTGTGACACCAATGAACCTATGCCGAACTCACCCGGTCATTGCTCAATCTCTACCACGGCCGTGTATGTCGCGTCCACTTGATCGTAGTTGTCGAGGATCAGCATGTAGTCCCCCGCGGCCAGGTCGCAAGTGAAGTCCTCGGGGTTGGCGCCCGTGGCGCCTGCAAAGCCGCACTGCCATCCGGTGAATGCCGCATCAACCATAAGCACGTCGTTGTCCGGCCCGCCTACCCAGGTGAACACGACGCGGATCGTCGCGTCCGCCGAGAGCGTAAACGCGTAGTAGTCGTTCCCAGCTCCAGTAGTGACAGCGTCGACCGGCTCGGCGATGAACGCCCCCGAGACCCGAAGCGGCAAACTGGCAGGGATCGGTGTCCCGCCCAGCACGAAGTCGTTGTCCTCGGTAGCTAGCTCGTCGAAGGTGTTGGTCTGCGTCCACGTGTCCGTGTTCGACACCACCCCGCCCACGGACACCTCAAGATCCCAAGTGCCGGGCGCGTCAAACAGCGGTGCCTGCGCAGTTATCTGGGTGGCACTCACGGTGAGGATGTTTCCGAGCACCGCGCCGTCGACGAGGACGAGCGTCTCGAAGCCGGTTGCGGCAAGGCCGGTGCCGTTGATGGTGATCGTCGAGCCGGACGCACCGGACTGAGCTGTCGTCGGTGTGATCACCGGGGCCAGCACCGTGGCCGGGGTCGAGGCGTAGGCAAACGTCCCCTCGGTGGTGGTGATGTCACCCGTGATGGCCACCGTGCCCGCGGCCACGCCTGTGACCGTGACGAACACCTGGCGCAGCGTGCCCGCCTCCATGGTGTCCTCGATGGCGACCGCCACCGTTGCCACGCCGGGAACCGACGAGACCGCTGTGGCGCTCGTGATCTCAGCGATGACGTTGTTCTGGTTGCCGTTGGCGTCGAACACCTGGATCTCCAGGGTCGACGTCGCGGCCGCTGCCATCGCGCCGAAATCGGTGTCGCTCAGCGCCGCTGAGGCCGGCACGCCGGGGATCACGCGCACGCCAAAGGTACCCTCCGTCGGCCCAGTGGTGGGGCCCGGCCCCACGACGTTGATCGACGCGAAGCCTGCCTCGTCGGCGTCGACCGTGGCCGCAGTCGTGTCGAGGACCAGAATATCCGAATCGTCCACCACCGTGACGAGGCCCGAAAACCCGGTCACCGCGGCGCCGTTCACGTCCACCGGCGTCAGGACGTACGTTGCCACATCACCGGACCGCATGGTGTCCGGCACTCCCGTGATAGCGATACTCGCCGGGAAGGTCTCGACGTCGACCGTGTCGACCGCACCGCCTCCCGTAGTATCCGTAGCCATCACGATCCCAGTGCCGTACCCGACGCCCTTGATGAAGAAGTAGGTCTGCGTCGCGGGCTTCAGGGTCAGGTCGGCGTTGGGCGAGACCGTCGCGATGCTCGCATCGCCCGTGCTGGGAACGGGCAAGCTCGACTGCTGGTTGCCCTGATCGTCCAGCGCCTGGGCGACCACCGGCACCGAGTCGCCGACCAGGATCTGGACGAAGCTCTGGCTCAGGGTCACTCGGCTCACCCCACCGCGGAGCACCTCCGTCGGATCACTGGTGCACGCCGCGGCAAAGCCGACTACGAGTCCCACGCTCAATGCTCCAAAGAGAAGTCGCTTCATAGGTCCTCACTCCCTCGTGCATTTGGATCAGTATCCGCAAGTGTCGGGGAACGCCCCGCCTAAAAGTTCTGGATCCTCTGTAGATCGCCCTCGTGAAAGAGGGACTGCCAGCTTGCACGGCTGGGCTCTCGCCGGTTGTCGGTGTACACCAGCGCCCAGTTGCCAATGCCCGTCTCATCAACGAACACATACTTGAGCCCTCGACCGGTCGCGTATCTCCAAACCTCCCAGGGGCGCTGCCCCCTTGGTACGGGCTCCCTGAGAATCAGCGCCGGCTCACCGTACCGCAGCAGAATCCGGCCGCGGTCGGTACGCCAGCCGGGCATGGCCGCCGCCCCACCCTCTCGAAACCGCCGATCCGCCACGGCAACCAGCGCGTAGAAGTCGTCGGCCGCCTCGTTCGCCGCCGTACCCGGTGTGGGGTCGCGCCTGGCCCAGAACCGCTCCAGGTAATTGCGCTTTCCCTCCACCGAGAGGTCCCCGTAGACGCCCCGCTCAGCCGCCTCCATGATGTAGAGCAGCGGCCCGCTAGCGGAGTCCAGCTGCGCCTCGGTCGAGTACGTGAATAGGCTCGGCTGCTCGGCAGCCCCCTGCGCCAACGCGGCGTCAGTGTCGAAGCTCGCCATCACAAACTCGGCCTCACGGCGCACTTCCCCGACGGGAACCCGCACCACCAACTCGAGCCGATATTCGCCCGGCGGCAACCCAGTGAGGTTCAGCCCGCTGGAGGCAACACCGCCCGCCTCCGGCACCTCCACTTCCAACGGCTGCGCCGCGATCAACTCCCGACCGTCGGCCCCCAGCACCCTCGCGATCAGCGTCGCCGTGCCAGCCTCTTCCTGATACAACTCGAGGTAGTAGTACAGGCTCGCCTGGCTCGGCGTCAGCACGGGCCGGGTGGCCGCAGTCAGGAAGAGCGCGCCCTTGCGGATCTCCCCGGGCCCGGCCACGGTGTCGCCCGGTGCGCCGCGCCGCAAGGCCGGTGACAGAAGCAGGTCGGACGCCAACGGAGCCTCCGCGAACGCCCTGACCTCCCTGCTCCGCCGCATCACCCGACCCGACGCCGAATCGATCACCGCCACCTCGATGGAGTACACGCCTAGCTGTGCGCCAAATCTGAAGTGCTCCACAGAGGAGGCACCCTCGACGCGCAGCGCGGCGACCGGCACCGGCCGCGACCAGCGGTCCTCGCGCAGCACGAGACCCGTGCTGTCACGCACCGTCACGGCGACGGTGTACACCCCGCCACCTTCGGCGCCCTCCGAGAGCGACTGCAGCAAGGAGAACGGCACGCGGCAGAAGGCGTCCACCAGCGTCATGCCGCCGCCGCGATAGAACCGCACGGCGGTCAGATCCACATCCCCGTCTGTCTGAGCCGCGTCCCCCGCGGCTAACAGGGGCAACACGGCCAGTGCGAGAGCCCAACCCAGTTTACGCATGCCAAAGAGCTGGGCCGGGGCCGGGCTCAAGCCCGCCCCGACCCGGTTTGACTACCAATGAACGGCGGCGCTCCAGTAGTGGGTCGCCCCCAGGATTCCCAGATTGCGGTACGCGTAGTCGAGCGATACCCCGAACCCGTAGCCGCGGTCGAACATCAGCGCGCCACCCATTGACAGCCCGTCCATACCCTCATCGGAGGAAAGGCCGGTGTCGAACCCGGCAACCCCCGTCGGACTAATGTTATTGTCGGGCTGATAGGTGTACCCGCCACGCAGCATCACACCAAAGCCCGACTGGCTGATGTCCTTCAGCGCGAACTCCAGCGCACCGTTTGCCGTGGCGTTGTTGTTGTTAGGCTGCGTGAACTCACCCAGAAGGGTGAAGCGGCTGGCGGCGGTGTTGATGAAGTCGAACGCAAGGCCGAACCGGAACGTGATCGGCAGGCTGAAATCCTTGGTCCGCAACCGCGCCGAGGCCGGCTCCTGCGGGATGTTCTGCTGATCCAGCGGCGCCTCGCGAAGGACCCCGACCGCCAGCGCGGAGCCGTCGTGATTGATCGAGGACCCGAGATTCTGGATCACGAACGACGCCGAGATCGGCCGCTCGCCGACCCGCGCATGGAAGTTCGTGCCGAAGTCGAACGCAAACGAACTCCCCGAAGCATCGCCCAGCTCGTCCGTGATGACCTTGCCCGTGATGCCGGCAGAGAACCGGTCCGAGAAGTTCCGTGAAAAGGTGAGGCCCACGAAGGTCGAGCGGACGCTATAGACCGTCCCGTCGCCCTCCGGGTTCTCGATGGTGTACACGGGCTGGTCCGAGAAGCCGAACGTGCCCAACTGTACGCCGATCGCCGAGGACCCACCGCCAAACGGGAACGCGATCCCCGCCCAGTTGTAGCGCGTTTCGGCCACGTAGGTGTAGGTCGAAAACATCGCCCCACCCCGGTCCATCAGGGCCAAGCCGGCGGGATTCCAGTACAGCGCATCGATGTCGTTAGCGAGCGCTGCGTATGAGCCGCCGAGCGCGGCACCCCGCGCCCCCGCCCCCAGCATCAGGAACTCTGCGGACGTGGTGCCGATTGCGGTGTTGTCGATGTCCTCCTGGGCGAACGCAGGCGTTCCGACCACCAGGCTGACCACCGCCGCGGCGCACATCACTCGAATAAACAAACGCTTCATACGTGCCTCCGATACGGAGGGACGGGGCCGGTCGGCCCCGCCCGTCCGCCAGTGTCGGTTACTGCGCGAAGTTCACGACCGTAAACCGGCCGATTCTCTCGAGACCTTCTGCCGTCTCGATGTGGAAGAAGTACACGCCGCTCGCCACGGTCTGCTCATTGCGGCTGCGCAGGTCCCAAGCAAGCTCGCCGCCCATGGTCGGATCGTTGTGCTCGAGGATATCGACCAGGATACCGCTCACCGTGTAGATCCGGATGATCGCCTGCGCGGGAAGGTTCACGAACATCAGGGTCTTGTCGTTTGCCGTAGCCTCGAGGCTCGTTGTCACGTAGTACGGATCCGGGACCGTGTGGACGGCCGCCAGATCGGTCTCGGTCAGCGTGTCGAGAGACGTCGCCCGCGGGACCGCGAACACGACCTTCAGCCCCGGCAGGATCGGCGGCCGCTCTCGCGGAGTGAACGAGTAGCCACTGGGCGTCCGCGTAGCAGCGCCTGTCGAGGCGCCCACCTCCCCGGCGTGAGTCCTGAGCGTCCAGACCGTGCCATCGGGCGGCAGCGCCCCACCGGTCAGCGCGAACATGTAGCGCTCGCCGGCAATGTAGAGCCCGAAGCCCGTGCCGAAGTTGGTGGTGGGGTCCTTCGACTCCGCCGCCACCGGCATGATGACCGGCGTCTGGCTCAGTGCCGTGCGTCCACCCGGACCCGGATCGGTGTGCGCGCAGTAGCTGCCCACCGACCCCATGGATATCGAGGCGGACCCGACCCAGTAGAAGTCGTCCCACTCGATGGACCCGTTGGCGTTACCGTCGGTCACGAAGCCCCACGTGGAGTGGACATCGGGGTGATACTGGACGTCAAGACTGTGCGCCATGTCGCGCACCTCAATCGTGCCGCCGGTCCACGTCACCCGGAAGTCGGTCTGACGCGTCATGCCGGAAACGCCCCCATAGCCGAAACACTGCATCGGGCTCGAGAGCGCGTAGGTCTGCGAACCCGGTGTATCGGGGTCGGCGTCGGTGTGGTGGATCGGCGCCCAAATGCTGTCCACCCCGGTGAGCCCGGTACCGACACGGACGCCATACGTCGGGTGATCGACCGTCTCGTCACCGTCCCCGTCGAACCAGCGCGAGCCGCCCGGGCTGACGCCCGAGTGGAACCGCCGTGCTGCCTGGCCTTCCCACGAGGACATCCGGATCGTCTCACGCAACGTGGCCTGCACCGCGGCCGTGAAGTTCGTGAACCCCTCTGGAATGTCGTTATTGGCCAGTGCGGCCGAGTCCGCCGGCACCAGGAAGGAGCCCAGCGCCGCCTCGACCACCGAGGGACCGCTGAAGGCGCTCCAAACCGGGTTCATCGTCACCACCTGGAATGACTCTGTCGTCACCCCGTCGGTGAACGTGACGAAGAACTCCACGCAACCACCGTCGCCGAAGAAGGCGTCGGCTGCCCCGCAGGGGAAACCCTGGGAGGGGCGATACAACACCGAGTCGATGGTCGCCTCGAGGGTGACCTCCGGCAACAGCTGCTCCACCAGAGGCGCGAATACGGCGTCTAACGCATTGGTGGGTGGCGGCGTGCCCAGGAACCGGCCCGTCGCGTCATCGATCTTCCACGTCGGCGTGGGATCGAGCTCCACGCTGTCGTCGCCGAAGATACCCACTGTCAGGCCCGCCAGCACCGTGTTGGGCGTCGAGACCCGCGGCACCGTCGACTTGGTGATTAGCGCCGATGACAGCGAGCTGGGACCCGATTTCACCGAGTTGATGTCGAACGATGCGACGGCGTAGTAGTACGTGAACGAGTTACGCACGCCGAGGTCGATGAATGCAAACGGCACACCCGAGTTCGACAGCCCGGCGAGCGGCGGCAGTCCCTCCACTCCTCCCGTGACGGCCGTGTCGGACACGACGATGAACACCGTCCCGTCGGCAAGCTCCACCCGGCCGCCCGGGGCCACCTGGATGACGTCGCCCACGATATCGTGGTCGTACGTCTCGCCCCCGTTGAAGTCCACGGGGCAGCCGGTCTGGATATTCAGCTCCGGCGCACACTGGTTGCCGTAATCGAAGCCGCCAGTGACGTCCGTGAACACCGTGCCGTCGTAATCGAACGCCCCAATCAGCACCAGGTCTCCGGTCGTGCGACCGCGGTAGACGCGGTAGCCCTCCACGTCGAACTGGCGGAAGTTCGGATCGTACAGCGGCGAGGCCGGATTGGAAGCGATCGTGAAGAACGGATCGCCCGTGACCTCCGACGGAGACGTGCTCCACACCACTGTCACCTGATTGTCGCCCGGCACCAGGAAGAACTCCGGCGCGTCGGGCGCGAACGGCAGCAGGAACTTGTTGTCAAACACCGCCTGCGCCACGATCGCCTTGTCCAGCAACGACCGCGACACCGACGTCACCTCGTCCTGTGAGATGACCCCGTCGGTGTTTACGTCGGTGTGGGTCAACCACCCCGCGATGCTGTCGATGTTGCGGATACACCCGTCGGGGTTTCTGCCGCAGTTGTCCGAAGCAATCGAGTCACCCGTGTAGGGGAACCACGGCTTCACGTCGCCGCCGACCTGGCCCACGAGGGGCAGCGCCACCGGCGCGGCATGAAGGTACGCCACCACGATGGTCGACGACCCACCGGGAGCCAGCGTGGCCGGGCCCGAGGACTGGTAGAAGCGCGTATCGGCCTGCGACTGGAACAGGAAGCAGAGCTTGCGCTCTATGGGGTTCGGGAAGGTACAGGGGTTGTCCCCCGCGGCCGGGTTCACGTTACCCGAGATGTAACGCCACATCTGGATCACGCCGGTGGCATCGGGGAACCCGGTCGCCTGGTTCAGCGTGTTGGAGAACATCGTGAGCCCGATCTCCTGGCCCGTGGCCGGGTCGATGGGGCTCCTGAGGTACTTCACGCCTACGATCCCGGGAGCCGCAGCGAACGGCGCACCGTTGATGTTCGGCGGGTACGACCAGTCGGACTCCAGGAAGTCGGACTTGTAGGCGATGGCCATCGAAAACGGCAGGATCGCCGTCGAGTAGTTCACGCCCGCGTCGCCCACGTCGGGGTCCATCGCGAACGCGGCGTAGAAGTCCGTCAGCGCGTATCCACCCGACGGGATGTCAATGCCGAAGCGGCCCTCGACACCGGACACGAAGTCCTCGGCGATGTCGGCGATCGAGTCCCGGATGTCGGGATGCAGGCCGCTGTAGACCGACCGGTCGGAGGCCGTGATGTTATAGAAAGTATAGACGAAGTAGATGATGTCCTCGTTGCCGGACGGGAAGTTCCACGCCATCCCCCGCTCGTCCACGAGGACGCCCATCGGGTGCACCCGGCCGCCCGCAATGGTCGGGTTCCCGTCCCAGATCCGCACCCACAGGTCCTGCTGGGCCACCGTACGGCGCCCGATCAGGATGTCGCTGTAGAGCGCGGTGTCCATTACCATGGCCTGGCTGGGCCAGACGGCCAGGTCGGCCGGGTCCAGGGAGTTGTACACCAGGCTGACCGGGTCGCCCGCCCCCTGGTCGCCCCGCGGGTCATAGAAGAAGACCCCGGTCGTGTCACCTGCCCAGTCGAAGCCCGCGTCGCTGGGAATGACCCCGGCGAGCTGCAGCCCCGAGTTGAAGATGTACTGGTTCGGGGTACCCTTGGGCCAGTAGCCACCCCCGATAACCGGCGAGTTGGTCGGATCGACGCAGAGCTCGCCGAGCACGTTGATGCCGCAAAAGACGCGGTTCACCTCCATCACGCCGAACACCAGAGCCAGGAGGTTGTGGCCACGCCGCGTCGCGCCCGGCTTCCGCTCCGCCGAAGCGGCTTGGAAGCTCAGGGCTCCGAGCAGTGCGACCACCGCGCCAACGCGGAGTGCGCGGGTAAACAAGTTTGTCCTCATAATCATCCGATCCTCAGATTGTGTCACCCCAGGCGGGTGCGCCGCGGTCACCGGACCACGGCGCCACCCGCAATCTCAACAATTCCTATTCAGAAGGCGAGCTCGATTCCCAGGCGGATGTGCAACGGATTGCCCAGGAACGTCTGCTCCCCATCGAACCGCTGGTACCACTCTCTAAGCGCTACTATCTGCTCGTCCTCGTCGTACAGCCCGTCGCCGTCGCCGAACCGCGCCTCGGCGCGCCGCACCAGGACGCAGTCAGCCTCCTGGCCGGTGCCGGCCCAGCCGGTGCAGTTCGACAGGTCGATGGCCTGGAGCTCCTCGCCATCCTTGATGATGGTCACCACGCGGGAACCACCCGCATCGCTTCTCAGGCGGACCAGCTCAGTCGAGACGGTATTCTCGAAGTCCTGCTCATTCACCACGTCAGCCGTCTCTGCGAACACGCCGACCACGTTCCGGATGTTCAACAGGTTCCGGAAGTCGGCGTACAGCGTCCAGTCGGTGGGCCCGAGCCGGAAGCCCTTCGTGACGCGGAGATCGAGGAAGTAGGTCCACGGCAGCTCGGAGGCGTTCAGCTGGTCGTCCTCCCGCTCGGCCACCAGGCCAAAGCCGGTGCCACCGAAGGTCTCCTGACCGGTCCCCTGGTTCGTGAGCTTGGTGTACGGCAGCCCGCTCACGAAGCGGAACCGGGTGAACAGCCCGGCGTTGCGCAGGACCTGGCCATACCAGGTACCGCGCTCGAAGTCGTCGGGCCAGTTGAAGGCCAGCGAGCCCACGATGTTGTGGGCCCGGTCGTCGTCCGTCCGCAGGATCGCCTGAGGCGGCGGTGTCCGCTCACCCGTCACCTGCGAGATCTGCCGCGACTGGGTGGTCAGGTAGCTCAGCGGGTTGGAGCCGGTCCCCTTGGCGGCCTGGAACGAGTAGGAGATCTGGCCGTTGAACCAGTTCCCGATCCGCTGGAGCAGCTGGACCTCGAAGCCCTTGATGGACCCGAAGTCGGCGTTCGTCAGCACGTTGAGCGGCTGCTCCCGGCCCACCACCGGGTCGAAGAAGGGCAGGATCCGGTAGGCCAGGTCGGCCACCTTGTCCTTGTTGAACGCCGCGAAGTCGAGCACCAGGTCGCGCGTGAAGGCGTGCCGGATGCCGAACTCGAACATGATCGTCTTCCCAAACCTCACGTCACCGCCGAACGTGTCGTTGGTATTCGTGATCGAGAGATCGTTGTTCTTGCCCTGCAACACGTTCTGCATCTGTGGCGACTGCACCTGGTGCGCGTAGGACAGCCGGAAGTTGGTCCGGTCGGTGACCGGGAACGACACCCGGAGCCGCGGCGACCAGGCCGAGTGCGCCTCGGCCTGCCTCCACACGAAGTTGAGGCCCGCGTCCGGCTCGTCGCACTCCGCTCCCAAGCAAGTCAGGTCTTCGATCGGCACGTCCGGATCGTACGCCGGGTGAGTGAAGATCCGCGCCGGCGTGACCGGGAAGAGGGCACCCGTGTCGAAGTAGTCCCACCGCAGCCCGACCTCCAGCACCACATCGCCCAGGTCCAGGCGGTCCTGGATGTAGGCCGCCCAGCGCGTGGGAGACTCCGCATAGATGTCCTGGAAGATCTGGCGCAGCGGGTCGCTGGAGAAGGTGTTCACTTGGCCCAGCTGCCCCTCGCCGCCGAACTTGAGTCGGTTGTAGCGGTCGAACTGCCAGTCGACGTTCAGCCGGCCGATGGCCCGGCGGTCGTAGTCCAGCCGCGGGTTGACGTCATCGATGCCGCCGGTCCGGAAGCCGGTAGACAGCCCATAGACGTTCTTGCGGTACGCCTGGTTGCTGCGCAGGTCGTCACGCTGCAGGTAGGGCAGCCGTGTGCCCAGGTTGTCCTGGACGTTCTTGACGAGCACGTCCCAATCTTCCTGCGAGTTGAGCGTCGTGAGCGTCCGTGGATCGTCGCCCTCGTCCTGCGAGAAGTGGTCGAAGTCGATCAGGAACTGCATCGAAGACAGCGAGATTCCCAGCGACGGATCGCGGTTGGCCAGCTCCCAGTCACGGTCCAGCACGCCGCCCCGCTGCCGGTCGGTCTGCCACGACAGGTTGAGGTCGAAGGCCAGCTCGGTCTCGGCCGTGCGGAAGACCTGCTGCACCCAGTTGAGGATGTAGATCTGGGAGTTGGTCCGGGTGCCCGAGTAGGCCTCGGGATTGAAGATGTTGGCACCCGCGTAGGTCCGGTTCTGGTCCTGGTCCCACAGCCCGGAGATCGCGAAGCGCGAGCCCGAGCCGTACGTGTACGTCAGCTTGGCGTTGCCGCGCCAGTTCGATGTCCAGTCGTACGGCAGCCGCCGACCCTGGCACTCCAAGCCGAGGTTGGCGGCGGCGTCGCACTGGCCCGAGTACTGTGCGAACTCCGGCACGTCGAGCGTAGTCGCATTACCGTCCTCGTCCGTGACGACCACCGCCGTGTCCAGCCCGCCGAGCACGTAGGTCGGGACTTCATCCCACCCCTTGCCCCGGAAGTCGGACTGCTGACCCTGAACGGTGCCGCCCACGAAGAAGGTGAGGTTTCCGAAGATCGGCCCGGAGAACGTGCCCTCGAACCGGTTGAACCCTACCCTGATCCCGTCCCCGAAGACCTCGTCGGTCTCGTAGGACAGGGTGCCCTGGAACCGCTGGCCGCCCGAGCGGGTGACCAGCGAGATCACGCCGGACTGCGCGTCGCCGAACTCCGCACCCACGGCGCCCGTCGTCACCGACGCCTCTTCCGTGGCGTTGGTCGCGATGTTGATCTGGCTCGCGCCCGTGCGCAGCCGCCGAACCGGCACACCGTCGACGTAGATGACCGCCTCACCCGGCCGGCCGCCGCGGATCGACACGCCCAGACCGTCGCCGGACTCGACCACGCCCGGCTGCAGAGTGAGCACCTGCCGGGGATCGTCCACCGGCAAATTATCGATCACCTGACCGGTGACGATGGACTTGGACGTGACCTGGTCCCGCGGCACGATCGGCGTCTCTGCCGCCGTGATCGTTATCGCCTCGAGGGCTACCGCACCCGAAAGCCCGAAGTTCACCGTCAGGGTCTGCTCCGACAGAACGCGGATGCCCCGTACCTCGGCGGGCTGGTACCCAATGAATTGTGCCCGCAGGTCGTATGTACCGGCGGGCACGTTGTTGAAGAAGTAGAACCCCTCATCGTTAGTGAGGGCAGCAAACGCGGTCCCCAGGATGAAGACCTGAGCGTTCGCGACGGGCTGGCCGGTCGGGTCGATCACGGTGCCCTGGATCTTCCCGGTCGTGCCCTGCGCCCCGAGCTCAGTGGCCCCGAACGCCAGCAAGGCCGCTGCCACCAGGACCTTGGCAAAACGTCCGAAGGCAATTCGACGATTCTCCGTCATGGACACTTCCTCCATTGACATGAACCTCTAAAGTACTGCCAGTTGGTAACTTAGCGGCACATCGCTGATACTAGCACGCCGGACCCCCCGCCAAAGGCAGGGGCCGTTGTGGATGGAAGGAATCAGTGATGTGTCAGGGGAACTGCAAGCTGACGACACTGTTGCGTTGGGTTTGCCTCCTGTTGGGGGGTCAACGCCAATCTTGCGGCAATGTTTGCACTTGTCAAGCAGTCCATACCGAAAGGGGACCGAACTCGTCAAAATTGGCCTTTCGGGGTCCCTCTCAGACTATCAGATCGATTTGAGGGATCATGGGCGTGACCTCCGGCCCGTCCCCTCCCATTACCACGTTTATCTCACTCCGCATTCCGAAACGACCCGTCAGATAGACACCGGGCTCGACCGAGAACGCAACGCCGGGAAGCAACTCGCGCACGTCGTGCGTCTCGAAGTCATCTAGATGCGGCCCCGAGCCGTGCAGCTCCAGATCTATCGAGTGTCCGGTGCGGTGAGTGAAGGCTGCACCATAGCCACGCTCCGTGATCAGCCCGCGCGACACGTTGTCCAGGTCCGCTCCGCTCAGGCTCTCACCGGCGGCGGCAGCCGAGCGCAGCCGCTCCACAACCGCATCGCGGGCGTCCCGCACCGTCTCCCAGACCCTGACCACCTCGTCGGGCGGCGCGCCGCCGGCATGGCCCATCCAGGTCTGGTCCGCCCAAACGGTGTCCGGAGAGAACCGTCCCCACAGGTCCAGCAGCACCACGTCGCCAGCCGCGAGAGTGCGGTCACTGGCTTCGGTGGGCGAGTAATGCGGGTCGGCGGCGTGCGCGGCGAACGCGACGATCGGCGGGTCGTCGGTCTCCAGCCCGGCACGCGCCATCGCCTCGAGCACACCGCGTTGCACCTCGACCTCACCCACTTCCCCCACCTGGCCGATCACGCGAGTCAGCGTCTCACGCGCGATCGCCGCCAGGTGCTCCGCCGACTTGCGGTGGTCGTCGATCTCGGCAGCGGTCCACTGGGAAGAGAACTGGCTCACCAGCGGCGCCGAGGACGCCAGCGTGACGCCGAGCCGCTCCAGCAGCTCGGTGACTCCGGCCGGCACCAGATCCAGATAGGGGACGGCGTTCTGGGGAGAGATCTCCATCGCCACGCGCCGGCCCCCGACCAGCGCCGTGAGCAGCTGGTGCAGCTCCTGCCAGGTCGTGTACGGGTTGAGCTCACCCGCGAAGTCCCC
>Ga0255055_10001551_pt1 | contig 16653 bp, 11 predicted proteins | sample JV7_2_27_MG_FD_188633 | JGI IMG/M metagenome (GOLD analysis project Ga0255055, IMG submission 188633) | Seawater microbial communities from Jervis Inlet, British Columbia, Canada - JV7_2_27 | ecosystem: Environmental > Aquatic > Marine > Inlet | place: Canada: British Columbia | collected... | reverse complement strand
GGGATATACCTTAACCACCAGATCGTCGCTTTAAGTGGTCATGGGGAGCGTATAATCACTGGTCCTGATGCAGCTACTGCCGGGTTCGGTCAGGCACCGGCACCACAGGCAATGAGTCAGGTACCGGTAGCCCAGAATGTTGCAGCCAATGTACCAATGCAGCCAGTGCAGCCGATGGCACCAGCCCCACAGCCCCAACCCGGTACCGTCATGGCTGCACCCGGGCAGCAGCAAGTGGTAGCACCGGATCAACCGCACCCTCAAGTTATGACACCACCACCACCAGTTCAACGATAACGGTTTCGACCCCCTGCCCAACCCGAAGATCGTGTGTGTTCTCCGGGCAGGGGGATTTTTAATTTTGGAGGTTAATTCTGGTGCCTGACCACATTTATGATATAGAGACCTACCCCAATTTCTTTTCTCTGGGCATCCTGAACACCGATACCCGGGAGATATTAATGTTTGAGTGCAGTGATCGCTGCGATCATTCCGATGCCTTACAGAGCCACCTACGATGCCTGAGCCATGGACCCGGCAACCGGATGGTGGGGTTCAACAATATCCATTTCGATTACCCTGTGCTACATGAGGTAATGTCATACCCGATGATCACCGCTGAGATTGCCTACAGGAAGGCTCAGGCAATTATCGATACACCATGGGATGATAGGTTTGCCCATGTGGTCCGTGACTGGCTGGTGCTTATACCACAAGTAGACCTGTTCAAGATTCATCACTTCGACAATGCCAGCAGAACTACCTCACTCAAAATGCTTGAATGCAATATGAAATCTGAGAACGTTGAAGAATTGCCATTCCCCCCGGGTACGATCCTGACTCATGAGCAGATGGAAGTAGTGTTACGTTATAACAAAACGGACATCACGGAAACGTGGCGTTTCTACCTTGCCTCACAAGAGAAAATAAAATTCAGAGATGAACTAACTGCCAAATTCGAAAGGGACCACACCAATTTTAATGACCCCAAAATTGGCAAACAATATTTTATTCACCAGTTAAATGCCGCGGGAGTGGATACCAAAGGACCGAACGGGGAACCACTACAAACATGGCGAAAATTTATTGATTTAAAGGATGCGATATTGCCAACAATTAAATTTCAACAGCCTGAGTTTAACCGTATACTTCTCTGGTTCAAAGCTCAAACGATCACTTCGACCAAAGGGGTATTTGAAAATGTCAACTGCACAGTGGGTGGATTTACATTTGATTTCGGACTTGGAGGTATTCATGGATCAGTTGAATCCCGATCAGTGTGTAGTGATGCTGACTACACCATCCTTGATCTTGACGTTACCAGTTACTATCCCAATCTCTCAATTGTCAATCGATTCTATCCCTCACATCTTGGAGATAAGTTCTGTGATATCTATAAAGACATTTTCGAGCAGCGGAAAAAATACGATAAGGGTACAGCCGAAAACTCCATGCTGAAGTTGGCACTGAACGGTTCGTTCGGCGACACCAACAATAGGTACTCCCCTTTTTACGATCCATTGTGCATGATGAAGATCACCATCAACGGGCAGCTTCAGTTATGTATGCTGGCTGAAGAATTGATGCAGATCGAAGGGCTTGAAATGATTCAGGTCAACACCGATGGCATGACTGTTAGGATACCTAGAAGTTCTCACGGAATGGTGCAGTGCGTATGCGATGTATGGGAGACAAGGACTGGATTAAACCTTGAAGAAAATGAGTACCATCGCATGTTCATCAGGGATGTGAACAACTACATTGCTGAGTACGCCGATGGCAAGATCAAACGCAAAGGTGCCTACACTTATGGTGCCGATCTCGACTGGAATCAAAACCATGGACAGCAGGTAGTAGCCAAGGCTGCTGAAGCATATCTATTGCATGGTGTATCGGTCAGAAAGTTCATTGAATCCCACCGTGACATGCATGACTTTTTCCTTAACACCAAGGTACCTAGAAATTCTCACCTGATTCTGGTGGATCAAGAGGGGAATGAAACCTTGCAAGCTAACGTCACCCGGTACTATGTCAGTAATCAGGGTGGATCATTGATTAAGTGTATGCCACCGTTGGCAAGAAAGGAGTCCAACGAATGGAGAAGGATCGGAATCAAGGTTGGACACTTAGTTCACCCATGTAACCGACTGAGCCAAGCAACTGCCAGAATCAACTATGAGTACTATATTATTGAGGCTACCAAACTTTGTCTTAGAAATAAGATTTGATTTCTTACCAGTAATATGTTATAATGAGTGTTCTTAAAATTTTTGAGGATACTATATGATTACAAACTTTTCGATAAAACTATCCGATGAGGAACGCTGCATCTTAGCCAACGTCATCGATTCTAAAATCACCAAGCGGCTGGCAACCCGCAAAGAAGTTGTCAACATAGCACGTCAACATATCGGTGGATTGATTGGTCAAGAAACAGTCAACATGCCGTTCACTCAAGCCAAGCAAACACAGAACCCGTTGTACCTAGTTGCCCGGGAAGATACCGACTTTCTCAGGGGTAAGTGCCCGGGATATATCCGCGGCTGGAATCTGGTTAAGCGGAAGCGGGAGGTGATCGCATGAATATGTTCGATCAAAAAGAAACTTGGTTCGTTCAATACTGTGGTGGCGAATATGAAATCAGGTACAACGTTAACCGTAACTACCTTCAACCGAAGTGGTTTGTTAAGCGCATGAACGATGGCAAAGAATCAGTACGATATTACTCACGGGCTGGTGGTGCTTTCATTTCACTTAGCTCCGATGCCATCAAGTGGGAAGAAGCATAATGAAATATAAATATGATGACGGTGGCAGACATGCTGCCGGGTTCACAGGTCAGACTGGTGACTGCTGCTGTCGGGCAGTTGCCATCTGCACCGAACGTCCCTACCGCGATGTGTATGTGGAGATGAAAGCCTTCGCTAAAAACAATGAGACTAAAACCCGAATTAAAAACGGTGGGCAGTCCACTGTTCGGATGGGATACCATACCACCACGCTCAGGAAGTACATGTTATCACTGGGCTGGAAGTGGACACCAACCATGTATATCGGTCAAGGCTGCAAGGTCCATCTCAAGGATGGTGAGATACCCATGAACGAACGGGTGCTATGCTGTGTGTCAAAGCATTTTGTAGCTGTGGTTGATGGAGTGATCCATGACAACCACAACCCTCAACGCAATGGAACCCGGTGCGTATACGGGTACTACACTAAGCCGCAATAACCCGTGACTTATTTTTACCCATCTCTCTATATAGTAAAATTTTGTCACGGAGATTTTTATTCTCCTTTTTCATCTTGAGTAACTTCCGGTACATGTTGCTCTGCTTTCTACTACTAGTTCCTTTAGGCATAATCAACCACCCTTACTAGCTCGTACCAGATGGGCACCAAAGAAGAAGGCACCGACACCTAATGTCAGGTATCCCCACGGTGAATCAGTCGCAACTTGATAGGCGTACTTAGCCAATTCAGAATCGAGCTTGAAAGTGCCAAGCGAGAACACGAGAAAGAATGCTTCCAATTTAATAATCCACAATGCGATGTCTCTGCGGGTTCGGGATCGTTCAGTATTTTCGCTGACAGTTGATGCCATAAATGCTGAATAATGTTCAACCATCTTTCCATTAAATTCTTGCTTCTCCTGATCAGTTAGTTTCAACCCATCGATCCAGCCACCAACACCAGCCGCGACCTTCATTACATTATCCGATCCACTTTGACCGGCACCAAATACACCTTTAATAAAACTCCACATGACTACCCCCGGGTCTCACCCCATGAATAATGATTACCATCTCGCTTGCGAAAACGTCCACCCCATGTGCCGCCCATACTTTCCCAGTGAACACCTATTGGTACATGAGCAGCAGTGCTTTTCTGGTACACCCCGTTGATAAACAAATTAAGATCAATGGCTAATCGCTTGTAGTGAAAGCTGCCATCGATATGCCCAGTCTTGGCATAAGCATCATCAAAGGTAAGCTCATAGCCGTGGTCATTTGCCCATGTGATTAGTTCACCAATCGCTTTGGTAAATGCCCTTTGCTTTACACTTAATTTAATAGCCACGTCTACCGGGCTTTGGTCGTTTCTGACCTTTACCTTTTTTAGTCTCTGGCATTACATTATCCTCATGCTGTTGATGAATCGGTTATTAAACCTAATCCTGCCAACCCAGTCAATAAAGATGCAAGGGCAGCATTCCCACCCCTACTACCAGTCACGGTTGGTTTAGCTCCCGCGGCAGTATTATAGAAACCCACATTGGCATTGAGTCTTACATCACCAGCGAATATTTCAGCTATGTCCGTCCGGGCATAATTCGCACTGTCCACACCATCCAGTAATTCTGAGTCAGCAGCCTTGGCTGCAATGCCAAGATAGAAAGCACTGTAATCTCCAACCAGTGCTACCACTGCCCCGCTACGAGTGAAGACAGTGGTGACAGGTGCAGCCGGTGTTGCTACCCATGTACCATCAGCCCGTAAGAAGTTGACGGTCCCACCACCTGATGCGGGAACCGAACCCTTCAGCAAGCTAGTAAATACATTAATTAAGGTGGTAGCTTGTGCAACAGTCAAGGACTCTGGATCACCAGTGGCAGCAGTGACCCTGCCCAGTAATCGTGCTGTTTGAATGTCAGCCATTTTTGCAAGCGTAACAGCGTTGGCAACAATAGTTGTAGGACCATCAGCAACTGATGTCACGTCACCCGAATGATTGGGGTGAGTATAGGTTGCTGCTGCCCAGTTACCATCAGCCCGTAAGAAGTTGACGGTCCCACCACCTGACAATGGGACCAGACCTTTTAGCGTACTGGTGAATACATTGAGTAGAGCAGTTGCTACAGTTGGCGACAGTACTTCAGGCACCCCGGTACCAGCAGTGTTCCGTCCCAGAAATCTACCGGTTAACATATTAGCCATCTTCGCCAAAGTGACAGCCTGATTTACAATAGTTGTAGGACCATCAGCAACTGATGTCACGTCACCCGAATGATTGGGGTGAGTGTACAGGGTGTCGGTGAACACGGCACCAGCAGGTACATTGGTCAACACCTGTGAGTCATCAACCTTGGCATCGAGTGCAGCTTGCAGATCGGTCTGGGCTGACAGGACACCGATGATGGCACCCCATGTCGCAGTTGCCCCGGGAGAAAAGACAACCCCAAAAGTTACTGGTGTAGTATCTGGTACCCATGTACCGGTAACATTGATTTGAAAGATGGTCCCAGTGTGTTCACTGGCAACCAGCACACCATTTTTTACATCTTCGGCAAAGTTAAAGTCAGTAGCCCGTTGCCATGGTGCTGCAACCTTGGCATTATAAATTCCGTTCTCTGCTTGAACGGTCTGGTCCTTAACGCATACCCTATCATTGTCAGCCAATACAACTGTATTGACAGTTTGTAATCCGAACAGAGTCAGGTTACCGGCAGACTCAACGACTACTGGTGCCTTGATTCCTTCTTCTGGTGCTAGACCTAATCTTGATACCATTAATCATGTACCGTTGGTGGATCGGCAGATGACACCATCGTTGCTGATGGCAATAAAGATCGCATCGTTTTCATCATAGGCAACATCAAGAATATGGGCTGTTGGATTGAACCCGTTGGAAACTAAAGCCCAAGTAGTTCCATCATCTGAGAATCCTAACTTGCCGTCTTTACCGGCTGCTATAAGACGATCTAAAAGTGTGGAATATGCCACACATAACAGATCAGATGTACCAAAAACCCCCGTGTTCGCTGGTTCCGAAAAACTCCACCCTCCGGTACCACCACCAACCCCAGTCCTGATAGCACCGAGAGTATGAACAGTAGTGGCTGTGTTATTGACTATTCGAAAAGCTATATCATTAGCCCCGGCACCAAGAGAATCTTCATTTGTAGCAGTCCAACCGCCCGGATCAGGTGTGATACTGAACGTGATACCAACAGTGGTAAAGTATTTATTAGTACTAATTTGAGCATTCCACCTAAACGTAGTTATACTATTGGTGGCAGAACTTATTCCTGTACGATCTTCCCATGTCGCACCGTAATCAGTAGTTTTAAACATGTGACTATTAGTGGCACTAAGGAATGATCCATATAATGCGAACCCGGGCGATCCACCTGATTCAGTATTACCGTAAGCAATATGATGAAGATTTCCCGTACCAGTTGTAATAGGTGTAGTTAAATCTGAAGGCTGGCTTGATATCCAATTGATACCATCGATTGAAGTAATAATCCAAGTACCATCGGCAACAGCCATGAATCGCTGGTTGTCAAAATCATATGCCACATCGTTGATATCCTGAGCAACCAACCCACCGGTTGGTGTTCGCTGGTTCCAGTTAAGACCCGCGTCATTTGATGTAGCAATAAACCCACCACTGGCAACAATAACCCACCAGTCTTCCGCACCAATTCTGCCTGAAACAATCTTGGCTTTAGCCTTGGTAGTAAATGGGTGATGATTAGGTACAACAGGCACCCACGACACATCACTGGTAGTTAAGATTGCCCGGGACAATGGATTAGGAACCGTGTCGGCACCCTCCATGGTCAAGGTTACCGTGGTGTCAGTTACGAATACACTGGTGGCAACTATTCCAAAAGTGAACACACCGAACTGATCTTTGAGTTTGATCCTTCGACCAACATAATACAGGTTGACCACATCCACCCCATCCACCGTGAATGATGTGGTGCTGACAAAGGTAACGTCATACCCCGGATCGAAATCATTCTCACTATCGGCTGCAATACCCACAGTTCCGAACATGGCTATAAAAGAAACCGAAGTAGTATCAAGAACAAAGCTGGCATCGGTGAACTCAATAATCCATCCAGTTTTCCTGTGGGTGTTTATAATCATGGCACCCCGGGTAACGTCATCATCTATATTCCAGTCAGGTGCCCGTACCCATCCTTTTGAATCAGCTATCCAGATACCATTCTGGGTAGCATCGATCTGTCCTGCTACTAACACTCTCATGTTGTCGGCAGTCGGAACTGTGTCGATAGTTTGATGACCGGACAGGGTGATATTTAAATTAGCAATTGTTGCAACCGGTGCCTTCATTGCCAGTTGTGGAAATGCACCCAACCGGGTTATGTTTTTACTTACCATTATGATATCCCCGTAGTAGACCTACAAATCATTCCATCATCGCTGATAGCAATCCAAATCCCATCATCTTCATCGTACCAGATATCAATAATACCAGCCCCGGTATTAAACCCATTGGTGAATAAAAGGAAGGTAACTCCATCATCTGAGAAAGCCATCTTGCCTTCATTGCCAGCTATTACTACACGATCCTGTCGCGCAGAATAAGCAGCGCACAATATAGGGGTTGATCCGAACAACCCGACAGACCTTTCAAAATAAAAGCCAGCACCGAACTGGGAACCTACGAAAATCTTCCCGTTATCCAGTACTGCGATCCCGACGTCTGGTGTTAGCATAAAAGTAAGATCATGTACCACGACACTCATATTCCTTTCAAAAATCTTTGCACCCCAAACACCACTAGGGAAAACGGAATAAATGCTTGAGCCTTCGTTGAAGAAAAATTTGGCATCAGGATCGGGGGGATCGCTAAAGTGGAGAAACTTAATACCCTCAAAAGACTGGGGATTAACAAACACTGCACCTTGAGGATTCCAGTTAACACCAAAATCAACAGTGGTAAAAATATTACTAGCAGTGGGGTTGGCAGCGTTCGCAAACACCACAAACCCGGGTGCACTTCTTAACAGTGTCCAACCATAACCAATGGCATCAATATCACCATTGCCAGTACTGATCTGAGCAATAATGTCAGCAGATATTTGGGCTACCCAGTTGATACCGTCTATTGATGTGATAAACCAACCAAGGTCAGAGACTGCCATGAACCGCTGGTTGTCAGGATCATATGCCATGTCATTAATTTTAGAACCGGCTGGCAATCCACCCGTGATAGTTCGCTGTTGCCACGTAGCACCAAGGTCTCTCGATGTGGAAATGAATCCATCAAGACCGTAAATAACCCACCATGATGCCGTACCAATTCGACCTGATATAAGTCGGGCATAAAGCGTGGTGCGAAGTTGATGATTGTTTGGGTTAACAGGTGTCCAATGCACAGTACTACTGGTGAAAATTGCCCGGGTCAACGGATTAGGAACTGTATCTGTACCCTCCATGGTCAAGGTCACCGTAGTATCAGTTACAAACACACTGGTCGCAACTATACCGAAGGTGAACACTCCGAACTGGTCAACCAGTTTGATCCTTCGACCAACGTGATAGTCGGCTGATAGGTCGAACCCATCAACTGTAAACGATGTGGTGCTGACAAAGGTAACGTCATACCCCGGATCAAATTCGTTCGCACCACCCCCGGCAACGGATACAGTTCCGAACATATGGATGAACGAAACCTCACTGGCATCGATAATAAAATCGGCATCGGTAAATTCAATGATCCACCCGCTTGATCGATTAGTATTAATAATCATGGTGCCCCGGATAATATCAGTGTCCCGTATCCAGTCAGGTGCCCGTACCCAGTCCTTTGAGGTAGCTATCCAGATACCATTCTGGGTAGCATCGGTCTGTCCTGCTACCATTACCCGCATGTTATCGACAGTCTGCACAAGATCGACAACCTGATGCCCAACCAGCGTGATATTTAAATTAGCAATTGTGGCAACCGGTGCCTTCATTGCTAGGTGTGGGTGTGCACCAGTTCGGGTTATGTGTTTACTTGGCATCCTTATCCGCACCCTCGACTAACATTTGATAAGGGTTGAAGCCACGACCACCTTCTTCACCCTGCATATATGAATCGATATATTCTAAGATTCGTAATAATTGCCCGGACCCGGGTATTTTACTTACACTTCCTACAGCACGACCAACATCAACCGTAGTCTTCAATCCTGTTTGACGATCCTCGGTAAAAGATTCAACCTCACTAAACACCCGGTATAAAGATTTGGGTATCGTATTGACCGGGGCTGATGGAGTGAACCCTGCACTCAGGCTGGCAAACTCTCTGATCACCGGCAGAGTTCCTAACATAAATACCCATGAATTTTCAACAGCCCACTCCATCCATGTTTCATCTTCTTCACCCCCAGTATCTGGCATATCCAGTATCAATGCCTGTGCAATATTGGCAGCAACAAATGGGAGGACCACGGCATTCATTCCGAACTGAATATTTAGAAAATCTTCGCCACCCTTGCTAGATTTATACAGTCGCTGATAGTACGCATTAAACCATGATCCGAATACAGTCACAGTCTTGGTGATCTCACCTTGGTTCGACTGCATAATCCTACCCAGTTGTAAGTCTGAGCCTGATCCTACAGATTCCCCTACGGCACTGTCAGCTTCGATCTGAGCCTGTTTCTCGTTACCATGGTTATCTATACCCTTCTGATACGCAGCAAGCCACGTAGGGTACGCTATGGTACTGTCAACGAATATCTGAAACATGAAGCCATGCGCTTTGATCGTCTGGTATGCATGACCCACCTTACTGGTGGCAATAACCTTACGCATGACCTCCCGGGAATCACGGTTAATTAACTGTGACCTGTTCTCCATGAATTTAGATTTCTTGTTGATCATCTTGATCATCTGTTGATTATCTGACAGCAGTTTTGCCGATGCCCAGATGAACCGTTGTGTCCCAACTTCGTATGCCGCGATGGGTAATGCACTGAACTGTTGAGCCGTGTTTCGAATGCTGTACATCAGGTGCATCATGGTGGCTGACTGTCTCGCCCACCGGGATACGGCAGCTATAGTCTTGTGAGATTCTTGCTGTGCCCGGTTGGTTGTAATAGCCTCAATGGATTGTATAAATGCTTCATAAAACCCACTGCCATGTTTGCGCTCGATCACCGCAATAGTGTCAGGGTGGTTCACCAATCTTCGCAGTTTCCTACCAGCTTCAGCAAAAGCAATGTAGTGAATCTTGTCATCGATTGATCGATTGATATTACTGATATCCAGATTAACCGGTTGCCCACCTGATCCCACACGAGCATTTAGGGAACCTGCCTTTGTGGGCATGACTGATCCTTTCCGGGTACCCAGTTCCTGCTCATTCTTCAAGTCTATTCTCTGGGAATCATAGAACAGTTGCATGTGCCCACCGGTCATATCGACACCGTTGATCTTGAATGGAACAGCATCCAGTTTGGGTGGTGCGTAACCATCTAACTGGATTGCTGCACGTTGTAGTTCAGCCCAGTGGGTTTCGTTCATTGCCCAAATGGTATTAATCAATTGCAATTGATCAGGGGTAAGACTGGACAAAATACTTTGAACATCATTATCAGTTACCATGTGCCCTTGACGAATTGATTCCCGGGATGATTCAGTACCCCAGTACAAACCCATCATAAACACTTCTTCTGATGACAGGCTTACCGGCTCACCACTTTCACGCATATAGTTTTTTGAATCCATACGAGTCAGGTTAACTTTACTGATATTGCCTACCATACTTTCAAACTGCTTGTAATAGGTTTGGTTCAAGTCCAACTTCTTATCATTGGCATCAGATATCACCGTGAAAATTTTCTGAAACGCTTCACCACCAGCAACCATACCATCAAGTTTGCGAATCATGTTTACCAGTGAAGGCATGGTATTGATCAGGTAGTTCCACTTCTCCCTTGGCTCCTTCATCACAGAAACCTTGCCTCGCTGAATTGGGTGATCCTCACCACCATGTTCACGAATAGAGTCAGTTAACTCCATCCGCTCCTTAATTGCTTCTACACCATTAATCTCAGCGATCTGTCTGCCGACATGTGAGAAATGCCTGAGCATATCTACTACCCCATGCAAATCTTCGGCAGACATATCTTCAAACTGAACCAGTTGAAATCCTTCAAGGTTCCCACCATTCATCAGTCGGTATTCAATTGCAGCCACAAGGTTAGGATCGAGCATTGTGAGATCGGTCTGATCATCCCCACCTGCTTCCTGTACTTGTGCTGAAAAGAAATTCAGGATGTCACTGAGCTTGGCTAACTGTTCAGGTGACTGGCGCATGTCATACATCTCAGCCAGCATCTTCATCTTCTGAGCATATTCAGAATCGATTTTCTTGGTGTCGAACTTGCGAGTACTGATTGACCGCACATACCGACGATGCTTCTCCATCTGGTCACGAACCCTGACTGCTTCTTTATACAGGTAGTGATTTGCCAGTTGTTGAATCTTGGCATCGGTTGGGTCTGTCATACGCACGGCATCCTGTGCAGCCTTCACCATGGTCCGGTAATATTTACCCGGCTTAATGTCACTGTACTTCATACCAGCAATCATGCGAGTGGCTTGTGCTTTCAGGTAGTCACGATTGATGCCGCCTGTTCTGGATGATCCCTTCAGTTCCAATGCCAGCATTTCGGCATGTTCATCGTTAATCAAAGCCTCACGGACTTCTGATTCTAGGCTACCGTCATTAAGGATGTCACCGTATTTGTCCACCATACGTGCCTCAGCAGCTTCCTCAGCAGCTTTCTTGATGGGTGGCACACTAATGATCTCATCCAGCATTGCCTTGGCTGAGGGGTAACCATGCGCCTCTGCGTACCATGAAGGATCAATGCCACCTTCCTTGGCATTACGGAATTTTAATTTATTAGGAATGCCATCAGGGTAGATTGCTTTCACCATTTCAGTATCGAACGGTACACCCGGGACGTTATTAGATTTATCACCAGCAACATCTGATAGAATCTGGTACACCGGCAGCTTGGCTAACTTCTCACGTTCCTCGGCAATCATCGGTTCTTTTTCTTCTTTCCATTCCGCGGATCGTCGTTTCATATATTGCTTCATGACCTTTTCATCAATGGTCATCTCGGCATTGTTACGCTTCCGTTCGGCAGTTTTCTCATAATGTGCCCACTGAGCATCGTTCATCCCAGACTGTGCCTGATTTCGAAATAACTCATCGTATTCTGGATGGGCTGATATCTCGGCAATTTCTTCTTCAGTTGCCAGTAACCGATCAAATATCTGTGTAATCTCATTGCCCCTATCTGCTCGACGCAACCGCGGATCAAGTAATGATCTGTAGATTTTTTTCAGCCATCGGGCAAATGAAGCAAACGCCCTACGCAATTTCAGAGATGGTGCTTTACCCTCGCGCAAGTAAACCTCAAATGATTCTGCCCACCGCTCGTGATGTTCGGTGGTGATGTCATCAAATGTTTCAACACCCAACCATTCCAGCATGGTTTTCTGATCTTCATCGAGACCATACTTACGTGCCCACACTTTCTGAATATCCAAAAATAGATGACCACCCTCATGTAGAAATGTGGATAGGTCAGATGTCTTGGTTAACTGGATGATGTTGTCACGTTCACCCGGGTAGAATCGACCACGGTCAGTCTGGAATTTTGGGAATCCGTTCTTCCGAACTCTCCCTACTGTTTCATCAGTGAGGGGTACCGACCAATATGCAGGTACCAGTGAGGGGTAATGTTCCTCGTATTTGTATCGTGTTACTTCTGCTAGAACCGCATATTTATTTTCCCCGGTTATTGTGTCACCGGCTGAATCTTTTGCCACCTCGGTAGTTTCTTTATTTCTTGCGTAAAATGAACCGGGTTGTGTTTCATGTTCAACAACATTATAGAACTCCTCTATATTCACGACCTTTCCCATTTGAAGTTTAAACCGTTTTATAAATCTATTTCTTGAATCAGCATATTCATTGATGACTTCATCGAAGTCCAAAAGTGGCACCCGTACCCTCCACCCACTATCTCCGAGGCTGACAACACTCCACTTTTTATCACCCTGAATTTCTTTTCCATTTTTGTTAATAAATTTTCCTTCAGCATCAACCCTAACTGCTGGTGCAGACATCATTGGATCACGGATTTGGTCAGTTGGTTTATTGGTGCCCAGAGTCAGTTCAAGGGGAGTTACACCCAATAATCTTTTAACGATTGAATTTATTTTTGTGTCGTAAATATTACGATACAACTCCCGTGATTCTTCGTGATATCTCATTTCCAATAACCTGCTATTTGACCATGCAAGGTTTTTCTCACCCCGCTCAATAGCATGGATAATTGCTCGTTTAACACCCAATGCAAGCCAATCATCATTGGTAGCAAATGGGGGTTTATTCATACCTCTTTCTTCAGTTCTAATGGTCTTTGCTATTTGGGCGCGTTTTTGGGACATTTCAACAACCGCGTCTTGATCCCATCGACCAGAGTCTTCGAATGCCCACTTGATAAATTTTTTACGCAGCCCTTCTCCAGCCATATCCAATTCAGGTACAGCATAGATGGTCTTGAATAACGATTTCATATGCTGTCTTTCTATATGTCCTACACTGCTAGTTCCTTCAGAACTGGCTAATGTTCGGTATTCGCTGTAATGAAGTAATTTAAAACTACCATCATCCTGTATCTGGTAAAATGTGTGCTTATGGTCGTAGCTAGTAGGGGAGGCACCCTCTTTATCCTTACCTGCTAAACCCCATCCCATTCTTACCCGTGCCCACAGTTCCAATGCCATCCGATCAAGGTCAGAATTTATTACTTCCATATCGGTTCCTAACGTGTCAAGTTCCTCTACGGTTAAGCCAAGTTTCCAACCTGCCCCACCTTCTTTGGTTGCTAGTTTGATCCAGTCATTTTGAAGTTCTTCAATGAACATAGTTGACACCGGACCTTTATCAGCCCGGTTACGTTTTTCAGCATCCGTGTTCCACTCTATATTATTATCTTTTATCTGCCGTTCTAACCGTGCCTTTGCCTTGAATGCCTCTGTGAACTGACTGTCCCAATAAGCATCAGTCTTATACCGTTGGGCAATGCCAGCTATGTTCTCCCAGTTCTTCCAGTCGTTAACCCGGCTCCAGTTGATCAAGTCCAATGGTGCACCAGAAGCCTCATAAAATTTAACAATCTTGGCTTTATCTGATTCAAAAAGCTGCTCCATTTTTTCATCGTTATATTCTTCCTTAGCTATTTGTCTGAGTTCATTATTGATAGGATTGTCAACATCCCTCATTTCAAACTCAGTCAGTTCTTCTGGCACTCCCCCATACATCAGCCTGTTATCCAGTCGGATAAAAAATAACAGATTATCATCAGGATACCTGTGAGAACTATGAGACTTAAATCCCGGGTCAAGATCAGGCAGTACAACTTTTATTTCACGGTACTCTGTATGCTCCCCGGCTGCTACATATTGACCACCCCACTGGGTTCTATGGTACTTATAATCAGGATCAATAAACCCTTTGTCTATAGCGTATTTTTCGGCGGCTTCTTTAGCCTGATCATATGATGAATATTCGTCCACATAATCATTGTCAACTACTAGTTCAAACTCGCGATCATCATTACCCCGGATGTACATGTTGATCTCGCCCACACGGGCGCGGTACTCGTATCTTGGATTTTCGTAGTAATCTACTCGTGCGCTTTCTTCTGCTTTTGTTTTAGCCTCAGCCTGCATTATGTCCAGAACCATCATATCGTTGGCAGGATCGTGACCTTGGTCTTTGTAGTACTGTAATATTTCCGATCCATCCATTTCATCCATGTTGACAAATTCTTCACCCGGGTCCAACTCATTTTCAGCAGGTGGTTCCCCGTAAAATTCTTTTACTTCATCGTAGTAATAACGCTCAAGCTCATACTCCCTGTCTCCATGGTCAAACCACGGTATAGTGCCATCATCAGGAGCATTCCCATCCTCAACTTCCGAAACAGCTTCATCCCATTGTTCCATCCTATATTCCGTTTCACTTTCCCACTCGGTTGGATCATCCACTGTGTTACCACTATCAAACGATAGCTTATCTGTCAGGTTGCTTTTGTCATCAGCAAGTCGCTCGATGATCTTGACACCATCAGATTTCATGAAGGCTTGAACTTCTTCCCGGGAAAATTTTACATCAGTACGATCTTTCAATATTGCAATATCATCCGTGGACATTGCTTCTAATTTCTTCTTTGATATACCAACCCGGAACGGTCCACCCAACATTTCCTCAAGACCCATCCATTCGATTTCCTCAGCCTTCAATCCTGATGCTTTAATTTTTTCCCAAATTTCATGACCGAATGCCCGGGCTTCAGGATTCTTTTTACTCGCTTTCCACCCGGGCAGGTTCATGGTTTCAACAGCACGTTCAGCGGCACTGTAGAATAGTGGAGAATCGGTCTCGTAGGTCTGACTATAGAACTGGGGTTTGTCGGGCAGTGCTGGTGGCTCAGTGGCAATCTTGCCACCTTCAGACTGTACACGTTGAGCCACGACAGTAATTGATGCCGCCACACTCTCCTGTAGGCTGTTTAAGGCATCTTCGTCGGTAGCTCCATCAGCCAGTTGGGACTCAAGGAACGTCCTGTCATCGGCTGACAGGGCATCACCAGCCCGTGCTATACATTCAGCTAGTGCCATCGTTCTAATATCCCCAAAAATGCGCGAACAAATAATATCATTTCTTCATCCTCACGTATTGCCCAGTCATCGTAATACTCTCTCCAAAAATCTCGATAGGTCCGAGTTCCTAAATCCTCAATACAGAATACACCAAGCGTTGCCATGCTCAGTGCCCGGGCTTTACATTGAACACCCAGTGTAGCAAGACTCAAGGCTGACATCAGGTGCGATCCTGAATAATATCCTGACCTGATGGCGAAGCTACGATATCAATACCGGTAGCCTGTATGCTGCCATCAGCCTTGTTGGTTAATGGATTATTTGGATCGAGTGCAAGCCTACGCCAAATCTCTAATAATTTCACTGAATCTTCTGAGTCGAACACGGGTATGATACCTCCTTCTGATTTCGTGCCATCGGTCATTTTCCAAGCGTACTCTTTGAAACCGACAGGCTGTGCGGCTAACTTACTTTTATCCCACAAGAATAGCCCAGTGGTGCCAATCTGAACACATTCATTGCTGGCTAATGCAATAGCTGAACCATCAACAGGATCGAATAGTTCAATGGTGACCGTTGAACCTGTTGGGAAAAGCTCACAAGCATTATTTACACCACCAACGACAGCAAGTGCAACTGTGACTGCCTGAGCTAGATCGGTCTCAGTTACCTGACCGACAGCTATGTTGACGTTGCCCGGGGCAGGTGTAACTGTCTGAGCTAGGTCAGTCTCGGTTACCTGCCCTACTGCTACATTGGTCGCTGTCTGTACAGTAACTGCCTGAGCCAGATCGGTCTCAGTTGCCTGACCAACAGCTACCGTTACCCCACCTGCTGCCACTGTGACTACTTGAGCTAGGTCAGTTTCAACTACCTGACCAACAGCTACGGTGGTCAATGTTTGTACAGTAACTGCCTGAGCTAGATCAGTCTCAGTTACCTGACCGACAGCTATGTTAATTGCTTGACTGACTGTGACAGCTTGAGCTAGGTCAGTTTCAGTTGCTTGACCGACAGCTACGTTGACGTTGCCCGGGGCAGGTGTAACTGTTTGAGCTAGATCGGTCTCAGTTACCTGACCTACTGCAACCACTATTGCTTGACTGACTGTGACAGCCTGAGCTAGATCGGTCTCAGTTACCTGACCGACAGCTACAGTGGTTAATGTTTGTACAGTAACTGCCTGAGCTAGATCGGTCTCAGTTACCTGACAGAC
>Ga0255055_10001550_pt1 | contig 16657 bp, 24 predicted proteins | sample JV7_2_27_MG_FD_188633 | JGI IMG/M metagenome (GOLD analysis project Ga0255055, IMG submission 188633) | Seawater microbial communities from Jervis Inlet, British Columbia, Canada - JV7_2_27 | ecosystem: Environmental > Aquatic > Marine > Inlet | place: Canada: British Columbia | collected... | reverse complement strand
CGTCCGCATGGTTCCGAGCGTGGAGGTAGAAGCGCGACCCGATCTCCCCAGGCTTCCCATGCACCGGCACCTTCCCGCCGTTGGAAACCGCCCGGATAATCATGGGCACGTACTTCTCCGGGTCCTGCCGCTCGCCAAAGTTGTTCATGGTGTTGGTGATGATGACGGGCACCCCGTAGGTGCGCCAATACGCGATCGCAATGGCTTCCTGCGCGGCCTTCGACGCTGAGTACGGGTTGCTGGGCAGGATCACCGCCCACTCTGGATGCCGCGTGGTCCCCGGCGCGGGCCCGTACACCTCGTCCGTGGAGCATTGCAGGAACACGTAGGGCTTCGCCTCGCGGGCGTACTCCAGCATGTTCAGCGTGACGTCCACGTTGTTCTTGATCGTCCAGACCGGATAGGCGATCGAGCGGTCCACATGGCTCTCAGCCGCGAGGTGGAACACGTAGTCGATCTGCCCGATCTGCTCCGTCAGGATGGGGGAGATCGGCGCCGCCAGATCGTGCGTGAGCACCGTCACCCGCGAGAGGCCGGTGCGGTAATACTTGCTGTCGGTGATCCGCTCCGTCAGCCCCTTGTGCCGGAAGCTGTCCAGGCCGACGACGTCCCAATCGGTCGTCGCCAGGATGTGCTCCATCAGGTGACTCCCAATGAAGCCGCCCATGCCGGTAATCAGTACGCGGGTCATGGGGCCTCCGTGCACTTCGCAAGGATGGCCTCGATGAACAGGCCCTGCTCAAACCGGACGTTCTCGATCGCGAACATGAAGGGCGTCTCGTAGACCTTCCACAGGTTAGAACGGGGGTCGAAATACTGGAGCGTCGCCTCGTTAATCGGGTTGCAATGCGTCGGATCCTGTACGAACCCGGGGCCCACACCGTAGGGAGCCGAGACTAGGACCTGGCCCTTCGGCTTCAGGATGCGCCACAGCTCCCCCATGACGCACGGGCTGGCGTCCGGGGTAAAGAACTTCCACGGCTTGATGTGCTCGAGGATGTGGGACGCCAAGACGACGATGCAGCTTTCGTCCGGGATGGGCCACGGGAACTCCTCAAGGTCGTGGACGATGTCCACTCCTTCGACCTCCCGAATGTCCATCCCGACGAACTGCTCCTGCTTCGCCGTGCCACAGCCCAGGTCGAGCCTGACACCCGCCCGGTCTGCGAAAAACTCAGTCGTGGCGCCCTGTATGGTTGCTTCGGTCACGCTTCCTCCTCAGATAGCCTCCGGGGTTGAATGTGAGTCCGAACCTCTCACATGGTTCATCTACTACGAAATGCGGGGTCACGGCGAGAAACGCCTCAACCGCTTCGCGTGGCCCGTCTTGGTAGAACCCACACGCAGGCGTACGGCCCACGTTGGTGTCCTCCACGATCAACATGCTGCCGGGAGTCACCAGCGGCGCGTAGAACATCAACTCCTTGAATACGTGCTGGGTGTGGTGGTCGGAGTCGAGAATCACCATTACCGCCGTCTTGCCGGCGGCGAGTTTCACTACTTCCGCGACGGTGGGGATCTCTGCGGAATCGCCCTGGAGATAGCTGATCCGGTCGTGCACCGGCCAGCCCCGCACGGGCGCTGGCGCATGATCGACCGACAGAATCTCACCCCTGCCGACAAGATCGCACACGTTCGCCATGTAGAGGGCGCTGCCGCCCAAACCAGTACCCGTCTCGATGATGAGATCGGGCCGGATTTCCCAGATGAGCTCGTGGTAAACCCACAGGTCGAGCGGATTCTTACCAAGGGGCACGCCCAACCAACGTAGGCCCTGCCCCTGCAAGCAGCGGTGGAAGAACTCATCCTGCACGTCTCCACTGAACCCGACCAAGGTGTGCTTCTCGTGCCCCCGGTCGGGTCCAACGGAGTCCTGCGAACCAACGCCCTCGCGCATGTGGACCCTCAGGTCCGTCATGCGCGGCCTACGCCGTGTTGAAGATGATGTCGTAGGTGAACGACAGCGTCTGGTTCGTGGTCTTGTCCGACTGCGTGTACGTCGCGTGGCTGAACATCGCCCCTGCGGTGTTCGTCTGGAACAGCCCGCACTCGCCCACCGAGCTCTGCGTAGCCTCGTTGGTCGCGTAGCTCCACGTGTTCCGCAGGGTCCGCGATGCCACCAGCGACCCCACGACGTTCTTCCGCGTCTCGAACTCGTCGTTCAACTCCGTGCCGGTACTGACGGGCGCCGTGGTGGCCGTCCCGATGGCGGCGAAGCCGATGGTCGAGCCCGACAGGTCACTGTGGATCTGATTCACGAGGAAGTCGCGAAGCCCGATCTCAGTGACGATGTTCTTGAACCGGGTCCCACCCTCGATCCGGCCTGTCTTGGCGTTCCTGAGAACCGCCCGGCCGAAGCCGCGAATGGACAGTTTTGCCTCTTGCTGGGACATCGTAGCTCTACTCCTGTTGAAGGTTCTCGTTACCAGCGGTTGCCCACGCGGCGCGACTGTCGCATCTGGCGTGGCTGTTTGGTCGGTCGAGCAACGTCACGCGCCTCCTCCCGCGCACGTGCCCGCGCCCGTTCGATCTTGCGCTCCATTTCGGGACCGCCCGGAAGCCAGTTCTCCTCCTTGGCGAGGTTGGCTGCCTCCGCGACGATCAGCGGCCGGGCCTCCATCGGGAAGTCGATGTCGTTGTCGGTCAGGCCCTCCCACTTCGGATGCCGATAGTGGTACGCGAGGTAGAGCGCCCCGGGCGGCACCGCCGAGTGCCCAATCCACAGCTGCTCTCCCCGGATGTAGTAGAAGCTGCCGCGCCGGAAGTCGTCCTCGGCGCTCATTTCGACCCCCCACGGCCTGCCATCAGCCTCACGGAGCGCCGAAACCCGCTGGTTCCCGAAGGCACGCAGGAAATCGGACGGGAGATCACTGTACCGCCCTCCATCGGCGGCATCGGTCCCCGACCAACTGAGCACGCTACTGCGCTCCCGCCATCCGTCGTAGCCCATCTTCAGCATCCACCGCTGAGCAACCCGACAACCGCGAGTGAGGTACAGATCCACGACCTCGTCTGTCTCCTCGCCGCGATCCGTCAACGCCGGATCGTCGGATTCGGTCCCGACCAGCCGGTAAAACGCCTCTCGGTGCTTGTCTACGGTGTCGAGTTCCATCAGACCTCGGGTGTCTGCTCCTGCTGTTCTCGGGCCCGCTGCTTCAGGCCCGCGGCCTCTGCCTCGAGCGCATCCACCTCATCCTTCTTGGCCTGCACCTTGTCCCCGGTGGACAACTGATACCAGCCACCGCCCAGATCGAGCGGGTAGCTCACCGCGGGCCCCTCCACGGGCTCCGGGATCGCGGCGGGCGCAAGCACCTCCTCAAGCGGGGGCTCCTGCTGCCCGACAGCCCGGGCCGCCGCCACGAGCTCGGCCGGCGTCATGTCGGCCTCCACCAGCGCCTCGGCCAACTGCGCCTTCATGGCCTCCACGCGCTGCTGCCGCTGCTCTGCCGCCATCTCCTCTGCCGTGATGGGCACGTAGGGGACCATCTGGATCTGGCCGTTCCCCTGAGACTCCAAGAAGAACAGCAACCTCTCGGTGTAGATCTCGGGCTTGTTCAGCGCATACAGCGGCTCGTTCGTGACGCCGTGGTGGCGCATCCTCTGTTTCCCCGTGTCCGGGTCGATGTCCGGGACGGCCCTGCTGCGCTGGCGCTCCAGCGTGAAAAGCTGCTTGCCGTCCGGTGTGGCTCCGGCCGGTACGGCCCCCATGGGCGGCACCTTCTCGGGATGCAGCGGGCGGATCTTCTGTAGCGTGCTTCTTGGCATCGTTACTCTCCTTGCGCGGCTTTCTTCGGCTTCAAGTCAATCCCGACAGGTAGAAACGGGATCCTGAAGCGCCAGCGGCGCTTGTCTGATTGTTCGTGCCTACTCTCCACCTTCTGTTCCTCACGGAACGCAACCCGCATTTCCTCGTTGTGCTGCTTGGCCTTGCGGGCCTGTTCCTCGAGCGAGGCGTGCTCTCCACGGCCACTCCACGTATTGCCACGCTGGAGGTACTCGCGGATCCCACCCGCGCCCAATTCCTCGATCTTGAGCCCGACAACTGCGGGCTCCCGGATCCCCGGGGCGCCCGAGATCGGCTGGCCCTCGTTCGGGTTGGGCTCAACCAACCAGACATCCTCGGTCGGCTCCCTCTCCACCTTGCCCTGCTGGTACAGCTGGAGCCGCTTATCGTCAGGCCGGAGTGTCATCCTGACCACCCAGGCCACCCGCTCAATGCGGCCGTGCACGAACAGGATCGGCACGCAATAGATCTTCGCGTGCCGACCCCACTCCCGTGCGTAGAGCTCGACCGCATCTGCGATCTCAGTGGGGGCCTTGGGTAGGCCCCCCGGCCGTACCTGTGATACGAGGCCCACGGCTTACTACGGAGTCCCGAGTTCCCGCGTGGTAACGATGTCGTCCACGGGGCCGTTGTAGTAGTTGGTGTCGTCCGACGGATCGCCACCGGAGCCGCCCTGGAGCGCGTCCGTGCCAGCCTTCCAGTTCACACCCGAGGCGGTCAGCACGGTCATGTAGCCTGCCGGCGTATCCGTGGCCGGGCACGCCGGGAGCGCGGCGATCGCCAACGCTTCCGTCGCGTAGTCGTCCTCGCACCACGTACAGAGCCCGGTGCCCGCCGCGACGATCGACAGCAGCGCCGACGCCCACCTGTCGATGGCGATGTCCTTGGTCGTCCCGGTGTCGAACACCTGATCCGTCGCGATCGTCTTGACCACGCCGCCGTTCACGTAGTCGAAGCCGTCGCCGTTCTGGGCGTCCATGTTGGTCGAAATCTCGAAGTTGGCCGCCCCCAACACGTGATACTGGATGAACTTGTTGACGAGTGACGCCAGAGTCCACAAGAACGACGCCGGGGGGCCCTTCGCAGCGTTGGCGGCGCTCGCTTCTACGGTTCGTATTGCCATCGGTTCACACTCCTGGAGGTAGTGGGGACGGGGCAGTTAGCCCCGCCCCCGTTCACTACTCCGTCACCAGCTTAGTACGACGGGACGTTGGAGTAATCCTCGTCCGTCACGTCGGTGGTGATGCCCGTGAGGCACCCGTGCGCCCCGCGGTGGTTGGACATGAAGTTCAGATAGTCCACCACGTAGGCTTCCTTGCCGTCGAAGTCGGCAATCCGGCTCCACATCGAGCCGTCCTCGCCCCAGAAGTCGGCGTCCCCACCCAAGTTGATGCGGTAGAGATAGTCCTTGCACAACGTCATCGCGACGTCGTGGTAGAAGAACGTGTCCTCCACGATGTTGATGCCGGACACGGCCACCGACCTGTAACCGCCCTGTAGATCGCCGCCCAGCGCAGCTTGCTGCTGGAAGCCCATGAGGCTACGGGCGATCTGTGCCACGGCCGACGGGTACGCAATCACCACATCGGTCGCGGGCGTCACGGGGAAGCCACGCTTCGACCCGAGCTGGAGCCAATGTTCCGTCAACTCCAGATGGTCGAACGTGCTGGACGCCTTACGAAACGGCTTCCAGCGCGGGTAGTTCGCCTCAGCGATGTTGAACACCGTCGAAAGCGCCGCAGCTGGATCCACGATGGTTCCCAGCCCGTTGGGGGCCAGATTCCGCTCGCTGATGAAGTAATCCGCCGTGATGAGCGGAGTGGTGCAGAAGTACACCGGATCGTCCGCCGCGATGTCATCACCCGGCTCCCAAGTCGCCTCGGAGTCGATCGTGATGGCCCGCGTGGAGTAGTTGATCGACTCCACCACCGCAGCGCCGTCGATGGCGGCCGTGGCGTCCATGTCCCACCATGCCAACAGCGAACCCTCGCTGATGTTGGACAGCGGGTTGGTGCCGGTGTTGCCATATGCGTCCTTGATGACGAACACCGTGCCGGAAGTGCGGCTCTCGCACGCACCCAGCACACCGGACGAAGGCCCGATGCAGTGGCGGATCTCCATGGAGCTCCACGCATCCCACAGCTGGTCGAAGATGCGGTCGGAGAGGTCCTCGAAACTGCCCTCTCCGCTCGCCCGCTGCTCAACCAGATTGTCCAGCGCGATCCGCTGGTAACGCCGAATGGGCGTGATCTGCCCCTGTACGGCGTCCAGGCCCACGTGGTCGGGGATCATGCCGTTCGTGGCCAATGCGCCGGTCTTGAACCGCAGATCGACGGCAAAGGTCATGTTCTGCCCCTCCAGCTTGTACTCGCCCGGAGCGGCGTCCTGGAACACCATGGCCGTGGGTGAATCACGGCGCACGTTGTTCACTACTCGTCCGACGAATATGTCGTGCGTCAGACCCGTAAGGTCTGACATCGCCTGCACATTCGCCTGTTGGCTTCCTAGCGCCATTTCTCACTCCTCGCCGGGATCCGGCCCGGCGCCTCGAGTGATTAGCGAGGGTGGCGGGCTCGCGCGTCCTCACGCGCCAGCCGTTTCTGCTCCCTCCTGAAGGAATGGGCGCTCTGTTCAGCAGGGGGTCTTACCTCCGCCGCTTCTTGAGCAGGAGTCCGGTCCACGCCAGCACTAGGAATGGTCCCGAGCGGGTGCGGGGGAGCACTCCGGCGCTGGTCAGCCGTCTCCTTTTTCCACTGCTCTACTGCATCCCGGCCGATCTGCTCGACCGAGCGGGCGTCCGCGACGGGCTTCTTGCCGGCCGCGGCGTCCTGTTCTTCCTGGGCCTTCATCGCCTTGTAAGCCGCGCGTATGCTGGGCTCTCCGGTGAGTCGGCCGTAGAAGAACTTTGAAAACGCCTGATGTAGGGCTTCGCGCCGATCGTAGGGGTTGGCGATCTTCCCGATCTCCGGGAAATGGCCCAACTCCAACTCGGCGTTGAATGACTTGGTGGCTTCCTCGAAGAAACCCGGGAACCCCTCCACGTTGCGGATCGTGGGGGCGAGCCGGTTGGCCCGGTCCCACGCCTCATTCCGCCATTCCACCGCATCCCGGGCGAACCGCTCCTCGTCCATGGCGGTCAGCCTGCTCTGGTACTCCGCGTCCTGGATCTTCACCAACTCAGTCGCGGCACCCTTCCAGAACGCGCTGGCCGTGCCAGCGTCCACCTCTCCGTCTTTCTCGAGTTCCTTCAGCTTGAAGAACCGGGACCGAGCCGCCTCATACTCGGGCGTGCCCTCCCACTTCTCCTGCGCGACTTGGCCCGCCTCGTGGCGAGCGAGCTTCTGCTGCAGCTCCACGATCGTCTTGTCGCGCGTCTCGACGTCCTGGCGCCGCTGGTAAGTGCCGTTCAGGAGCGCCTTGAACAGCCGCTCCTCGGCCTCTGTGCCCACGGAGACTGAATCCAGCCCCATCGCGCGGATCGGGTGCCCCGATTCGATCGGGACTCGGATCGGCGTTGCGGGCTCGGCCGGGCCGGGCTCAGCCTTGGCGCCGGGCTCCGCACCCGGCTCCGCGACAGGCTCGGCACCTTCGGCGGGCTTGGCGGGCTCCGCTTCCTCAGCGGGCTTGGCGGGCTCCTCCTCCCTCTCCTGAACGGCAGCCTCGGCGGCAGCACGGTTCTGTTCCCGGGCCTCTCTCTTGCTGATGGGCCCCTCGGGCTGCGCTTCGGGCTGCGCTTCCGGCGTAACCTCTGCCGGTGGCGTGACCTCGGCCGGTGGCTCGATCGCGGGCGTGGCCTCTGCGGGCGCTGCCGGCGTCTCGAGGACCGTCTCGGTCTTGGTGTCCTCTGGCATTACTTCCTCCTGGGCACGGCTAGGCGGCGCCCTGTGATTGTCTCTCGCCACCGCGCAACTCGCGGGTGACGCCCTCGCGGTCGGGTTTCATGGTCTGCTCGCCCCGCTGGCCCTCACCGCCAGCCTCTCCCTCGGGCGCAGCTGGCATCCCGGCCATCATAGCTTGCCACTGGTAGTAGAGATCCTGACGCTGCATCGCGGCCAGACGGGCGATCGGATCCGCCGTCTCGTCCTGAGTGACCTCCGTAAGGGCCGCGATATGCGACGGGAGATCGTCGTCCCGGAGCCGCGGGTACTCGGCCTCCATGGTGAGAAACACCATCTGGGAGACTTCGCGCACCATCGGATCGGAGACGGACTTCCCTTCCAGGCCGGTCTGTTCGCGGATCTGCTCGGCAACGTGGTGGAACGCCGTCGCAACCGTCTTGGCCCGGCGCTTCTGCACCAGAAGCGGGTCGCTGGACTGAGCCCAGAGTTGCTGGTTCGGGTAGGCCCGTCGGGCCTGTTGGGTCGTGAGGAACGGCTCTCCGTCGGCTCCACGGGTCGCCATGAGTTCCAGCACCTCCTGAGCGCGGAGCTCGGGGCTGGGGCCGAACGCATTGACGAGCTTGAACTTCGGGGGCCTGTCGGAGAGCTTGCTGTTGTCGATGTAGGGCTCGACCAGATGGGCGTATTCGTCGCCCGTGATCTCGATGAGCCACGGAACGTCACCGTATGCCTTCATCTGCTTCCAGCACCCTACAGCGAAATCGACGGCAGAACGCCGGAATCGCTGGTTCACCGGACCATGGATGGAGCTGTCAGCCTGTTGCAGCGCCACCACGGCCCGGTACGCGATCCGGGATCCCGGGGCCTCGCCCCGCGAGCTCGCCTGATAACCGCCACCCGTGTAGATGGCGCTCCGGCGATCCTCTACCTCCTGATTCAACGCCGTGAGGATCTGGGACGGCCACTGCATGACCTGGGGACGCCAGGTGGCGAGGCTCGGCTCGACCTCGAGGAGGTTGTAACCTCCGAGATCCGCCATGTCGTCGGATAGGGCACCACCCGGCGTCACGATCGGGGCATCAGCCATGCGGAGGGTCACTTCCCACCGCTTGCTGAGCGCAATGTTGAGATCGACCTGGAGTTGGTCGATGTCCTCCACCCACGGCTTCCCGAGCACGTCGTCGCCGCGGTGGTGGGAGTAGAACAGAGTCCAGCTGAAATCGCCGCCCGGGAGCGGCTGGTCTGTCACCGTGATTCCGCCGGCACCCTCGCCGCTGCCGCGCCTCAGATCCGCGTGGCCCGGGACCAGCACGATCTGGAGGCGGCCGTCAGGCCAATCGGCCTCGACGCCCGGCAAGACTTCACGGCAAACGATCTGCAGGAGCTCGTCGCCCTCGCCCGCGTCCCGCCGATACTGGATCGACGGCCCGCCGTGGACGCTCAGCCCCTCCCCGCGCCAATCCCGCGCGATCCGCTGGAACGTGGCAGCTGACGGGATCCTCGTCGTGCCCTGGATCTCCCTCACACCCGGCACGTGGTCGAACGCCTTTCGCACCAGATCGGCCGGGAGCACCCGGCCGTACGTGCATGAGTAGACCGAACCTCGTTTCGCGGCCCTGTCGAAAACTGTATCGAACGGGTTGCCGACCCAGCAGTCGATGTTGCCGGGCTGGGGCTGGAAACCACGTGCGAGAGCTTTTGGTGGTGTCTCGGCCTGAGTAACGGGTTCGTGTTGGTCTACTGCATCATCACGCCAGTAGCGGTGCACCGGACAGAATCCGGCTGGCATCGCCATATACATCGCGTCCGCGAACAGCCCGTTGAGATCCTGCACGTGGGCCACGTGGTTCATCCACATACTGTCCACAATGGCCTGATCTCGAGCTCGCCGGTCTGGAAGGGCGTCTGCGAAGAACCTGAGGGGCATGGTCGTGTGGTGGGCTACTGCGTTGTCCACCACCAACCTGAGGACGTTCTCTGTCTTGCGGAACTCGGAGACGAAGCGGGGGATCTCTACGCGGCTACCGTGTAGGATGTCGGCCCACTGGAGGTCGCCCGAGCCGTCGATGTGCATGAGGAGCTTTTCACTGACAAGATCCCGCTCTTGGCGAGATCTGAGGCCCTTGGAGTGGGCCGAAATCACATGGCGGGCGGTTTCGGCCGCCGTACGCTGGCCGAGCGCGTCCACCTCGTTCTGGTTGGGTAGAGGCCCTACCGTCGCCGTCTGCCCGGCCATCGCTGGGGCTGTCACGCTGCCATATCCCCCCCCGCACGAGAGAAGCCCCGGGCTCCTGAAACCGAGGAACCCGGGACTCTGCGCCATCCACCCGACAGCCTATCGGGTGGGAGCGCGTAGCATCCGGTTGACTTGCCGAACCTACAACACCTCAGGCGGTTAGGTCAACCACCCTGCTTGCGACCCCCCTCCCCTTTGCCCACCTCGCTGCTGCTCAGCGTGCGGGAAACCTTGAACACGCGCACCCCACCTTGAGCGCACGTGAGCTCCACGGAGCCAGTGAATCCGTCAGCAAGCATGGAACTGATCTCCGTGACGGCCTTCTGAGCCGACCCCGAAAGCTCGTGCCAAGCGTACGGCCGCTCAGCCACGGGCCCGCTGCCAGACGGACTCGGAGTAGACCATCGGATCGTCCTCGCCCGGCATGATAACGGACACCCGGCCCTCGGCGTCCACCCCCGTGACAGTCCCCGTCTGGTGCTCGCCCTCGAACAGCTTGTCGCCCGCCTCTGTCGTCTCCACGGGGTCGCCCTTCTTGAGGTTCTTCGTGGTGCCCACGCCGAAGTCCACGGGCTCGGGCTTCTTCCACAGCCCCTTGAACCAGCCCCACAGAGAGCCCGCCCACGCCACGACCGTGAGCACGGCCCGGCGCCAGAGCGGCGTCTCGAGCCACTTCAGCCGCGGCTCCACGAAGTCCTCGTGGTACTTCTTGATCGACATCGCCACCTTCTGCCCCATTTCGGCGTTGAACGCATCCATGGCACGATCGAACCCGGCCGCACGCACAACCTTCTCGCCGCGCTTCTGGGGAGTCCTATGGGGCATCGGCGTCCTCATCCGGCCTGGGTTTCAGCTTGAGGGGGATCCCGGGCCAGTGGTCGCCAATCTGCCGCATGGCCGCGAGAACGGGCTCTTTCCACTCCTCGGGCACGTTGTCGCCGCCCACGTACACGTACTGCGATCGGTTGCGTTTCTCGGGGTCGTAGCTCGCCCGGGGGCCGCCCCCATCGCACAACATGACGTCGATCTCCTGCTCGTCCCGGCTGAACGGCCGTGCAAGGAAGTAGGGCGGCAGATCCACCCCCTCGATCCGGTCCGTCACCACCGGGAAGTCCTCTGTTGGCGGCAGAGGCGCACGGAACTCCATGTGCCCCATACCCGACTTGTGCCAGCCCCACAACCAATCCTTCAGGGGCCTATCTTCCGGCTGCGACATTCGGTTCCCCCTCGTCGTCGGCCTTCTCCTTGGCCTGTAAGTCGGCCTCGATTGACGCCCAGGCTTCACCACGGCCATGACGCCGCCAACACTGATCCCGCATCTGCTTCTGGGTCTGCTGCCCGGCGAACCCGCTGATGTACTCCTGAATCGTCTCCGGCATGGCCTCAATCGCCGTCCGCGCCGGCCGGGGCACCTCACCCAGCCCGTGTTCCGTGCGGTCCATGCGCTTGAAGTGCTCGTAGAGCCCCGTGTTCTGCTCCCGTAGCCGGTGCAGCTCCTCCAGCGCCAGATCGTAGGCCCGGCGCGACACCCACGGCCACTTCATCGGAGCCTCAACCCGCAGCGACCACAGTAGTGGCCCCAGGAACGCTTCCAAGGATCGCTGTGCCTGTTGAACAGAAGGCATTTGGCGATTCCCCTCCATGACACACCCCAACGCCGCATCCAGCGCCACTTCATCGCAGCCCCCTTCGCCGGTATCGGCGTATCGCCCGCGCGTTCTCCTTCTGGTGCCGCTTGTTGATGGCCGCCAGCTTCCGCTCGAGCCCGCGATCGCAGTCCCGGGAGTCCACTTGCGCGTCGGTCGGATCCTTCACCTTGCGCTTCAACGGCACGCGAGGCCGCACGAAGTTGCCGTAGCAGCACGCATCGCCCTTGTTCGGACTCCGCTTCAGCCGGCCAATGATCTTCTCCTTGGGCTCTACCGTGATCTTGCCGTTCGGGGTGCCGTACGTCGCCGTGCACAGGTCTTGGAATAGTTCCTCGTCCCACGGCAGAGCGACCCGCCCCATCCTCAGATCCTCCCGCATCTTCCAGAGCACCTGACTCCTGAGGTTGGCGTATCGCTCGGCCTCCACGATCACGGGGCCCTTGGCCTTGATGTTCCCCTCGAGATCGGGCTCCGTGACGCTCCACATGGCGTCCGTATCCACCTTCGGCACGCTCTTGGTGGCACCGGAGATCCAGCGCAGCTTGAGCCCGCGCCGCTTGGCCTCGTTCACGGCCGACGAGCCCACCCCCACGCTGTCGATCCCGATGTACCGGGGATCCACGGGGTTGTCCTTGTCGTTCGCCTCCTTCACCAGCCGCTCGCCAACCTCGGCCGCGTCAATCACCTGGAACGACTCGACCTCCGTGCAGCACGCGCCCTGGAACCGCGCGATCGCCGCGGGGTCGCCCTCAGGGGCGTCCGCAACGTCGGCCCCCAGCGAGAGCACGCCCACCCGGTAGGCCGGATCGTCGTACTTCCGCGCAGCTGCAACGCACCATTCCCAGCGAATCAGCGCATCCTCAGATTGACTCGGGCAGATGCCGCACACACGGGATTGGTACAGCCGTGAGCCCCTACCCAGCTTCTCAATCCGCTGGTTCAGCCGCCGCTGGCCGATCGCGCCCGGGACGATGCTCTTGCCGCTCACCACGTTCGGATGGTCGAAGGCAGAAATGCGGATATGCTTTACGCCGGGCTGGGGATCCTCTTTGATGTTGAAGCAGAAGCGGTGCAGGGAATCGTCACGGTGATCTGGGTTGCCGAGCGCGAGGTGGTTGTTGTGATCGTCCGTCCGGGTCTGTTCGATCGTCTGCATGAGCGCAGAGTGGATACCGGGCGTTTCCTCGGTGATCCAGAGTTGGTGCTCATCGTGGAACCCAGCGGCCCGCTGCGCGATCTCCTCGTCGGCCCCAACTCCGCACACGAACGCCGTGGCCGCCCAACTCTCCCTGTCGCCCTCGGCGGGCTGCATCCGGATCTTCCCCGTCGTCATGATGGCCTCGGGAAAGTGCCGCTCAAACCGGGGCCAGAGCCGCCCAAGCTCCTTCCAGACATGGAGGAGGAGCTGGTCCTCCTTCGGCGCGGCCGTAATCACGTTCCCCTTCCAGCACGCGAGGAACCAGTACGTGATACAGGCCGCGATGAAGGTCTTGCCGGTCCCGGTGGCGCTCTCGCAGCCCACATCCTCCCAGCGGGCCAGCGCCTCGAGGATCAGGACGATCGGATCCCGGTCGCCGTCCCACTTATGCTGGGGGTATCCCGGGTTCAGGCTCCAGCGGATCGTGTTTTCCCCGATCCCGAGGTGCTCCACGATCCACTCAACGGGCCGGGTGCGGTAATCGTCGTGGGTCTGCATGGCGCCCGCCCACGCGCCCTGCCGCTGCCGCTGGCTCATCTCCGCTTCCGCCTGGACGCGGATCCGGTCCATTTCGGCCGGGGAGACGCCCTTCACGCTACGTTTTCCCGATTGCGCTGGCGGGCAGCTTCTTGTGGCACATTTCGCAGGGCTGCACGGTGGTCATGGCCTTACAGGCGGGGCACTTGGAGAGGGCGATGCGTGTGCGGTTGGGTAGCATCCCGAGGCCGGGGTCAGGCCGCGGCTTCCGTGTGGTCGTGCCGCTCTTACTTCGCCGCTTCCACTTGCTGTACGCCTTGTTCTTCACGGCCGACACGGAACAGCCCAGCGCAACGGCGATCGCTTTCACCGTGGCGCCGTCGTTCCACAGCTGCTCGCCCCTATCCCAATCGAACTGCGGTGTAGGCCCGCCCGTCCCACGAGGCTTCGCTGGCTTCTCGACCTTCCCCGGCAACTGGACCTTGAGCGGACCCGGCGCCGTGGAACCGCTCACCATGGCCTTGGCCGGCGTCCCGTTCTTCAGGAGCTCCTCGATCTGGGCGATCGCTTCGTCGATCTCTGTCCGCTGGGCCCACAGGTCCGCGACCTCCTCGCGCAGGATCTTCTGGAGCACATCCGAGATAATCACGGGATCTCCGGCGGCTGGAGGTGCTGGATCTCCTCCTTGGCGTCCGCGAGCTCCGTCATGGCCCTGTCCGCGGCCTCCTTGTAGAAGTCGCGCTCTGCCATCAGGATCGCCAGCGCCACGGATGGCGACACGATCCGGTTGTTCACGACGCAGCGCATCTGGACGTTGTAGTCGATCTCGATGGGCGGCAGCGCCAGCCTGACCACCCTCCCGTTCGGGAGGTGGAAATCGACCGTCTCCACCTCTGGCTTCTGCTCCGGTGTCGGATGGTCTGGCACGATCCCCTTCCTCAGTTGTTTCACGTGAAACCTACGGCTTCAAGTTTCCCCCGTAGGGTTCGGGGTCCAAGAACGCCGTGCCGTGCTCGTACTCCTGATCCAGTTTCGCACAGATGGCGTCGATGTCCAGCCCGTACTTCTCCTCAAACGTCTGTTCGCCCTTGTGGTACTCGTCGTGGTGACGGCTGCAGCCGGGAAAGCCATTCGCCCTGTCAGGGACGTCCTTGCCTCCCATACCCGAGTGTTTCCGGTGACAGAAGTTCATGACACCTTCGCACTCGCTCCAATTACCTAATGCCACAGCCGCCACGCACGGTTTCAGCCGGATGAAGGCCCGGTAGAACCGATCCTCCACCTACTTCTTGTGCACGTTGATGTTCAGCGCCGAGGCGTGCGCTTTCGCCTTGGCGGCGCTCTGGTGGCGCTTCTTCACCACCCATTTCCCGCCTCGCTTCACGTACACCACCTTGCCCTCAGCCTTGTAGGGCATCGGCTTCTACAGCCCCAGGTGCTGCACCACGCCAATCCACTCCGCGCGATTGAGCACGCCGATGCAGTTGGCGACGCCCCCCACCAGCCGCGTGATCTTCACCGTGCCGTCCAGGTGCCGCTTGAACTCCAGCGACCCGACCACGATGGGTTCCGTCGGGTCGGCCACCGGATCCCCCGGCTCGCCCTTCTCCACCGGGCCCTCGGGCACGTAGCCGTCCTCGAGTTCCGGGTGCGGCGTCTCGTCCACCGTCGGCTCTTGGGGCGTGTCCGGGCTCTCCGGGGGCGTGACATCCTCCATCGAGGCCGTCACCTGATCCATCGCGCCCGTTTCTTCGGTGGGCGGCCCTGCTTCTGGTCCTGTCATGTGGAAACTCCTGTGCAAATGTGGATAAGCGGTTTTACGTCGCACTCTCGCTGCACTCTGCCGGTTCTGCGCCGGTTCTATGTCTCCGTGAACTCGGCCTCGATCTCGCCCTCGGCCAGCGCGGGCTTACAGGCCAGCACGATCGTGCTGAACAGCGAGTCCTTCAGCTTCTGCTCCTCCGGGAGGTCCGCGTACGGCATGAGACACGGGTGCGTCTTGGCCTCGGGATCCTTCACCGGCCCGTACTCCCAGCCGTTCTCGATCTTGAGGTCCAGCCACGACTGATGTGAGTCCTCGGGCGTGTCGATGCTGCCCTGCAGCCAGCCCAACACCCCGTCGATCACGCTCTCCTTCTGCCAATCCGGTGCGTCTACCCAACTCGGGCCCGGATCCTCCCCGATCTCGTCGCGGTAGGCCCGGTTGGCCTCGTGCGCGATCTTGGCGATTCCCTCAACTCTCAGTTTCATCGTTTCTTCTTCCTGCGGTCATGGCGCATCCTACGGATCTTGGATCCGCGCTTCCGCCGTCCCTTGTGGACCGCGTGCCGGCCGTTACGAGCTGGCACCCGTGCTGTCCGTCTGGAAGGTCGGTCCCTCCATGCGGTACGGCCCGTGCTCCTGCTGGGCCTCTGGTGCCTCGACATACCCGCACCAGCAGCACTTGTGGAACGTGCCCCTGGTGTCGCTCCAACTCGTGCAGAGGCAATGCTTGCCGTTGTTCGACTTGAGACAGGTGTGCTCGCTCAACGGGCCTCCTTTTTCGCTCGTTTCGCTTCTCGCTTCCTCGAGCGCAGGAACGCCTCGCCCGGGCGCCGATAGTAGCCATCAGCGCCGTCGTGCTCGTCCACCCGGCGGGCCGCGTCGATCTTCCCTCCCCGTTTCCCGCCGATCCAGATGGCCGGGCCCTTCGACATCGCCCGCCCCACAGCGCCGCTCTGCCCCGACATCGCCAGCGCGACGAGTGCCGCCAGATTGATCGGCTTCACGACATCCTCTGCACGATCCACTCCAGCTGCGCCCCGTTGAGCTCCGTCTTGCCGTTCTGGCGCCCGGCCCATTGTGGATAAGTGGACTCCGTGATGCCCTCCAACTGGCGGAAGGCGTCCGGTTTCGTGATCCCGTGGAGGTAGTATTCCTGCATGAGCTCGTTGAACGAGGCTTTCGCCTCGGCCTCGCTCGCAGCTGCGAACAGGATCTTGGCCCCGGCCGGCGCCAGCAGGACGGTTCCCAACAGTCTCAGCGCGTTGCGTCTATTCATTCCACACACCTCGAGCAGCTCCACGTGCGCTTCACGATCAGGCCGAAGATCGGGTCCAGTTGCGTGTAGAGCAGATCGCAGTCCCAGCCCGCGTCGCTCCACTCCCCGATCTTCGGGTTCGTGCTGAAGTCCTGCATCTGCCGCGTCTCCTCCACGCACTCCGGCTCAGAGGGCCCGGAGCAGGCAGATAGGCAGATACCAACTGCCGCCAGCAGCGAGCGCCTATTCATGGCAGCGTCTCCGCAGCTTTATCCACATCCTCCGCTGACGCCGAATACGGCGCATCGCCTGGGTCGTACCAGTAACACCCCATGTTTTCCACACGGGCCGCCAGAGTGTCCGCGTACACCTTCCATGGATACCAGATCCGCGCCTCATGATCCCGCGCGGCCTGTGCACGGGCATCCCCGTAGTGCCACAGCGTCAGCAGACAC
>Ga0255055_10001549_pt1 | contig 16663 bp, 15 predicted proteins | sample JV7_2_27_MG_FD_188633 | JGI IMG/M metagenome (GOLD analysis project Ga0255055, IMG submission 188633) | Seawater microbial communities from Jervis Inlet, British Columbia, Canada - JV7_2_27 | ecosystem: Environmental > Aquatic > Marine > Inlet | place: Canada: British Columbia | collected... | reverse complement strand
GATACACCAGGCGTTTGAAGAAGATTATGAGAAGTTTGCCCAGTACGGAGTAGAGGCAAACATGGGCATTCTCAAGGCTCTTTCACTCGGAATGTTGCTCTGCGTAACCTGCGCCGAAGACCTTGAACGTATTACCGAGGAGGAAATCGTTGAATTCACAAGCAAGACGTATATGGGAGACGGACGCGTCAGGAGGCAAAAGGCTGTTTGTGATTTCTGGCCGAAATCCGATCTGCCCCAGAACTATGGTAATCCGGTGAGCTTAGATGTGCCTGTTCTTCTCCTTTCAGGAACTTTGGATCCGGTCACCCGGCCCAAATTCGCTGAGGAAGCAGCACGTCACCTTCCGAACAGCCTCCATGTTATTGCCCGCGGTGCACACGGCGTCGGTGGGAAATGTATTGAGAGCATCAAGCAACAATTCTTGCAAGCGGGATCAATAGATGACCTCAACGTCTCATGCATCGATTCAATAGAATTGCCTGGCTTCAGAGTCTCTCAAAAGTAACCAAAGAAGCTTACGACAGGATAAAACATTTAGCGAAAAATCATTATTATCAGTATGACTTAATCTATTCGAAGCGGAGGGAGTCGGCTGGGTTGGAGCTGGCCGCTTTCAAAGCCTGAAAGCTGATGGTGAACTGAGCCACTACCAAAGCTGCGACTCCGGCCAGGAGAAATATCCAGAGCGGGACACTGGTCCGGAAGGAAAAGCTTTGGAGCCACTTGATCATGATATAATAGGCAACCGGTACTGCGATCAGAAAAGCCAAAGCCACCAGCTTTGCAAAATCTTTGGACATCAGAACCACAATCTTTGAAGCCGTCGACCCCAATACTTTGCGGATTCCGACCTCCTTGGTGCGTTGCTCGGCCATGTATGTCGAAAGTCCGAATAGACCGATACAGGCGACGACGACCGCAAGAATCGAGAAGATACTGAAGATCTGTCCTGAAGTCTTCTCGTTCTGGTACAGCCTATCCAGCATGTCATCCATAAAATAATAGCTAAAAGGCTGCTCCGGTGCGAACTTATTCCAGGTGTCCTCGATGGATGCTAAGGATGCTGCAGTATTATCGGGCCCGATCCTCACGTTCATCAACGGATAGACTTGCTGTTGCTGCTGCTGGGATTGACCTTCAGGAAGAGCAAACAGAACAAAGGAATCGATGTCTTCATGCAGGGAGTTGTAATGGAAGTCTTTAACAACCCCGATCACTGTGTAATTTCCGGCCGGCTCCCCGGGGTCACCGAGCCGCTTGAGCTTCATCCCTACTGGATCATTCCATCCGAACTCCCTGATGGTTTCCTCATTGATAATCACGTTCATGGTATCATTGAACTCCTTTGCAAATCCCCGGCCGTCAATGATTTCCAGGTCCAGAGCCTTTATGAAATCTTTGTCCACGGTCATGGCGCGGGTGGTTTTGATCTCCGGATCCTGTTCTGTCTGGAACATAACACCGTAGTAAAATCCCCCCGAAACCGTGGTGTTGGATCCGGCCGCATCTACAACGCCAGGGATTCCGCGCAGTTCCTGTTTGAAGGCTTCTCCCCGGGGACCGAGAGAGTAGGCTCTCTCCACCACTACGAGACTGTCTTTGTTGTATCCCAGGTCCATGTTCAGCATAAAATTCATCTGCCGGGAGATGAGCAGGGTCATTGAGATAAGCACAATGGATATAGCGAACTGAAAGACGACCAGTGCGTTTCTAAGGCGTATCCCCTTGCGCGAGGTCGAAAACCGTCCCTTGAGTACAGTGACAGGATGAAAGGACGACAGCACAAAAGCCGGATAGCTTCCCGCTAAGATCCCCACTGCCAGCCCCACAGCCAGAAGCAGCACCAGGTTAAGAGGCTGGGAGATGAAGTTGATCTCCAACTCTTTTCTGGCCAGTGTATTAAAGAGCGGCAAGACAAGTTGAACCAGAAAGCCCGCTATCACCAGGCTTATAAAGCTCAAGACCAGCGATTCGAGCAGGAACTGCCGGATAATAGAACCACGCGTGGAACCCACGATCTTACGGATGCCCACCTCCCTCGCCCGCGTGACAGAGATGGCCGTTGCCAGGTTCATGAAGTTGATGCAGGCGATGACGATCAAGAAGAGCGCAATAGCGATCAGGATGTAGACATAGGTAATGTTCCCGTTGGGTTTGATCTCGTTGGTCAGGTGGGAGCGGAGGTGGATATCGCGGATGGGCTGCAGAAAGTAGTCGTAGCCATTCCCGGCTGCAATGTATTCCTTGTAAGATATACCTGAGCGTGCCTGAATAGGGCCAGCAGCGTAATGCTCCACAAGCGCCGGCATCTTGGCCTCAATCCCCCTCGGGTCAGTACCGTCGCGCAGGACGATATAGGTATACACGGAAAAAGACACATAATTCGGTTGTCTGAGGAAACCCAATAAGTTCAGAGAAGCAGCAAAGTCAAACTCCAGGTGAGAGTTCTTGGGCACGTTTTCACAAACACCAGACACCAAGAATTCCCCCTGGGGAGTGGAGATGTTCTTACCCAAAGCTTCCTCCTCCCCGAAGTATTTAAGCGCCGTATCCCGGGTTATCACCAGGGAGTTCGGATTAGAAAACACCTGGGCCGGATTTCCTTCGACGAGAGGAATGTTGAATATCTCGAAGAACTTTGGCTCGACAAAAAAAATCTTGTCCTCTTCATAAGTTTTGTCCTCGTAGAGGAAAACCACTTTCTGAAACATCTTAAGGACTCGAGTCATATTTTCGACTTCAGGAAAATCGTTCAACATGGCCTCTCCGATTGAGGAAGGGATTATCGCATAATTGACCACGTTATCAGGGTAAATCCTTTTAAGGGCGACACGGTATAGGTTATCTTTGTTCTCATGGAAATTGTCATAGGAAAACTCATCCATGAGATTTTCCGCGATGAGGAAAAAACAGGCGATCCCCACCGAGAGCCCGATGACGTTTATCAATGAAAAAAGCTTTCTTTTCCACAGATTTCTGATTGCAATCAGGATATAGTTTTTAATCACAGGTTCTCTCCTCTAATTGTAATACGAAATTATATCATGTTTTGTCTAAAAAGAATTTGGAACTCATGATATTTCATAACCTATGGTTTAAGTATAATAAAACCAGGATAGGAGATATGCAAGAGTACCGAAAAGAAAGCATCACCTTAATCCATTGTCAGGGAGACCAAACGAAAAATCCACCGCAGATTTACTTCCGAATAGAAGATTCTCATACCACAGCAGAATTTCTACTTGTCCTGGGCTCAGGCTTTATCACGCGGATGTCTGTAGAAATGAACGTGGAAAAATTTCTCTACGCAAGGGCAAGGCCTGACACCAATGTTAGGTGACACGGACAATAATCTCGAACTAACAAGAAGCCGGACCTCATGCAGCGCTTATTTAATCTTGTAGGTAATGCCTACTGCACCCGATACACCGGAAAAATCGCCAGTTACAGACCAATATACTTTCGAAGTAACCAAGAGATTTTTAAAAAAACCGGGGGAATTCTCCCAAAAATAAAGGTGTAAACCCAGAAAAGGCGCAAAATGAGGTTCACTTTTCAGCTCGCCCGTATAATCACTGCCTAACTCATTACTGACAGAAAGAATACTGTAACCTAGACTTACTCCACTAAAGAGGTTCAGGCCTTTCATTTTGGGTGCATTAAAGTGATAGGTGATATCAAATGACGGTTTGAACACCAGAAAAGTCCACTTTCCGCCAAACATTCCCAAGTAGTCGCTCCATTTATCAAACATAACCGTGCCGCCAATTCCTATATTATCCGTTAGGGCAACCTCATAGCTGGCGCCAAAGGGAAAGGGCATGGTATTGAAAGGCTCATCAGTTGCGACATAAGAATCAATGCCAATCTGACCGGTCACATACATTGAACCTTTGGTGAACTTTTTTCCTATTTTCTCTTCTTCAATATCTTCCTTATTCAAAGCAAAAGCAGAAAAAACGAAAACAAATATTGCAATTAGAAGCAAACTTGCCTTTTTCATTTTATCCCTCCTGTCTTTTAAACATGTCATCTTTTCTCGTTGATCCACAATAAATTCTTCTGCAACAATCATGCCAATTGAACTGCCAGAGTTTTATTCATTTAGGAGACGTTTCTCCATGCCTTACGGAAGACAAAGGAAAAAAATATAAAGACAGTTACAGACTAAAGGTGATTCCATCAGGTGTTTGCTTAGGGATCTTATCTAAGCGCTTCTAATTCCAGATCAGTTGTTCTGCGTCTCCATTAATATTACTAATTGCAAAAAAATCATTCAGTGGGTGCATATTTGTCCTTTTTTAAGTACAAAAATTTGTGAAATATAGAGAACAGGCAGGGAGGTAATATTATAGAGATATACTATAGCGTGAAATGAAATATTTGACGATATTTTATCGTTACAAAGTCATAAGGCTAAAAAACTTTTTATTTAGACTTATATATCAGGTTTTCCCCTTTGATTTGTTTCTTTTCTTGAGTTGGTTGTGAACAGAAAAAATTATTTCTCTTCTACTTTCTTGAGACTCCTGCAACAGCATACATTAAAAAAAAGACTAAGGATTGCCATAAGGCCAGCGACAACAACAATAACCCATTTTGCCCAGGTTTCAGGCCACCAGACAAGGGCAACAACGAAGATGCTTGCAGATAACAAAAAACGACAGAAACATAATTTCATAATATCCTTCTCCTTTTCATAAAGATTTTCATTATCATATAGAAAAAAATATCAAGGTTCAAGCCTAAAAATCCATCAGGAAAAAAATCAGAACTCTGCGCAGGGATTATTACTTATGTAAATTAATGTGGGCTTGATGAATCAAGCCCCTACATAATATAAATAAAAGGTTGTTATCTTCCTTTGACTCCCTTTACGGCACCCTCGATCAGGCGGTAAGCGGCTTTGAGGGAGATTCCCTGTTTATCACGCGGGCCGAACGGGAGCGAAGCGATCCCGATAGCAGCGACTTTAGGATGGGCAAACATCTTTCGGATAGCCGCTGCCAGATCCTGGCTTGTAGGCCCCTGGGGAACGGTAAGGGAGTGTCCCCGAACCTCGGCCGGGTCAAGGACATCCATGTCCACATGGACATAAATCACATCGGTCAACAGGCTGAGCCGTTTAATCTGTTTGTCTATTACTTCCGAGAGTGACCTTGTTTCTTCGACTGATAGAAACTCACACTGAGAACGGTCCAGCAGCTCCTGTTCCAGAGGGTCCACATCTCTCAGGCATCCAAACACGATGTATTTCGTCGGGAGAGGGGGGTCCAGGCCCGTCTTCATCCGAAGCCTGGTCAAACAGAGCCCGGCTGAGATCGCGACAGGCATTCCGCCCAGCATTCCGCTCAGCGTGGTTTCGGGAGTGTTGAAGTCGGCGTGGGCATCAAAATAGACCAATCCCACACGCAGAGGCTTTATCCCGGCCAACCCTTCTCTCTGCAGGCTTCTTTGGTCAGGTGCCGCCGGTCCTTCTGCCGGACTGAGATGCTGCAAACCAGCCAGCATCCCTAGCAAGTCCGTACAATTGGTGAGAAGCCCTATGATCAGGCTTTCATCTCTGCGGTTTTTGGCTACAAGGTGACCGATGTGGCCGCTCTCCAGCGCATCCCTGTTCCAATCCCCATACTGCTTTCTCTCCTCTTCGGTCAGGACAACAGTGTCGATGCTCTTTATCTCACAGCCCAATCTCTCCAGCATCGCTACAAGCCCGCCCTCAGCCATGGCCCGAGGACCCTCCGAGTCGTTCTTGACAATGGCCACTTTAATTTTCCCAGGCTCTGATGGCTGAGCCGTTAAAGCCAAAAATGGCAGCGTGAAAAACATCATCAATAAAATCGGTGTTTTCATTTTTAGCCTTTAAGTACGCGCTTCTCTTTAAATGTGCGAGTAATTCTGGCGACGATACCGGATTCTGATGGGTCGGGGCAGCGGATAAACTCTGTGGTCACTCCCTCAGGATCAATGACTTTTTCATAAGGGGTACCTTGATACCTCCAAGAATAGATTGCACCGCCTGCCAGGCCCGTTAAAAAGGGATCCATCGCGCTTCCCAGCCAATGACACAACTTCCCCATTTCCTGGGGCCACTTAAACTTTTCTCCCACTTTATGGCAACGGGTTTTTGGGCCTACCTCAACGACTTCGACTTCAATGTCGTACCTGCGGAGGACCAGCTCCCCCTTTTCGTCATTGGAGGCCTGGGCCATTGGAATGACGGTAAAACCAGCTGCTCCACAACCAGCTTTCTTAAGAAATTCCCTTCGTTTCATAAGTCCTCCTGATTATGATTGAATTTATTAAACAAAGAAGCCTACTTATATTCAAAGTAGCTTCCTTTGTTTCTAGTCGATAAAAGTTCGCTTTTAAACCGGGTCCACATCTCCTGCGGGCTCATCTCGATGAATGTGAGGAAGGAGGCAGAAAATGATTCTCCTTTCTGGACGGCTAAAACCAATTTCTTGAAGGCCTCAGGGTCTAGACTATTGATATAATTCACAAACATCTTATTCTGTTTGTGATACATGGGGCCTGTAAGGCCTGCCTTTATTATTGTCCTTGTTAGTCCTTTTAAAAATCCTTTCCTTTCCGGGATAATAAGATGTTTCCCTTCCTTTATGGATTGGACGGCCATATTTTTGGAGATTCCCTCACCCCCGCTCCCCGCTATGATATTTGCCAGCCCCTCAGTAAACCAAAAGGGGATTCTTCTACTTTTCAGGAATCCAAGTCTCTGGCTAAGGTGGAGATGGGATAGCTCATGCATCAATGATTCTCTGTGGGTGTCCAGACCCTTGAATGAAAAGGCGCTGGGTGCTATGAAAACGTTCCCCTGAATTGCAGCTCCCCGAATGGGATAAGATGTCGTGTTGGCGAGGGATTCATTGTGGCTTTTCTGAGTGCTGAATACATAAACTTTGAAGGTCTTTTTAAACGGAAGAAAATGCCCTTCTTCTACCCGCTTTACGGCTATTGGGAAAAAGTCAGCGATCCTGTCAGCAAATCCTTCAGCTCCAGGCTCGTAAAGAATTCTTGAATCAGCTGCATGCGTAATAAAATGACTTTTGGATTTCAGGAGCGCCCTTCCGATCGGACTCCTTAAAAACAATGCCAAGACGGATAAGATGAATATCCCCAGAATGCTAAAAATAATAATTTTTTTTCTTGTTTTCTTCATCACCTATCCTTTCACATTATGTCACAAATTCTTCAGTTTTTTCCAATAAAATCATGATTGATACTATACGCAGAAAATGGAGCCAGGCCCCTTTTTATGTCACTTTTTATGTCACTGCGAAGGGAGAGATGATGTGTAAAATGGGACCTGTCCCCAATTTCATCCGACAAAAATTATGGAGAAGCAACTTTTTTTATCTGGATAGCGTATTTCTAATTGGAAAGCTATTCCCGTATAGTGATTATTTCTCTGGAGGTTGATATGAAACGTCATAAACCGTGTATCTTCTTTATCACGCTTTTTTCCTTCCTTTTCCTATCCCACTGCAAACAGCAGAATCTAGGAACAACACTTGAGAAGGAAATTCCAAGATTGATGGAGAAAGCTGATATTCCAGGTCTTTCCATGGCTGTCATCCAAAATGGCGAAATCTTCTGGTCAGGTGCCTTTGGAGTACAGAGCCGGGAAACTAATGAATCCCTGGATAAAAACACCATCTTTGAAGCTGCATCACTCACAAAAACCATAACAGCCGTGGCTGCATTGAAGCTGGTGGAGCGTGGAGACCTGGACCTCGATAAGGCTCTTGCTGAATATCTTCCCTATCCAAAACTTGCGGGCGATGAACGTTACAAAAAGATAACTGCGAGGCATGTCCTGACCCACACGACCGGCCTCCCCAACTGGGGAAACAAGCTTATCCGCAAACCCGGAAAGCTTTATAGCTACTCAGGCGAGGGATTTCTTTATCTGGGCCGCACAATAGAAAAAATCTCAGGGATGTCTCTCGAGGAGTTTGCGAAAAAAGAAATATTTGAACCATTGGGGATGTCCAGAACCAGCTATGTGTGGAATGACCTGTACGCTGAAAACGGCGCCGCCGGCCATGACCGTCATGGTTTTGCTAACCAGAAAAGAAAAGGAACGGAGCCGAATGGGGGAGCGAGTTTGTTGACCACGGCACTGGATTATGCCACATACCTCTGTTCAATCATGAACGATCAAGTACTGGAGCCAAAAACCATTGACTTGATGTTAACTCCCCACGTCAGAGCAACGATAAGAAGAGATGCTCGAGATGAATTGGATGAACATATTTCATGGGGCTTCGGCTGGGGAATCCAGCCAGGAAATACTGGAAACGGATTCTGGCATTGGGGAGATAACGGTGATCTCAGAGCATATACAGTTTCCTACAGGGAAAAAAAGACAGGTCTTGTGTTTTTTGCAAATTCCGAGAACCTGTTCTTAGTTGCTGAATCACTCATCTCTCTAGTTCTGGACGATCCCCAGCACTCGTTCAGCTGGCTCACCTACAAACGGCATGGCGACCCGGAATGGACTACATATATAACAGTAGAAAAGACTTTTCTTGAAGAAGGTGAAAAAGCCGGCGTAGAGAAAATGGAAGAGAAGAAGAATCAATTTCCGGAGATTTTTAAGATAGATGACCTCAACCGCATTGCTCGTTATTTATCCAGCAAAGAGAAAATAAAGGAGGCAGGGGCGATTTATAAATGGATTATTGATTCAGATCCGAAGTCACTTATCGCTTGGGGAGGCCTCGGCAGGCTTTATCTTGAGGCGGGAAGATATAAGGAATCTCTTGAATATATCCAAAAAACTTTGGAGTTGGATCCTAAAGGTTCTTTAGCAAAGATGTCTATTCCCTGGGTTAAGGAAGCTATCCAAGCAGAAGAGAAGCCAGTCTTGGTTACAGAAGAGACACTTAAAAAATATGCCGGTGACTATGGCCCCCGGCACGTGTATTTCCGTCAGAGCAGGTTGTACTATAAAAGGGAGGGGAGAGAGGAATACGAGTTACTGCCGCTTTCTCAGGACACATTCGCTCTAAAAGGATATGGCATCTTTCGACTCCGTTTCGTCCTGGATAAAGACGGAAATGCGACAAAAGTGGTGGGCTTATATCTTGTCGGCCGAACTGATGAATCGCCGCGTGATAAGACTACATAAATTCCAAATTTTCTGAAAAAATCTTAAGAGCCGTAATAACGGACATCCGGGGAAAAACAGGCGTAATCCTGTACGAATCCTTCATTTCTCGCTAATCTCTACTTTTGTGTCCATCCACTTTAGAGAAACTAATACTTTTATGTTAACGGCCGTAAACCAAAGGCCTACAAACGGTCCCATATCGACAAGCCCTTGCGTTCCCGGATTATGAGGAAAGGTGTAGATATTAAAAGCCAAGCCCAAAGAGGCTATGATGCAGCCGAGCGTTCCAAATATCCAGCCCAGCTTCGGATGCTTGAACACGGCTATTCCCAAAAGAAAGACACTGGTGAAAATGAATATATCCCAGGCAACATCTGCTCCCATCTGAACTGCATTGGCTGCTTTATAAGCCAGCTCCCAAGCCTCCTTCGTGACTTCGCTGGCTCCTTCCAGGGGAACAACCCGAAACACTGCCCAACCTGCGGCCTGCATCGTGCCCATCATCGTGACAGAGGCACCGGCGATAATTAAAAACAGTACCCCGATTTGAAGGGGAATGGACTTCCGGTAATGCTTTACAAAGTAGTAAAAACCCGGAGCACTCGCACATAAAAGCGGACCAAAGGCCCAGAATACAGGATAGGCAATGCGCGGTGGCAGAGGAACAGCTATCGAAACAGCATAAGAGACGCCTGCCAAAAAACCGCAGACAATTCCGGTTATAACCCATCTCTTCGCAAACTTCAGAGAATCATCCATAATCCCCTCCTCGATCCTATATTAATCATTCCTTCTATTTTAAACTGACATGTGTGTCTGTCAAGGTAACAGAAGCGAGGCTTTCTGCCTCTATTGAGAAGCTTTTACGTTTACAAGCTCTTTGAGTAAATCTCTTGGGGCGGCCAAGATTCGTCTTCCCTCGATAATAGTTTCTAAAGATGGCAACTCCTATCATCGATTTTGGATGGAAAACCATACCCGCATTATAGCCGGCAACTGAATCGCCGTGTCCAACTGAAGTGAACCCATCCTCATCAGTTCGGCCATTTTTTGATTTTCTTGAGTTTTTATCATAATAAAATTGAATGTTCAAGAACTTAGAAATGAAATAATGTACCACCGCTGTAATAAACGAGTTATTGTATTTGACTTTTCACATTTACCTTATTAATCTTAATTAATCTTATCCTGGATTCTATTTTTGATTGAAAGGAGGAGTTATGAAGAAAAAAAATTTGATTCTTTTCGGAATTTTACTGTGCATTGCTTTTTTTATGTCAGACACAATTCAGGCCGCAGGCCAGGCCAAAAAGCAAGTAATATCGACGAATAAGGACAAGCTACTTACGATTGCGGTTCAAGGTCAGATAGCACCGGCCCAGCCCTCAAGGTCATATACTACAACCTGGGACGGAAAACCCAAGATGGCAATTGGAATTGGTGGTATCAACTATAACCTGAAAATCGGCGGTAAGGTCTTCGGCTGGGCTTCCGGCGACAGGGCAACCGTAGGTGTTGCGACAGTAGGAACTGGCGAAAGCCGGGGCAGAGGCGCCTGGCTCACCTTTACTTCCATAGGCAACGAAGTGAAAGTCATCTCAAAAGGTGAGGCTAAGGGAGACAAGGGCATTATCGTCGGTAAGTTTGAAAGCTATGTCCTGGTTCATTTTGAGGACAGCGTTTTGGAAAAGCTTGAAATTGGTAACACCCTTCAAGTGAAGGCTAAAGGAGTAGGCCTTGAGATTAAAGGATTCAAGGATGTATTCGTTCATGGTATAACACCTGAGATTCTGGAAAAATTTGTCATTCAAAATGCGGGGGGAAAGCTTGAGGTGCCTGTGGTCAAGCAGATACCAGCCGAGATTGTCGGTCGGGGTGCGGGTAGCGGAAGCCTATCTGGCAATTGGCATATTCAGACCTGTTATCCGCCTGATATTAAGAAATACGGTTTGGAAGAGCTGCGTTTCGGGGATCTTGTCCTTCTGAAGGATACCCAGACTGATTATGGAAAGGGATACTTCAAAGGAGGAGCGACCGTAGGCGTTGTCTGTGCAGGACCGAGCGACATTTCAGGACTGGGTATAGGCGTGACGCCGATCCTATCCACAAGATCTGACAAGCTAACGGCCCGGATCGATCCGACTGCAAACATCGGTAAGTATCTTGGCCTAAAGGTGAAGAAATCCACTCCTCGCAAAAAATCAGCCGCGCTGAAAACCAATAAAGACAAGCTCATCACGACTGCTGTTCAAGGTGTCGTTCAGCCTGCTGGAAGCTGGGGATATTCAACGACCTACGACGGTAAGCCAAAGCTAAGCATCGGAATGGCCTCGATCAACTACACTGTTTCACTTGGAGATCCATCTTATGGCTGGGCGAACGCTGACCATGTCGAGCCTGATGTTACCATCCAGGGTCGCGATAGACCACGCGCCAGCGAATGCGCTGTTGCTATTCTCGCCTGTATCGGTAACGAAGCGAAAGTTATCTCTGGCGAGGCTGCGGGAGCCAAAGGAATGTACATCGGGAGACATGCTGGCTCAGACGACCTTACCTGGTTCCCAAAGAATGTTCTTGAGAATCTGGCCCTGGATGACAAAATTCAGGTCAAAGCCAAGGGCGTAGGCCTAAAGATCGAAGGCTTCGAAGATGTAAGAGTGAACAAGCTTTCCCCTGAATTGCTGGAGAAAATGGGCATTAAAGTAGAGGGTAAGCAGCTTGTTATACCTGTAGTGATGGAGGTTCCGGGGCATATCATGGGCTCAGGGTTGGGATGGCCCTTCATAGAAGCTCTTGATTACGATATTCAGACTACCTGCCCCGAAATTGTCGAGGAATACGACCTTAAGAGCATCAAGCTCGGAGACCTCGTGGCCATCAGAGATCACTACGATTACTACGGAAATGGAAGATACAAAGGCGCTGTAACGATTGGTGTTTGCATCCATGGGTGGAGTGACTTTTCAGGACATGGTCCGGGCTTAAATCCGGTTCTAAGCGCTCTGCCAGGCAGAATAAAAACGAAGATCGATCCTCACGCAAACGTTGCCTACTATCTTGGAATCAGACCGAAGCCTGGTAGGTAACGGCATCTAGGCGGGCTTGATAAATCAAGCCCCTACAAGATAAACCAAGTACCTGTACAAGATGTATCAACCTCCTATAAGAAAATACGGTTGGCTTAATAAACTAGACCCCTGAAATAACAGGTGGGCTTGATGAATCAAACCCCTGCAAGATAAACCAAGCTCATACATTTATTTTGTTCATTCTTTCAGTCCAATTTCCCTGACCTTTTTCTGATTTTGCCTTGACATGACAGGAAGATTCAGATATAAGAAGCTGATACCAACACATCTAAGGAGGTGAATATTCTTGGCGTTCATAGTTGTTGAAGAAGGCGAATCAATAGAAAGTGCTCTTCGAAGATTCAAAAGGAAAGTTCAACAGCAAGCAATAATCAAAGAGATTAAAAAACATTCTGTCTACTATAAGCCCGGTGAGAAAAGAAGAATGAAGGATGCCCTGGCACGCAAAAGGATGCGGAGACGCATGAAGAGAGATAAAGAATTAGAGTATTAATATTTCGTCTCGACTTTAAGAGGAACTTTTTTTAATTTAGGTTAAGCAATTATTTTTCTCCAGAGCAGGAATGGTGTCGTCCCTCCCGGAAATACAACCAACAAAAAAGCCGCATTGGCTTAAGGTTAAATTCCCCTCTCACGAGAATTTTTTCTACGTCTCTAACACCCTTAAAAAAGGGAAGCTCAATACAATCTGCCGGAGTGCAAAATGTCCTAATGTTGCTGAGTGCTGGTCCCGGAAGACAGCCGCTTTCCTGATTCTTGGAGAAATCTGTACGCGGGGATGTGCGTTCTGTGCCGTGGAAAACGGATTCCCCTCACCCCCTTTCCCGGACGAGCCTGAGCATGTAGCAGAGGCTGTCTCTTTACTTGGTCTCCGCTATGCAGTCATAACTTCGGTGACAAGGGATGATCTATCTGACGGCGGAGCTTCTCTCTTTGCCGCAACAATAAGGGCGATAAAAGAAAGAACACCAGAGGTCAAAGTAGAGGCCTTGATACCAGATTTCAAGGGCGATGAGAATGCTCTGGAACAAGTCTTTCGAACCCAGCCAGATATCTTAAATCATAATCTTGAGACAACAAAGCGCCTATACACTCAAATAAACCGCCCCAGAAAAAACTACAATCGGTCCTTAGATGTTCTGAAAAAGGCGAAAGAAATGGCTGCTGTGACAAAATCAGGGCTCATGGTTGGCTTGGGAGAGAAAAAAGAAGAAATCATCCGATCTTTTTCTGACCTGAGGGAAGTCTTCTGCGATCTCTTAACCATAGGCCAGTACCTCCAGCCTTCAAAAACACACGCACCTGTCCTGAAATACTATTCTCCTCTTGAGTTCGAACATTTGAAAAGAATAGCTTTAGATTTCGGGTTTAGAGATGTTGAATCAGGCCCTCTGGTAAGAAGCTCTTACAAGGCCCATAAAATGTATAATTCAATAAAAGAAGAAACTAAAGGAATCGAAAAATGCGCTATTTGATCTTTACTGACATCCACGGAAATTTAGAATCTTATCTTGCACTTCATAAACTCATCCAGAAAAAGAAAATTGACCATTACATTTTCCTCGGCGATCTGGTTGGCTACGGCGCCTCTCCTAACGAAATCATCCAAAAAATTCGCGCTCTTAAACCCCTCTCAATAATCCGGGGAAACCACGATAAGGCTGTCTGCGGCCTCGACTCTGTCCAGACCTTTAATCCCATTGCTGCTTCTGCCATTCACTGGACAGCGGATCACATCACGAAGAAAAATTTGGATTTTATCGACCGTCTAAAAGCTGGGCCACAGATTATCCACAAGGATATAATGATCTGCCATGGCGCGCCTTTTGACGAAGATCATTATATTTTTGGAGAATTCGACGCCGCAGAAGCTTTCGAACATATAACCACTCCCATCTGTTTCTTTGGTCATACCCACTTTCCGTTTGTCTACACTGAAAAAGATCATATTGTGGATGGTACTTTTATGACAGGCAACTCCAACGAGGTTAAAATTGAAAAAGGCATTAAATACCTTATTAATCCGGGTGCGCTTGGACAACCCCGGGATAGAAGCCCTCTGGCAGCATGCGCCATCTATGATTCCAAAGCAAGAAAAGTCAAGTTCTACCGCATGGAGTATGATATTGAAGAAGCTCAGAGAAAAATCCTGAAGGAGGGTTTGCCTTCTCCTCTTGCAGAAAGACTCTCCTTAGGTATTTAGAAAACCGCATGTTTTACACAATCCTTGATTTTCCCCTGGGTAAAATCTTCCTTGCCAAGAGTGAAAGGGGATTAAGCCTCGCTTCGTCCCTGAAGAACCGAAACCGTTTCGAAGAGATTACTGAATTCTTTAAAAGAAAGTCTATCCTTCTTGAGCTTCAGAGAAAGGAATTTCACCGGGAAGAAAAACTCTTTAACCAATATTTCGAGGGGAAGAAAGAAGACTTCACCTCCCTTCCTCTTGACTTTATTTCTGGAACTCCTCATCAGAGGAAAGTCTGGCTGGAAACAAGAAAAATCCCCTATGGGAAAACGCAAACTTATAAATTTATCGCCGAAAAATTGAATCACCGAGGCTACAGGAGCATTGGTCAAGCTCTATCCCAGAATCCCCTGCTTATTGTTATTCCCTGCCACAGAGTTCTCTCCTCTGACGGAAGCATAGGAGGCTTTACTGGCGGACTCGATCTCAAAAAATTCCTCCTCCGTCTTGAAAAGCCGTAAAACAATGTCTGTGCTCAAATCAGAAAACCTGACAAAGAGCTTCAGCTTCCGCCCTGTGGTTAAAGGAGTGAATATTGAAATAAGCTCTGGTGAAATAATAAGCCTTCTAGGAAGAAATGGAGCCGGGAAGACAACAACTTTTCAGATGATCGTGGGCCTCATTAAGCCTGACAGTGGTGACATTTTTCTGGATGAGAAAAATATTTCACAATATTCAAGCCACCTCAGAGCTGCGGAGGGCATCACTTATCTTCCTCAAGAACATTCTGTCTTCCTAAAGGCATCTGTGACGAATAACCTTAGGCTAATTCTTGAGCTCCAACCAATAGGAAAAGAAGAGCGAAAAAAAATTATCAGAGAGCTTCTGGAGGAGCTTGGGCTCCATGATCTAGAAAAGCAGCCTGCCCACAGCCTATCCGGGGGCGAAAGAAGAAGATTGGAAATCTGCCGCTCCCTCCTTATAAAGCCGAAATTCCTTCTTCTGGATGAGCCTTTCACGGGAATCGACCCTTTGACCATAACCGAGCTTCAAAAAATAATGATGAAGCTGAAAAACAAAGGAATAGGAATCATCCTCTCCGACCACAATGTCCAGGATACCTTCAAAATAGCTGACCGCGCCTACATCATTGATGAGGGTAAAATACTGATCAAAGGCAATCCTAAAGATATCGCTTCAGACGAGATGGCAAAAGAAAAGTTTTTTGGAAAAAGCTTCAAGTTAGGCGATGAAGTGAAGGTTAACTAATCACGAGGAAAGAGGCGATCGCCCGGAGTCTCTCCCAGAAAAATGATAAAAAAACCAAAATAAAACAACAGAAGAACAAAATAAAAAACAAGAACTGGAGGTCCTGAGGCTAAAATCAATCTAAATAAAGAAACCTCCATCAAGCGAGAAGCAAGCCCGAAGCAGATGAGGCTGAAAGTTGCGATGAAAAAAAAGTCAAAAACCCTGGCTTTTAACCAGGCATAATATTTGGAACGACGGCGTTTCACTGCTCTTTTTCTTTTTTCTCTAATTTCCCTGGCAAAGGGAGTTTTCTGGTCCACTTCTTCAGGAAAACCGATCTCTTTTTCTGAGAGAATAGGCTTATCTATTGGAGGAAGAAGCTCATCTGTTGGGGAGAGAGGTTTATCTTCTTCAGGGAGGGGCTCATCTGTTGGTGAAAGAGGCTTATCTTCTTCAGTGAGAGGCTCATCTACTGGAGTTTTTTTCTCCTTCTCTTGAAAATCCTCTCCCGACTCTACAGGCTTTTCTACCTTTCTCTCTTCTTCCTTATCTCCAAGTTCCTGAGGCGGCTCTTTTTTTATCTTCTCTGCCCACGGAGGAATTTTCTCCTTAATTTCTGAAGTTACCTCGCCCATTTCTTTAGTAGCAAGAATTTCTTCTTCTGGAGTAAAAGATTCCCGTACTCTTTCCCTTTCTTTCTTGATGGATTCAACAAATTTCTCAATCTCCACTTTTTCAATCTTTTCAGTATCGGGAGTTCTCCCTATCCTTATGCTCCTTAAATCTATCTCCTCTCTCTCTTCCCTTTCTTTTTCTTCAGACGGAGGGATTTCTTCTTCTGCAGGTTGAGTCTCCTTTCCTCTTTCTGCTTTGACGGATTCCATGAATCTATCAATCTCTTCTTTTTCCCTCTCTTCAGAATCAGGGGTTCTCCTTATCCTTATGCTCCTTACATCTATCTCTTCCTTTTCTTCTTCAACTTTAGGTTCTTCTTCGCTT
>Ga0255055_10001548_pt1 | contig 16681 bp, 16 predicted proteins | sample JV7_2_27_MG_FD_188633 | JGI IMG/M metagenome (GOLD analysis project Ga0255055, IMG submission 188633) | Seawater microbial communities from Jervis Inlet, British Columbia, Canada - JV7_2_27 | ecosystem: Environmental > Aquatic > Marine > Inlet | place: Canada: British Columbia | collected... | reverse complement strand
TAATTCTTTTCCTCAATCTCTGCCCTATCCAGTAGACTTTTTTCAGTTTCTTCAACCATCGTGGATCAAATAGAAAGACGATAATTATAAAATTAATACAGTTAATAAAATTCGCAATTTAAGACTAATTAATAATGAGCTTTTGAAATTTATAATAGTTTACATTTTTATAAATCATTGATACTGAAAGGGAAAATATTAATAGTTTTCTTTTAGAAATATATTCTATAAGAATTGGTTAAAAATACTTATGCAAAATTATATTCTTTTAGTAGACTGTAGCGATGAGAAAGGACTTATCCATAAAATTACAGGTGTGCTTTATGAAAACGGATTAAATATCATTAGTAATAGCGAATTTGTTAAAGAGGAAAGCGATCATTTTTTTATGCGCTCAGAATTCACTGGAGAAGTCAATGGACATATTATAATTAATCAGTTGAGAGAGGTTTTACCTGATAATGCCAATATTGATCTCATTAAACACAGAAAAAAGAAAATAATAGTATTTGTTACTAAGGAACATCACTGTTTAGGAGATTTATTAATTAAAAATGAATATAAAGAAATAAATGCAGAAATTGTTGCCGTTATTAGCAACTATCCTGATTTAGAATCATTAGTCAACAAGTTTAAGATACCATTTTATTTTTTCAGTCATCAAAATAAAACCAGAGAAGAACATGAAGAAGAAATTTTAAAGATACTCGGAAAATTTGATCATGATTACATTGTATTAGCCAAATATATGAGAATTCTAACTCCAAATTTTGTATTAAAATTCAAAAATCGAATCATAAACATACATCATTCATTTTTACCAGCTTTTATTGGAGCAAAACCTTATTTTCAAGCCTTTCAACGAGGAGTAAAAATTATAGGAGCCACTTCTCACTTTGTTAATGAGGAATTGGACGAAGGATCGATAATTGTCCAAGAAGTTATTCATGTGGATCATAAGTATTCTGTAAAAGATATGCAACGAGCCGGAAGAGAAGTAGAAATAATATCTCTTTCAAAGGCATTAAAACTTGTGTTTGAAGATAGAGTATTTATTAGTAATAATAAAACAATAATTTTTGAGTAAGGAAAAACAAACTTATTGGAATATAAGGCCTAATTTATTAAATTATTAAGTTCTTTTCTAATGTAACTAAGAATTATTGAGATAGTTTTCCAATATTATGAAGAAAAAAGAGCTTATTAACAAAGCAGTGGAGCTAGGCTTTGAGGATATAGGATTTACATCAGCTGAATCGTTTGAATCACAAAGAGAAATACTAAACTCGCGAAAAGATGAATATTCATGGCTATTAAGTAAAGGTACAGATATTTTTAATGGAGTAGATCCAAAGTTTTTTATGTCGGATGCAAGAACGATTGTTGTATTAATAGAGGTTTACTTTAAAGAAAGTTTTCCCACGGAATTAGAGGGTCACTTCGGGCGAACATATTTAGACGACGATCGTATGACAAAAGGACAACTATATCAAAGAATCAAAAAATTTCGTGTTTTTCTAAGAGATAATGGAATTGATTCAAAAGTTCCATTTAATATGCCCCACCGATTATCTGCTGCTAGAGCAGGATTAGGAACTTTCGGAAAAAATAATTTTTTCTATTCTAATAAGGTTGCGAGAAAAAGCTCATGGATTACTCCAATTCCAATTATCATAAATTATAAGTTTGTCCCTGATAAGCCTACAATTGAGATTGGCTGTCCAAATTGGTGTAAAAATACATGCATAACATCCTGTCCCACTGGTGCTTTAAGAAAACCTAATACTATTGATCCAAGAAAATGTATTTCTTATCTCAGTTATTATGGAGAAGGAATAACACCAACTGAACTAAGAGAACCTATGGGTCTTTATGTATATGGCTGTGATCGATGTCAAAACGTATGTCCTCGTAATCAGGCTTGGCTAGCAAAAAATTTACCCTTAAATCAGAGAGTTAAAGCTAAAATGGACGATTTCGAACTGACGAAATTACTCCACATGAGTAAGAAATATTATAGGTCGATTATATGGCCGCACATGTTTTACATGTCCTATAATGATATCTGGCGATGGAAGATGAATGTTGCTCGAGCTATGGGAAACACTCATGATCGCAAATATATCCCTGAATTAATTAAAGCTTTTGAAGAAAATAGTGACAAAAGAGTACAAGGTATGATAGCTTGGGCTTTGGGTAACCTAGGTGGTGAAAAAGCGAAGGAAGATTTGAATCTTTTTCTCTCAAGTAGTGAAGGGTTGGTAAAAGATGAAATCACTAACGCATTAAACAAATTTAAATAAGAAAAAATCGCTATAATAGGAGAAAATTATTATCGTCTTTTTCTTTGTCGCAGAATTTCTATAAAACTTTCTATTTGGTTAGTAACTTGTATTTCGTTTAATTTTCTCGGATCGTTCATATCAGCAGTTATAACCAGGCAAGGAATATCGTAATCATCCATTAAATGCTTCTTAAGGTCATAAAGGCCACAAGAGTTAGGTCTACAAGAAAGATTTTCGTGCAAAATAACTCCATCAATTTTCCATTCTTCAACGGTTTCAGCGAATTTCTTTATTCTCGTTTCAAGATCATAAACGTACCAGAAACTCATCATTAATTCTGACATCGCCTCTATTGGTTTGTCGAGGACCATTTTTTTTGTAACATTTGGGTTCATATACTTGCTAAATGCATAGGTATAGGGTTCATAAACAATGATAGAGTTCCATTGTTCGAGTTTACTAAAAAACTTCAGATGATACCAGAAAGGGATACCTTCGAACATTAAACGAAACTCTTCATTCTTAAGAGCTCCAATTTTATTGTCCACTCTTTGTTTAGCTTCTCTATACATTCTTTTATATAATTTAATAGGTTCTTTTAAACCGGGCATAGTGAACAAAGGAAAGAGTCCTCCAAAAGTATCCCTTGTAGAAATCGGACAGGGAACTTCCTTTCTCAATTTATAGATATCTTGCCACACCATACTAAGATTCCAAGAGTTTTCGGTTACTTCTCTTGCTTTCTCTTCATTATATTCGTGTCCAGTTACTTCTTGCATAAAATCAATGAATTCATACAATTGCTCTGAAATATATTTCTTAAAATAATTTAATTGCCTATTATTAGTATTACTAACAACATGTGGTACATCGATTGAAAAATGAGGAACATTCATTCTTTCAGCTTGTACTTGAAACCAATTTACATGTGTATCACAGATTACATCAGTAGAAAACATAAACGCTGGTTTTCTAGTACCTCCTTCCGTCATGCTAGCATTACTAGAGACGGCCCCTACATTTGTTTTAAAATATGAGCATAAATCGTAAGAATATCCTTGTTCTTCTGCGATTTCAATAAATTTTAGAGAGAACTTCTGAGCAGCACTAACCGTTGCACTATTTTCAGGGAGCATGGGTTGGACGTCCATAGCATAAAGCATTTCAACAGGGCTTCCAGAAGAAGCCCACGCAGTTGGTCTACCATCTCTATAAGCTTGTTCGATAGCAAGGAAGTGTCTTCCCATTATATTTTTTAAACCTTGAGTTGCATTTAACATTTTATTATGTTTTGTTTCAACTTTTGACATCAAATCACCTCTAAATTATTTCAGCAAATGCTGAAAATCTCGTTGATAATTGTTTATATGCTTCTCTACTATATGTTACCTCAGTAAATAAATAGGGAATCCCTAGTTCTTTAAATTTTTTTCTTAAATATGGATGGTCGTATAAAACAGGTTCGCAAAATTTATGAGCGATATTGATAACTCCATCAACATTATATTCAGTAGCTAATTTCTTAAGCACTTCAAATCTTTGATACGATGGGAATTTAGTTGAATGAATTGGTTTACTAATGTGATACTTAGCGATATTCTCAACGGGATTCCCATTTTCTTTGACTTTGTTTGCAAAATATTTAGTACCTATGCCTAAATCGTCTATGACAATTTGAAAACCTAAGCTTTCAATATATCTAATAAATTCTGTATCGTCGAGATCAGAACCTGTCAATAATATTTTTTTAAAGTCTTTTTTAGAGAAGGGTTGTCTTTTTTTTAGGTTTTCCTGTTTGGATTTTAGAAATTCTATAGCTTCATCTTTATCAAGTTGCTGGACACTTTTCACTATACCATGGAATTCTGAGCCTGTGATAATCATTTTCTTACGATAATCAGAGATTTGTCTTAGTGATTGACGAATTTCATTCATCTTTTTAATGGCTTCTTTTAGTTTATCTTCTGATATTTTAATCTTAAAGTGATCTTCTAGTTGTGTTATAAACTCATTAATATCGTTAATAAAAAACTTCAGAGCGGTGTTATCACGTTTTCTCGGAGAATTAAGAAAATACATAAAATCAAGATCTATGCACTCTCTCCATATATCAAATTCACGATTAGTGCGGTCGCAGCCGTGAGTTGTAACTATACCCACAATATCTTTATCAAGCTCATTGATTGCTAATTCTAAAAGGTTCCTAGTCCAAACGCAATGAGTTGGAGGAATATGTTCGTTAGCTTTGTTAGGTTCGATTGTGGGATCTCCAAATAATCTATATGGTGTGAAGCCTGCAGCAATAATAATTTCTTCAGGTGTGTCAACGCCGCTATCAAAAATCCCTATTTTTTTCATAATTATTTCAAGAATTTAGATAAATAAAGAATTCTAATATTAAGCAATTAAATCCTTAGGAATAAAAAAATATTTATATTTTCCATTCATTTTATAGAATATTCTATTTGATTTTACAGAGTTTTTTAAATGTCGCAGCAAACAATCTCAAGAACTTTAAGTAAAGCCATTCTAAAACCAAAGGTCCGAATCAAACTGAAGATTTGGAATACATACTTGACAGGCAAACTTGTGGAATTCGACAATTATATGAATTTAATTGTTGAAAATGCTAAGGAAATATATTTTGGTCGTGGTGGAAAAAGAAGTAAAGATCTTGGGACTGTAATGATAAGAGGTGCTTCTATCATTTTCATTGGGCAGGATAGAAAGAAAATAATATTTGCTGAGGCTGAACCTGACGAAGAACTACATGATAAATTGATGCATCGAAAAGAAAGTGAAAGTACATAAAAAGTAAAGAGGTTAAATAAATGGGTAAAGGAACTCCGAGTAAGGGGAAAAAAAATAAAGCTGCAAGCCATAAGACATGTAGGAGATGTGGAAGTCATAGTTACCATAGAAGAAAAAGATTTTGTGCGCAATGCGGATTTGGAAGAACTGCTAAAATGCGGCAACCAAGTTGGAGAACTAGATATAGAGCCTCTAACAAATCGAAGGGCTTTCATGCTTAGAAAAAGTTACAACTTTCTGGCTATACTACTTTTAAAAACAAATTGAAATTTTCATTAAAAATATTCATTTCCATCTAAAACTGGTAGTTATCATATATTTTTTAAATTAAACTCCCTTTAATTGATATATCTAATCGTATTTTTATAAATTTGAAAATCTCAATAATATGATTGAATCACCAAAAATTGATGACATTACAAGAGAATTGGATAAGCTAGAATTAGTAAACGGGATAATTGGGACGGCTATAGTAAATCGAAATGGTTTAACTATTATTTCTGGATTACCAAGAGATATTGATAATCGCAAATTTGGTGCGATGGCAGCGACCATGTTTGAAGCAATGGAAACAGCGACAACTGCATTAAAAGATAATGTGCTAAATTTAACAGTAGAACTTGATGAATATCAATTAATTGTTTATGTTTTGAACGCTGAAATTATTTTCGCGTCTCTTTTAGAGTTGAATATTGATTTAGGGATTGTTCTTATTGAGATTGAGGAATGTACAAAAATCATCCAAAAATTACTAAAGGTGTAAGAAAATTCTTACTGAAGCTCAAAAGAAAAGATATTCAAGACAGATAATATCTCCTTACGTTGGAGAGGATGGACAAGAAAAATTATCTCAAATTAAAGTATTACAAATAGGTGCGGGGGGTTTAGGATCCCCTTTTGCCCTCTATCTCGTTGCAGCAGGAATAAAAGAATTAACAATCGTCGATAATGACACATTATCTATTTCTAATCTCCAAAGGCAAATACTTTACAGCGAATCTCAAATTGGAATGGAAAAAGTGCTTGCTGCGAGCGAGAGGTTATCTACTCTTAACTCTGAAGTAGAAATTAAAATCCATAAGGAATATGTTGATGAGAAATCAATAGAGAAGCATATTATAAATAAAGATTTCATAGTTGACTGTAGCGATAATTTTAAAACTAAGTTTTTAGTTAACCGAGTTGCGTTAGATTTTGGAGTAAAATCTATTATTGCCGGAATTAAGGATTTCTTCGGCCAAATCATAACAATCAATCCAAAAGTATCTGCTTGCTATGAATGCGTTTTCAATCAACCAAATACAAACGATTCTTCAGAGAGCCCTTTGCCAGTAATTGGCGTCACGCCGGGGATTTTAGGCACTTTAGAGGCATTGGAAGTAATTAAAACGACATTAGGCCTACCTAATTTAGAAAACAAACTCCTAATGGTAAATTTATTAAACTTATCTTTCGATACTATTGATATTGTAAGGAGTGATAACTGTTTTTGCTCAAAGTAAGGTTTAAACAAGATAAAAATAAAAAAAGGAATGTTATAAATTATCTTTTTTCTTTTAGAGTCATTCTTTTCTAAACAGAAATGAAACTAGAATTGAGTAATTTAAATCAAAAAAAAAGATTAAAGTTAAAATTTTAAATAATCCGGATTCTTTTCAAAAAATTTCTTGAACATATTACCATTTTTAGCATATTCTCCAGAAGTTTTTGCGCCTTGCATTTTACCTTTTTGAGGTAGTTGCTTTTTAATCGTGGCTGGAACACCAACGGCTAAAGTTCTTGAGGGAATTTCTTTTCCAATTAAAACACCGCCTGCACCTATAACCGCTCCTTCCCGCATTATTGACTCATGTAACACATTAGCACCTATTCCAACTAAACACCCATTTTCAATGGTACAGGGGCCATGTATCATAGCGTGATGTCCAATAATACAATCATCACCTATAGTTACCGTAGATCCCACCCTATTGTGAATGGAAACATTCTCTTGAATACTAGTGTTCCTTCCTATAATTATAGTGCCCCAATCTCCTCTTAACACAGCTCCAAACCAAATATTACTTCCTTCCCCAATAGTAACGTCACCAATAATAACTGCAGTCGGCGCTATATATACGGATTCATGGATTTGGGGTAATTTGCCTGTTCTTGGGCTAGGCATGATTAGTGGCATGATCTCTTTACAAATGTATCGTATTTTAAAGATGAAAAATTAAAGAAATTTTATTAAACTTATTGAAATAAAAAAGAAGATAAAGAGAAAGATTACTTGATTAGATTTGCATCTTCAAGAATTTTTTTGTGATCAAAAGCTAGTTCGATGGTTTTAAGCTTGTCTACGGGTATTAGTACTGCTTTTCTTGAATCGTCCCCACCCCTCATATCTGAAGTGTCTCCTAAGATCCAACATTTGTATGCGATAGTATGAACATCTCCTCTTGGATCTCGTCCTTCTTTATCATAAACACCTATTTTTGATTCGACTTTTACATCTAAATTAGTTTCTTCCTTAACTTCTCTTATTACCGCTTGAATTGGGTTTTCTCCCTCATTGATGAAACCACCAGGCAAAGCAAGGTAATTTTGAAAGGGAGGATATTTTCTTTTTATTAAGATTACATTTCCCGCTTTATCTTCAATTACAGCATCAACTGTTTTACCAATGTTAGCCTTTTTCATTTGTATACGGTAGTTCAGATAATATCTTATTGTTGCTACCAATATCCCTATTATTATAATTGCTATCGAACCATTTAATACAGAGGTAAATAGATCTCCCTTCTCTAAATCTAGTGAAATCATAATAACGGCCATTAAATCGGCTAAGATTCCAGCTCCAAAAAGTAAATTTAATAAATTTAAACCTCTTTCAGTTTTTTGTTGATTTTCTTGGCTTTTCTTTTGGTATAAATCCTGCATCACGTCATAAATTGTCGTAAATTTCTCATTTACGCGCTTAACTATACTTTCTATCTCAAATTCTTTTAGAAGATGTTTCAAAACGCTCGTATAGTGTTGTCTTCTATTATAATCAAGTTCATTGTAAATCATACTTAAATTGGTTTGAATTAAACCTCTTAATAACCTTAAATTTTTAATTTTCATTTCAATCGTTTTTAAGTCCTGAAACATTTCAGATTGCGTTTTTAAAAAGAGAAGATCTAACGACTCGTTAATGGATCGAAGAGCAAATAATACTGCGCGCATTTTTGGTGTAGGATCAAGTACATACTTCATCATATAATCAAAAAATTTATCATAACTTTCTTCCGTCAAATATATGAAACCCGAGTTTCTACGGATAAAATGTAACTCAGATAGTCTATTGGATAAATTATTTTCAATTCGTTTACTATATAGAGTTTCAGAATAATCTTCCCACTGCCCAGAATAAATTTCTGTCCAAAAACCTATTAATTTTTTATACTTTTCAATATTTTCTGGAGTCCACTCAATTATACTAGGTTTTGTTTTGTTCGAAGTTAGGAACACATAAACAGGGCTTTCAGTATCTATGAGAATTCCAGTATAACTACTATCTTTAAAAAATTCTTTTAAACCATTTAAAAGTAGATAAGGAATTTGTTGAATCAACATGAGTTTTAAGTTTTCTTTTTTCAAGGGTTGATTTGGATAATGTTCGACCTTAAATCGGAAAAATCCTAGAGTATCATACGCCTTTTCAGTATTTTCATCCCTATAAGGAAAATTTTCAAGATAGGGAACCCAACTACATTCAATTGAGATATTTTGAACCATATCAAACATAGTTTCTTTAAGATCTATCGTCAAGCGACGATAAAAGTCGCTTGGTGTCAAATTTTTAAATTTATATTTAACAAAATCTTCAATTTTCCCCGCAGTTTCATCTCCGCTTAATTTTCTGCTATTTATAAACGCACTAATAGCCCAGAATTCTTCTTTATAAACAAATTGTAGAGGTTCACTCATCGTTTTTTACCTTAAAAATATTATCAATTCAATTAAATTATATTAAATATTAAATAATTTTGATTACTTAAGAATTTCACAAAACATAGAAGAAAATGTCAGTCAAACAGATTCAGGAAGAAGTCCTTAAACTGAAAAAAGAAACAGGAACTACAATCCTAGCTCACTATTACCAACCTATCGAAGTTCAAGAAGTAGCGGATCATTTAGGTGATTCTTTACGTTTGTCAAGGCTTGCAAAAGAAGCAAAGTCAGAGCATATTATTTTTGCGGGCGTAGATTTTATGGCAGAGACGGCTTCCATTTTGAATCAAGATAAACACGTTTTAATACCTAACCCCGAATCTTGCTGCCCGATGGCGGCATTTCTTACACCTGAAATAGTTATAAAATATAAGAGAGAATTTCCTGGTATACCGGTTGTCGTATATGTTAATTCAACTGCTGCTGTAAAGGCTGAATCAGATATATGTTGTACATCATCTAATGCAGCTAAAATTGTTTCTCAAATATCGGATGATTTCGGTTCAGACACAGTTCTATTTGGTCCTGACGCTAATCTAGCAGATTATGCAGAACAAATCTCAGGTATAAAAACTATTAAAATGCCTGAGACTGGGCATTGTTACGTGCACTCGCAGATTAAACCGGAGCATGTAAAAAATGCAAGAATTAATTACCCTCGAACAAATATTCTTGTTCATCCCGAATGTATTCGAGAAGTGAGAGAATTATCGGATTTTGTGGGATCGACAGCACAGATGTATAATAGAACCAGAGATTCTAATGATAGTGAATTTGTCATTGGAACTGAAAAAGGTTTAATCGAAAGGATGGCACAGGATTTTCCTAACAAGAACTTCCACCCAATTATGGAGAAACTTGTGTGTTATAATATGAAAAAAAATACTTTAGAACTAATGAAATACGTACTAGAAAACCTAGATGATAAAACTTTTGAGGTGAGAGTGTCCACCACTATTGCAAAAAGGGCTATAAAACCAATTCAGAAGATGTTAGATTATTCTCAGTAATGAGCTTATTTAAGTAAAAAAAAAGTTTTTAAAATACTTAGTCAGTCAATAACATGTGCTCTTATTAGATTTGGTGTTAATATAGTCTATTATTTGCTTCTTTTTTGTGCTTCCTTCTCTCTTAATGTTCTCCTTAAAATTTTTCCAACGCCACTTTTTGGGAGACTTCGAACAAACTGTACTTCCCTAGGATATTTATAGGCCGCTAAATTTTCTTTCGCAAATTCGATAATGTCTTGTTCGGTAACTTTTCCCTTGCTCTCCTTCTTAAGGAGGACGAAAGCTTTGATATCCTCACCTTTCATAGGATCAGGAACTCCAATTACGGCACATTCTTGTATTGCTGGATGTTCATATAAAACTTCTTCAACTTCCCTCGGATAAACGCTGTGTCCCTTGTATTTTATGAGATCCTTTATCCTATCTAGTAAAAACAAATAGCCCTCATCATCTAGTCTTCCATAATCGCCAGTTCGTAACCATTTAAGACCACCGGCTTCAAAAAACACAAGTTTGTTTTCCTCAGGTCTGTTATGATAACCTACCATTACTTGAGGTCCTGATATGACAACCTCTCCTTCTTCTCCCACGGGTAAAAATTGCACATTTTCGCTCACAATTCCTACAAGAGTATTGGTGAAAGGATGGCCAACGCTTCCGCGCTTCAATTTTGACCAGATGGGAGCTGTTATAGCACCTACACTAGTTTCACTTAGCCCGTAACCTTCAGCCATTCTGAAACCAGTTCTTCTCTCCCATTCCATGGCTAATTCATCCGGTAGTGCACCAGCACCGCAATTAGCAAATTTTAAGCAACTCATATCAACATCTTTCATGTGAGGTGAGTTTAAAATATTAACAAACATCGTAGGTACTCCAAGTAACATGTTTGGGCGTCCTTCTTTAATTACCTCAGCGATTCTTTGAAGATCAAATGATGGAAGGACATATGATTTCGATCCAAATAGGCAACCACATAATAATTCGCAAGCTTGTCCATAGATATGGTACCAAGGTAAGATAGAAAGGGCGATAATATTTTCTTTAAGATAATTCTCAATCATGTAGTCAGTACCTTGTTTTATTGCCCAGAGCATTGATACAATGTTATAATGTGATAACAAAGCTCCTTTGGGAAGACCTGTTGTTCCTCCAGTATATTGAATTATCGCAATATCCTCTTTAGGATTGATTTTGATGTCGATCTCAAGGGGATCTTGATACTTTTCCAATAACTTATCGTAATGAATGATTTTGTCTGTTTCGGAAACGACAATTTCCTCATCCATTACATTTAATATAATTACTTTATTGAGAGATAATTTATCGGCGACTTTTTCATATTCCCGAACGAATCGGTCAATCATAATCAAGTATGTTGCTCCAGAATCATTAATTTGATAAGCAAGCTCTCTTCTTGTAAACAAGGGACTAATAGCCGTCATTGTAGCTCCAAGATATACCGCAGCAAAATAAGTAATAGCGAATTGGGGGCAATTTGGAAGCCATAAAGCCACGATGTCACCTTTTTTTACGCCTAAATCTTTTAAAGCTGCTGCAAATCTTTTAGTTAATACTTCTAGTTCCGTAGTAGTATATTCTTTCCCAAAAAAATCTATCATAACTTGATCGGTATATTCTTCACCACGATACTTCCATACATCAATTAAGGACATGTTTTCTGGAACATCAAGTTCTACAGTTATTCCTTCAGGTAAGTAATCTTTCCAATAACGATTTTTAATATAATCTGGAAGTTCCATTTATTTAAACATCCACATTTTTTGTTTGAAATTCAAAACGATTTCCTTGGTAATGAAATCACGAGTTAAATATGTTAAAGATTTTCAATTATATTAAGTTATTTTAGAGAAGCGAAAAATCCGGAAGAAATCTTTCTTAAGGTTTGATAATTGGAGTTAAGCAATTAGGACAAACATCCCAATTTAATTTAATTTGATAATTACAATTTGGATTAGGACATTCAATTTCTTTTTCTTCTTCAAGAGAGGCTATTCTGTATGCAACACTTAAATCACTCACTGCCTCAATATCAATTGCTTCCTTAATCTTTAGTAATTCTTTATTCTCGAACTTTCTTCCACACCTAGTACAAATATTGGATAAATCATTTTTTAACACTGTTTTACCACATTTCGGGCAAAATCCCCGTAATAACTTTAAACTTTGAAATAATTCGGTTTCTTTAGATTCTGAGATGGAAACTAAATTTAAATCTTCATATCGCTCAGAATCGTTTATAATATTATAGAGCGTATTTTTTCCTCCCTCTGCTTTTAACAATTTTTTGGATTGCAAAGCAATATCCATCAGAGAAGCCTTTGGTATACCCATCTCTAGAGCATATTTAATTATCATTTTCTCGACCAACATTTCAAATGGCTCCTTTATTCCGCTTATCTCTTGGTCTTCATTTATATCCCATATTAGTTCCATTTTTAGTAGTTTCTCAGATATTTCTTCAGCTAAATTATCTAAATCTAAGTCAGATATCATTTTTTCTTCAGCTATGCTTAACTCAATTATCTCGTTTATCAAATTATCTTTAATTAATCGAATAGTAGTAACACCGAGTACATCTTCCCTGTGAAAAAAGAATTTATCCTCGCCCCGACTGAACATATATAATCCTAAATCGCTGGATAAAAGGCGATCCACGTAAAAATCTATTCTTAATTTCTTTACATTATAGTGTTTACAAAATTCCGTGATTTCAAATTTAAAATCTCTTGTTAGAACAGAATTATTGTAGATGTAAAAGAGCGTACGATATAAATCACGATTTTGTTCAATAAGAAAATAATTCTCACCCATATTAACAATGTTTCGAGTGATATCTGTTATTATGGATTCTGCAACGCTAATTTCTTTGTAAAAGTTTTTTAATTCAGAAAGGTTCGAGATAAGATCGTGAATCTCACTAAAATAAATAGATTCATCATGGCTAACATAATCTTCACCAAGCTTTTCAATACCTAAATCTGTTATAAAATAACGCTGTTCTTGTATGTTCTTTGAGGGCTTTCTATAGATTTTTTTTTCAATTTTATTTTTGGAGAGATGGAACTTTATATATTTAGATACTGTAGATCTACTCAATCCAGAATATTCTATAATATTTGTGAACCGCAATGGTCCTAAATTCCTTAATAAATAAAGAATGCGTAAATCGTTTTGATCAATCTTTTTAATCTCTGATAAAACTTTTTCCTTTACTTTAGCAGTTACCACGAATTTAGACATAAACATAAAGAAGAAATTAAGGAATTTATACTTTTGCCTATACTTATACTTTAGTTTTAGCACGGTTGACTTTAAAGGATTATGAATCTGGACCTTGTTTTATCTAAGAATACATTCTTAACTAACTAAACTTCAATTTAAGTAAACATACCCTTGTTTTTAAGTAAAAATTTTCACATTACAGTAGTAATAATTAGATTATTAAAAATAAAAATAAGAAGTGGTAAAATTTGACTCAATACCGTTTTAGATTGACTGGGGTTCCCCCAGATCAAGCAATAAAGTTGATCGAGGTTGATCCAAACCAATCTATTGCAGAAATTAAGAAAACAGTTCAGCGGGAATATAAACTTAATCCTATTTTAGCAATCCAATTTATTTTCAAGGGTAAGGTTTTGCCCGACCAGTTGAAATTTGCGAAGATAGGCATCCATCCAAAAAAAGATGTGATAACTGTCATGGCGACTCAAGCTGGCGGATAATATATAAATTTTAAAATTTTTTTCTATTTTTATTTTGTGTAACGAAATCTTTTTACATTTTACAAATGAATGCTTATTATGGTTTTTAAAACCAAGATAGCTATTTAAAAATCAAAATTTAAGATTTTTCATACTAAAATGGTTAAAAAAATGGAAATTAAGAAAATGAAAGCGATTGTGTGGACAAAATACGGCCCTCCGGAGGTTCTTCAGCTCAAAGAGGTAGAAAAGCCTACTCCCAAGGACAATGAAGTACTGATAAGGATATATGCGACAACAGTAACAGCAGGAGACTGTGAGGCTCGAAGTCTCTCTTTATATCTCTGGTTGCGGCTTTTCGTGCGAATATATTTTGGTCTCAGAAAACCAAAAAGAATAACTATACTAGGGCAAGAGCTTGCTGGTGAAATTGAATCAGTAGGCAAAGATGTAAAACTGTTTAAGAAAGGGGACCAAGTTTTTGCTGCACTCGGTTTTCCTTTAGGCGCTTATGCTGAGTACATTTGTCTACCTGAAGAATCGAAGGGAGGGAATGCGAATATAGTGACAAAAAAACCGGTCAATATGTCCTATGAAGAGGCTGCCGTCGTTCCTACTGGTGGGCTTAATGCATTGCATTTTCTTAGAAAAGGTAATATCCAGAGTGGACAAAAAGTGCTTATCTATGGCGCTTCTGGAAGTATAGGCACTTTTGCTATACAAATTGCCAAATACTTTGGGGCAGAGGTAACCGGGGTATGTAGCGCCACGAATTTTGAATTAGTGAAATCTTTGGGAGCCGATAAGGTAATAGATTATATTAAAGAGGATTTTAGCAAAAACGGTGAAACCTATGATGTTATTTTTGACACGTTAGGGAAGAGTTCGTTTTCAAGTTGTATAAGGGCGTTAAAGAAAAAAGGATTCGCTCTTTTAGCCAACCCTAAGCTGTCACAGTTGGTTCGAGGGCGATGGACTTCAATGACAAGCAGCAAGAAAGTAATAACTAAGATGGCAAAACATAGGATTGAAGATTTAAATTATCTCAAAGAGCTTATTGAGGCGGGAAAGCTAAAATCGGTCATAGATAGGAGCTATCCCTTGGAACAGATGGTCGAGGCTCATACCTACGTTGATAAAGGCCACAAAAAGGGAAATGTAGTAATAACTTTAGAGCATAATAACAAAACCTAGCTTTGTAACTGTACAGGACTATTTAAACAATGAAATGAAATGGAAGAAAAATGAAGTATGAAAGATGTTTAGGGCCAATATTTAAAAATTATTATCACTCAAAAGAGGAATGATACAAAATTGAAAGCGATTGTATACACAAAATACGGACCACCGGATGGTCTTCAGCTCAAAGAGGTAGAAAAACCAATTCCCAAAGACAATGAAGTTTTAGTAAAAATTCAAGCCTCATCCTTAAATGCAGCTGACCTGGATTTCCTGAGGGGCACGTTCTTTTCCCGTGTCATCGGGCCTTTTAAACCAAAATACAAAATACTCGGATCTGATATAGCGGGGCGAGTTGAAGCTGTTGGCAGGAATGTAGAGCAGTTTCAGCCAGGTGACGAGATATTCGGAGACTTATTTTACCATGGTTTTGGCGCTTTTGCTGAGTATGCCTGTGTAACTGAAAATGCATTAGTGCTGAAACCGGTTAGTATGACATTTGAGGAAGCAGCGACCCTACCCCAATCAGGGTTACTCGCCCTGCAGGGTCTTCGCGATAAAGGACAGATTCAGCAAGGTCAAAAGGTTTTGATTAATGGAGCGAGTGGTGGTACTGGTACATTTGCGGTGCAGATTGCCAAATCGTTTGGGGCTGAAGTGACTGGCGTGGCCAGCACGAAGAAATTGGACATGGTGCGCTCGATTGGTGCAGACAAGGTTATTGACTATACTCAAGAAGATTTCACCAAAAGTGGGCAGTGTTACGACTTAATTCTTGATGTTGCATCAAATCGTTCGATTTTAGCTTACAAGCGTGCTTTGTCTCCCAAGGGAATTTATGTCACGGCCGGAGGTCACTTGGCAGCACTTCTCCAAACTGTATTCCTAGGACCAATTATTTCAATGATCGGGAGTAAGAAAATGGGTATCTTGGTGTGGAAACAAATGAAAAAAGAAGATTTGGATTTTTTAACAGAGCTCTTTGAAGCCGGTAAAGTAGCTCCTGTTATAGATAGACGTTTCCCGTTAAGTGAGGTTGCCGAAGCTCTCCGGTATCTTGAAGAAGGACACGCCCAAGGAAAAGTAGTAATAACTATGGAACACAATAACAAAACTTAACAAATCGTTTATACTAGATATTTTAATTTTTCTCTTTCATTTATTTTGCTAAATTTTTTATTTTTTCACTAACGAATACTAATTATGGTTTCTAAAACCAAAATCGCTATTCAAAAAATTATAAATGAAGATGTAAAAACATCTGTTTTTTCAGCCCTTGAACTAATTGATGCTCAAAAATTAATGCAAAAAGAAAACATGGTTGTTTTATTAAAACCAAATGTCTTAATGGGTAAACCCGCTGAGAGAGCTGTTAATACTCACCCCGAAGTTGTCCGAGCTGTGATTCAATGGGTAAAGCAATTCAAACCTTCAAAAACATATGTATGTGACTCTGCTGGAGGTCGAAAACCCGGGATTACAGAAACAGCTATGAAAGAAAGTGGTATACAGGACATTTGCGACCAAGAAGGAGCAATTTGTGTACCTTTTGAAAAAACAGAGCGAGATGTTTATAAAATCAAAGATGCTCTTGAATTGAAAGAAATCTCAAGTTCTCGCTTGATTAGAGAAGCAGATTTGATCATTAACATTCCTAAAATTAAAACCCATTGGCAATGTACCTTAACATGCT
>Ga0255055_10001547_pt1 | contig 16682 bp, 9 predicted proteins | sample JV7_2_27_MG_FD_188633 | JGI IMG/M metagenome (GOLD analysis project Ga0255055, IMG submission 188633) | Seawater microbial communities from Jervis Inlet, British Columbia, Canada - JV7_2_27 | ecosystem: Environmental > Aquatic > Marine > Inlet | place: Canada: British Columbia | collected... | reverse complement strand
GAGCTGTATGGTGATGTCGGCTATGACCGAGTAGAAGAGGATGCTTGGATCAAGTACTTGAATGCTTCTATTCGAGCCTTGATCCTGGTTCGTCCCGATGCTGGGGCAGAGACGGATAACGTACAGTTGGTTGCTGGTGTTCTACAGGCACTACCTGCCACAGCCCTCAGGCTGCTTGACATAACAAGGAACATGGGTGCAGACGGTGCCACGGCCGGGAAGATCATAACTCCGGTTGAACGTAAGCACATTGACTACTCTAACCTCTTGTGGCCTGCAGCAACTGGTGACACAGAGATTGACAACTACTCATATGACAGGGAGAACCCCAGGATATTTTATGTGACACCTCCGGTGCACAACAGCACGGCAGTATATGTGGAGATGCAGGTATCTCAGCTACCCACGGCCGTCACTACGACAGGGTCTGACCCTGGTGTCAACGATCTATTCTTTGAACCACTCGTGCAGTATATGCTATATAAAGCTTTCTCGGCCGACGACGAGAGTGTTGAGTTCCAAAAGGCCATGGCATACATGCAGAACTTTTTCAGCTTACTACAGATTGAGATGGCTTCCTCACAGGCAGCCGGACCTGAATCAAAGGAATAATAAACTATGGCAACAGCATCAGCAGGATACACTCTATTGAACGAGTTCTTGCCTGAGACATTGCAATACTGCAGTGGTGCACCTGGTATAATGGTGAGGATACATTTGATAAACTCGGCCATAGACCTGTGCAATAAGTCTCAGATATTAAAGAAGGTACCCTCTCCCCTTTCGTTGGAAGAGGATGTACATACATACACCTTGAAGTATCCCCAGAATAGATACCGTGCTATTGCTGTAGATGAAGTCAAGTTTGCAGATTCCAAGGTACCCCTTACACGTACGACAGAGAGGGAGATGGATGGGTCACGAACTAACTGGAGATCAGCAACGGGAAAGAAGCCTACAAGGTATTTCTTAACCGAAGATTTAAATAAGATACGTTTATGGCCCACACCAAGTGAAGATGTTTCTGAGGATCTCGACGTCAGTACTATCGTTACGTACAGACGAGGACAGCTGGAAGTAGATGATTTTATCTACGAGAAGTGGCACGAGGTTGTTCAAGCCGGTGCCCTTGCAAAGCTTCTTGCAATTCCATCTGCTTCCTGGTTTAACCCAGAAATTGCCATAGTGTTTTCCCGGGCATTTAGCCGGGGTGTACGTGAAGCACGTAAGACAACCCTCACAGGAACTGGTAAGTTTCCTGGCAGAGTCATACCTCAAAACTTCGTTGTTGTTGGGGGTGGTAATACAGAAAGTGGAGGATCGACATGGGTATAAAATATACAAACAATGCAGAGGGACTGTTGAGTGGTAACATGCTCGACTCGGATTTAACACTCACATTACAGAACCCAGCCGGGACTTATTTCCCCGAGGTGGTGGCTGCCAGTGGGGACTACTTCTATGCAACCATAGTTGACACGTCTGGTAACCTTGAGATCATAAAGGTTACAGAGCACGTAGCAGACTCAAATACATTCCAGGCAATTGAACGTGCAGCTGAGGGGATCAGAAATCAGGCAGGGGTTGCCCTTGCATTTAGTACGGGTGACAAGGTGCAAGCCAGGATAATTAAAAAGATTCTCGACACTGACATCTATTTACTTGACGACAGTGAAGTTATCACGTTCGGTGCCGGTCCGGATGCCAAGATGTATTCTGACGGCACGAACCTGCTTATTAGGAATGGTGCTGACGACGAGACCTTGGCCTCGTTCACACAGGACGGAGCTGCTAAGCTTTTCTACAACGGCTCTACCAAGTTCCAAACTACGAACACAGGTGGTACAATAACAGGCATCCTGGCCACGTCGGGTGTGACTGTTGCTGGAAATGCTGACGTTGTATTTGGCAATGGGCCGGATGCACAAGTAGGGTGGTCAACAACTGAACTGCAGATTAAGAACGGTGCAGGCACTGAGATCATGGCAGCCTTCGTACCAGACGGTGCTGCCAGGCTGTACTTTAATAACTCCTCGAAGTTTGCTACCTCCAACACTGGTGCTACATTAACCGGAGTTCTTATTTGTGACGGACTCACGATGGGTGATACTGAAGTAATTACATTTGGAGCTGGTCCTGATGCACAAATAGGGTCTAATGGTTCTGCTTTAGTTGTACTTAACGGTGCTGGTACTGAGACTATGGCTGTTTTTAATCCTAATGCAGACGTAACTCTTTATCATAATAATGCTGCTAAGTTTGCAACAACTGTCACGGGTGCTACTCTAACAGGTATCCTCGTCACGGACGGTGTCACTCTTGGTGATAATGAAGACATCACATTTGGTGCAGGTCCTGACGGAAAGATAAGTTCGAACGGAACAGCTCTTGTAGTTGAGAACGGAGCTGGTAATGAAACTATGGCAACGTTCACACAGAATGCTGGTGTTGCACTTTACTACGACAATAGCAAGAAGCTTGAGACTACCACCACAGGTGCCACCCTAACGGGTGTCCTCGTTGCAGATGGAATGACTCTTGGAGACAATGAGGGGATTGTATTTGGGGGTGGTGTTGATGCACAGATTATGTCAACCGGAACGTGGCTCTCAATAATGAATGGTGCTGGTACTGAAGAAATGGCCAGGTTTACCCAGAACGGAGCAGTTAATTTATTTCATAATAACGTTCACAAGTTTGGTACCTCAACAAAGGGTGTGTCAGTAGAGGGAGCAATATCTATCAAGGAAGTTACCACACCTGCTGCTGATGCTGGTTACGGTCAAGTATACACCAAGGCCGACAACAAACTTTACTTTCAGGACGGTGCTGGTGTTGAGCACGAGTTAGCATTTGCATAATAACTTAAAGGGGAGCAGGTAACAATGAAGATATCCTATAATGGATTCAAGGGCATCATGCCCAAAATTGCAATAGACAAGCTGCCTGAGTTTATGGCTCAGGTGGCTGAGGATACAAAGACTGCTTCCGGTGATCTCGTTGCCTACAGAAAACCTTTGGCAGACACGGCACTTGCAGGTGCTGCATATAAAACCTTGTTCGAGTACGTTGAGAATGCAAACAACAATTGGGTGTACTACGATCTAATAGTGCACTGGGTTCGTACACCTACTGTTGAAGATAGCTTTGAACGAGTGTACATGACAGGAGCAGATGCTGACAACGGAAAGTACAAAGCATTTGTCAACGACATTCAGGGTGGTGGCTCATTTGATTTTACCACAGACTTCTATTACCCGGGAGCACCGTCTGCTGGTGCACTGGTGGCAGACAACTATACCCCCGGTAGTGATTACCGTGCATACTTCTGGACGTATGTTAGTAGGTATGGTGAAGAGGGTCCTGCTTCTGCTCTGACAGAGATATCAAATTACACATTGCTTGATGCCGTTGATCTCAATGGCTTTGATGCACCGATAGCAGATGACAGTCATTTGGATACAGTCATTGATGGCAATGCCCCGGCAATCAGAATATACAGAACCTCCTCGGATGCTGACGGTGTTGCTGCCTTCCTTCTTGTGGAAGAGGTTGCTGTGGATAACACCGGACCTGACGGAACTGCTTGGGCAACATACGAATATGAGGATACAGTTCTTGATGCCGATCTCGGAGCAGTGTGTACAACCATACTTTACAACAGGGCACCAGACGACCTTGAGAATTTACGTGGTATGCCAGGTGGCTTCTTTGTAGCATCTAAAGGCAACACACTTTATTTTTCAGAACCCTTTACCCCGTGGGCATGGCCGGAAGATTATCAGATACCTATTGATCAAGAGATCATAGGATTAGGAGTGTACGGATCGACCATCGTGGTTGCAACTGATGGGCATATTTACACGTTCTCCGGCCCCCACCCCACATCATTGTATAAAACAAAGCTGGACTTTCAACCGTGTCTTTCTCAAAGGGCAGTCGTTGAAACTAACTCTGGTGTTATGTTCCCATCCCTTTCTGGCTTTCAACACGTCACTGACGGCCGGGTCATAAACGTAACGGCTACAATGGTTAAGCCCTCGGACTGGGCTGACTATGAACTGGAGACAATGCACAGTGTCTGGTATAATGATGCCTACTACGGTTTTTACAAAACAGCAGACAACGAGGGGTTCATAGTAATTGATGTCCTCAACGGATCGATAACCACCGGCCAGGATTATCACTGGGCTGGCTACGTTGGAATATCCGGTGGAATATTTTATACTGTTTTCCCTGCTAACATCTTGGCACCCACCACGTTGTACATATCCAAGTGGGATGCATCAACCACGGAGTATAAAAATTATTTGTTCCGTTCCCGGCAGTTCATTCTTGAGAAGCCACAGAACTTTAAGGTAGCACAAATAATACTCGACACTCAATTCTTAGCCCAGCTATTAGCTGACATTGCAGACAACGACACAATCGTTGACTTGAACACAGCCCTTTGGGCTGCCGACGATCAGCTGGGTGGGCCACTGAATGACTCTATGTTGAACGGGTATGCACTGTGTGGTGACACACTGCATGATTTAGCAACCCTTGGTATACAGCCTTACGTGAACTTTAGACTGTATATCGATGGTGTGTTGACGTGGACAAAGCAGATCAATAGCTCCACTATGTTTAAGCTACCCCGTGGATTTAAGGATAAGAAATGGGAGTGGAGTGTTGAGGGAATGATACCTATAAAACGTGTCACCTTAGCAACGTCAACTGAGGAGTTAGTCTAATGGCTGAAATACAATTGCCGGGCATTCCGGATGTAACGGGTGAGGCTGTCACCAATGATCCCCAGTTGAGGGAGTTATTGTTGGCCATTAAAATAACACTTGAGCAAATCACAGGAGCCACTCTTGCAGAGTTGACTGAGCTTCTGAACAAAAATTAATAGTAGGAGAGTACATTATGTTTCACCATTTTAATAACTTCATCGATGGTATGAGTGATCCATTTGATTTTCCCGAATTGGAACGACAGTTCAACAGACACAACGTGTTGGCTAAGCCGACCTCGACACAGAACCCATTGCTGATAGCTGCAATACCTGCAGCCATTTCAGCAGTGGGTGGGATTGTTGGTGGCCTGGCTGCAGCTTCTGGTGGAGCATCTGGCTCTATGGGAAAGATCCGACCGAGCACCGTATCCGGTAATGCTGTTGGAGCACAAGATTTTATTTATGACCTTGAGGCCGTGAAGGCCATGCAGGACCTCACCTCAATACTGAATGAGTGGAGTGGCCAGGATAGGGAGTTCTTTGAAAATGTATATCAGCCCTTCCAGGAAAAGTTGATGGAATCTAATCAGGCACTACTTCCTGATATTGTTAAAAACTCCGGTGCTGCACTAAAAGCAAATCTCAACGATCTGTTTGATAGCAACATGCTAAAGGATTCTTTTAGAGAGGGTGCCATGGAAGCCGGGGAAAAAGTAGGGGAGTTCTCACAAAGGTTTGCCGAGCAGGTAGACAAGATCCCCACAGCTGAGCAACGTATTGGCCAGGCCATATCTGGTGTTGAGCAACGTTTCGGTCAAGCCGGTGCTGAGCTTAAAAAGCAGATGGGTGCAAGGGGTTTAGATGTTAGTGAGGCAGGTGTACGGGAGATGATGATCGGCAAGGCTACGGCAAAGGCCGGAGCAGCAGCTGCAGCAGGTGAGGCAGCCCGACGTGAGATGATGGATGCCACGGCCACGGCTACTGGTGTCTTCTCCAGTATACAAGAACAGCAGGCTGGCATGCTTGGTGCTGAGAGAACCTTTACTCAGACGAGTGCTGAGATTGCCCCACAAGTTGGTGGTGTTGCCGACGTCGGTACAGTGTCAGAAGCTGGTGGATTGCAGGCACAACTCACTGCAGCTGAGGCTGGCAAACAAGTAGGCACGGAGTCTGAGAAACTGGATACCACCATCACCCAAAGGGGTGTACAGGTTTCCAAGTTCTTTGACCCCGAGACTGGTGAGGTTGTAACAGCCAGTGGAGAGAGTGTCACAGACTTTATGACTGAGCAGGCTGCTAAACAGAAATTGCTTGAGGAGGATATGGCATCCAAGACATCAGTGGCTATGACCGAAGCCAGATCGGAAGCCAAATCGGAAGTCTATGACCCACTGGAGATCATGGGCCACTAATATAGGAGATAATTAATAACATGTCAAAACTATCAAGAGCAATAGCCGGTGGTGTTGGGGCAGGCCTACAGCAGTATGGTCGAACCCTCGGTGCACTATACGAGCAGCAAGCAAAAGAGAAACGTATCGATGAACGGCTTGCTATAGAGGATGCCCGGGACGAACGACTGCTCTCTATGAAAGAGGAAGAGCATGCTCTCCGTAAGAAATCTGCTGAACGGCAAGCAGAGTTAGACACGATGGAGTTGGAGCATAGAAAGATGACCAAGACTTTTGCCAACCCCGATGCCAATGTCGATACACAGCTAAAGGCAATTTCGGATTACTGGAAGGACGGCAAGAACTATATAAACAGCCCAGGTAAAATTGGGGACTACCCCGATGAAACTGGTAAGCTACCCTTTATGGTTGTTGACGTCAGTATGAATGTTACAGAAAAGGCCACCGGTGAGATCAAACCAGATCCACTGACAGGTGGGGCAATGCAGAAGCAGTCTGAGTTTGGCCCCAAAATATTACGGACAGAACAGGATTGGATAAACTGGAAAGCCCAAGTTTCCAATTCTCCGGCCTATGCAGCCAGGGCATTATCCAAGGCAACCTCCCAGGATGCAATAGACTCAGAGCTGGCTCTTAAGGAAGCCCTGAGTAAAACACCAGAGGGCAGGGCAGCTCTTGCAAGCATCAAAGTAAAGACCGGGCTGGCCGAAGCACAAACGGGATTGGCCGAAGCAAAGACCAAGGAAATTGAAAAGGGAGTTAAGGGAAAACCGAAGAGTAAAATGAAGAACCTTGACGGCTCGGAAAGTACTCTTACCACCCCCGAGATGAATCAACGTAAGGATGATGCAGCCCGATGGGGAAAGAAGATCAGGGGCATCACTGCACAGGAAGTACGATACATCGAACAGGGAACACAGAAGTGGCCAAAGTTAATTCCTGCATTTGCACAAGAGATTGTTAATTCTGGTAGTGATCCTAAGGAAATGCAACAGGCCCACACTGAGATCATGGATAAGTTTCAGGTATCCTTAGGAACGGCCAAGGAACTTCTCCGTGGATACATGGAAGGTATCGATAGTACTGAGCCGTCGTGGGTTGACAAACTTCTACGTGCTTTTGTTGGGAAAGATCCTGAGACCGGAGCACCGGTTGAGGAAGAGCCTGACGTTGGAGGAGTTGGTGGATTTACTGGGTCTGAACTTGAAGACTAATGCTACTCAAATAACATAAAGGAAGTAATAACGAATGGCAACTAATAAATATCAAGACATGTTTGACAACATGTATTCCGTTGGCAAGAAGGACAATATAGAGGAGGATGCTGTTGCCTCTCCTGTTGAATCTACTTCTCTCAATAAGTACGAGAAGCTATTCGAGGATATAACTAAAGTTGATCCTGCCACGGACACAATACCCAACGTAGGGTTAACAGATCCTACGACCCGAAGACCTGAGATAAAAGATCCTGGTCGGCTAACACCCGGCCGGGCAGCTGGTGCTGCATGGGCAGGTACCCAGGATGCAGCAAGACACACAGTAGTTGGTGTGACGTCCATGCTTGAACTTGCATCAATGTGGGAAGACATGGATGCTGCCATTGCTCAAGAAAAGAAGGTTCCATTTAGCTACATCGGACCTGATCAGATCCACTTTCCGGACTTCCTTCGAGAGAAGGGTATCACTGATCCGGAAATGAAATACCTGACAGAGGATGCAAAGTTTAAATATCGTCAGCAATTTGTCATGGAACGTAGGTCTGAATGGGTGGAAGGTCTGCAGAAGACCCGGGAGTATGTTATAGATAAGTGGGCATCTGATCCTGAGTACCTCACATCCACAGGATGGATAGAGGACTTCATTAAGATGGGTCCACAGATAGGCATGCAGGTTTTAGCTGGTCTGGCCACCGGTGGTACCGGTGGCATGGCTCTTATGTTTGCACAGATATCAGGTGCAAAGACTGAGAGTCTACTGGCTCAGGGTGCAGATTTTAAAACAGCTGCCACAGCTGGTCTGTGGGATGCTGCAATCCAGGCACCCTTGGAACGAATTGGTCTTACTAAACTAACAAAGTTTATGAAGACTCGTAGCAACCTCGTTGCCAAAATGAAAGAGGCTATCCATGTATACGGTGCTGAGGTACTGACGGAGTATGCCCAGGCCTACCCCGATGCAGCCACAGAGATCTGGGGAAAGAACCCAGATGCCTCAAAGATGGAAATGGTTGGAGAGTTCTTCGACAAGATCCTTGATCCGGAGTTTCATAAGCAGGGATTGAAAGAAGGTCTGATTGCAGGGGCATGGTCCCTGGTAATAGGTGGTGGAGCCCAAATCAAGAATGCACGGGCTGACCTTACTGACGAATCTGGTGGCAAGAACACCGAGATCGACACTAAGGAAGATGGTGTAGAAGTTCTTATTCAAGATGAGAGTAGCTTTGTTGACGTCCGTAATGAAGCAGAGAATGTACACTCGGTAGAAAACCTTTTAGGTGTTGAGGGAATTGAGACTACAGAGGGAGCAGTCACCCCCGACGGTGTAAGTATATCCGAAGGCACCAACATTACAGACGAGCAGAGGACTGACCAGCACCAGTCAGTGGATGCCTACAAGCAGGTGCTCGGTGAGTTAGCTGGTGAGAAGGAAGTATTTAAATTCAACACCGAGATTGAAACAGCAGAAGCAAGACTACAGAACCTTGTGGGCTTTTATAATGATGCTGTGGAGGATGCTGATCCCCAGGGTGCTTTGCAGGTTGCTAACATGATGGACGAACAGGCCCAAGCTATAATCAAAAGCTACGGTGGTCTGATGGAAGCATCCATCAAAAGATCTAAGAATAAGGATGTGCTTCCCAATCCAGAGCATATGTCTGGGATGGAAGCAAAGGTTAACAGACTGCAGACTGAGTCTAAAGATCGTATAGAAACACAAACAAAGAACCTTCGAAACCTTGAACAAGAAAGCAGACAACAGTTCATCGACACCCTTGATACTGATAAGGGTTTGCACGACGAACTTATTACTGCATCTGTACAGTCGAGTAGACAGGCCCGGCCCAAAGAGGCCAAGCTGTATAACAATGTCATATCTGAAATGAAATTCCGTCAGGCCGTTGGCCCTGGTGAATACTTCTCCAAGACACCTATGAAGAAGCTTATCAATCTTCGGGTTGAGACTGACCTCAATGATGCTATCACTGCAGAGAATAAGAATGTCAGTGCTGACGTGTTGGCACGTAACGAGGCAGTTGGTAGGTGGATCAATAACCAAATCGACGGCCGGTTGGAGTACGACCAAGTACAGCTGCAGGGTGAACGTATTACACTTGAAGCTAAGATAGAAGCCAAGAAGCAGAAAGAAGCAGCTGCTAAAATTCAAAAGGCCGAAGCTAAGCCAGCTGTCAAAACCATCGAACGTCGTAAGAGGGGTGAGGTAACACGAAAACGATTACTGGAAGAGAGGAGACTTGCCGGTGTTGCAGAGAAAGCTGAGACAGCTGCACGTACAGTTGCAGATCAGGCTAAGGAGCTCCATAAACCGATTCCTGGTCCGACTCGTACAGAAGAACTCGAAGAAGCTAAGAAGGATAAGGCAGCACGAGTGGCAGCTATTAGTCGTCAAAGGGAAGAGGTCGAGGCACATGAGCCGAAAGGTGCCGTAGCCAAAGCCAAAGCTATCCTGCCAAAGGGTATTGAGTTTGATGCCATTGGTGATGGTACCACAACTATTCCCAAGGGTCAAGTGCAGGTAACCATCAAAGATAAAAAACGTATGGCCGATGGTTCAACCATAATTGTAGATCCTAAGAAGGATGTCAAGAAACAGCTGAACGAAAAGGAAGTGCAGTTCACTACCTTCGAACAGTTGAAACGTCCAGGGACTAACTGGACAATCGTCACTTCTGATAACCCTGGCAGTGTGGATGCAGCACCTAAGGTAAATGTGCTTGAGAGATCAAAACTTAAGAGCAAGCTTAATAAGGCAAACATCCCGTTTAAGCTTGGGAGATCTAAGTTTGGTGAGGCACAGGAAGTGCCCTTTGTTATTCCCGGCATGACCCGGGCAGAAGCCAAGAAGCTATCCGATGAATTAAAGCAGTCCTCGTTTATAGTTGCAGAGGGGAATGATGTTCACTTCATTGAGGGTGGTGAGGTTACCACTGTCAAGAAGTCTGAGATGTCAAAGGCTAAAGAAGGTGAGGATTACACTGAGATTGATGGTGTGAAGTTTACCATACCTTTCTTCAAGGATAGTATTCTGGATACGGTGTCCATGCAGATGGACGAGTCCGTGGCCAAGAGTGCCAAGTCATTGTTCCGTGCTGCTGCAATACGTCTGCCCAACGGCAAGGTGTATGAGGGATCAGCTCACCCAACTGTCATGATGGAGAATAAGGCTGTTGAAGATCACATCATGAAGACACCTGTGTCAGAACTCAAGAAGGACATGATGGGTTTCGTCACACACGGTGGGCAGTTCATGAACCGTAACGAAGCCAGCAAATTTGCTGGTACCAAGAGGTTAATATCGGAAGACTTCCTGTCCCCGATACTTGATCAGAAGCATGATGCCAACAAGGCTATCACTGTAGTTGACTTCGACAAGATGAAGCTGCAGGAAAAGATGGGTACCTTAGAGGTCATGGATTCTCTTGAAAAAGAGATGAAGCTGGGGAAGTATAAGTTTATCTTCGACAAGACTAAAGCCGAAGGTATCAAAACAATCTTCGTAACTGCCAACGGACAGTACGGTAAACTGCAAGAGGTGAAGAATGAATTTCTTAACTTGGCCAGAAAGCAGGAGTCCATTGCAGCCTTTGAAGGTGAGATGGTTGTTGACCCAAAGACTGGCAACATGGTATCCGGTACTGGGAATAAAGGTGTATACCTTAAGAACCAGAATGCTGCTATCATTAACCTGCCGATCATTGGCCGGTCAGCTAAGAATCTTGACCAGGCTCTTGAGACAGTTGTACACGAGCACGTCCATGCCCTGACAGCAATAGCCTTTGAGAATATGACACAGGCTGAGAAGAATGCCTTTTTTGCTGAGCTGAAAGGCTTCTGGAATGCCATACCGGCAGACCTCAAGAGACAGCTACGTGACGACGAGAACACCCCTATCCGTATACGGATGGGTATCATACAGGTTGACAAGGCTATACCTGAGTTGGTATCTTACTCAATGGCACACCCTGAGTTTGCCGGGTGGCTTAACAGTATGCCAGCCCCGGCCAGGTTCCGAGCTATGTCCAACAAGATCAAAACAATGTGGGATGCTCTGGTTAATTTGATTGTGAAGAAACAATTAAAGGTACCGAGTATGCTTGACGAACTAACGGACATTTTTAATTACCATCTTAAGTTTGCTGGTAAGCAGGTCCGTCTCAGTAAAGGGGATGTTGCATCCTTTAAGTTTGGTGAGAACGTTGACAAAGAGACGATGGAAGGCTGGGCCGACGAGATCGGCACACAGGCACTCAACTCTATGCCGGTCACCATTGTAAATGATAAGGCTGAGGCTGAGAAGATCCTTGGCTTCGAGATCGATGAAGAGACCAATGCTATCTGGACGGATGCCGGAGACGTCATCTTCCGTGCCGATCGGTTTGATTCCCAGGAGAAGTTTATTTCTGTGTGGATGCATGAGCAGGTGGCCCACCAGGGACTACGTAATATTTTTGGTAAGAACACAGCTCTGTTCAATCGATTCTTAGACCAGGCCTACACCCTGTTCTCAATTAAAGAAGCTGAGAACCTGTTTAAGATGGCTGAGATCCACAAGCTGGGTAAGCTAAATAAGCAGGGTGACATGACATACAACCTGGCTGATAGACGTCTAATGGCTGAGGAGCTGATAGCACGTAAGGCTGAGTCGTTGAGTCCGGTCACTAAGAAGGGGCTGATCACAAGGTTCAAGGCCTTTCTTAAGAGATGGTTGCCTGCTGATTTCGTGGGCAGACTTACAACAAGGTCCCTTGTCCTATCAGATAAGGATATAATGGGCATGCTCTCCGTGGCTCGTGAGAACGTCTTCACGGGCACTGACAAGTTCGGTGAGCTGTTGGATAAGGCACTGGTCAAACGTGCCCCTAAGTTTAAATCCTTGCCTGGAGAAACTATGCCTAAGTTCATGAAGTCAGATGCCACGTATGTGGCCTGGGCAGAGGAGACTTTGAAGGCTGCACCTGAATTAAAAGAGTGGTATTCACAGCACGTGGAAACCATATCTGATAACTTTGGTCCGGATGCTGACCTGTTTAATGTCCTGCTGGCTGTCACAAGCCCACAGGCTGATGTGGAGACGAACGTATTGTTTGCCATAAAGTCCTATGCCTATATGTTAGGACTCACTGACAAGCCTGGTGCTTTGTTTCCAAACACATTACAGGCACGTATTGATAACAACTGGAAGACACCCAAGGATATGCTGGCTGATCTGGAGTCCAAGAACTTTAAGGTCACTGAGTTCGGCCGGGCACTATTGGGTGACCCTTCGGCAACCGTTGGTGACATGTGGATGTTTCGACTGTTCTACGGTGATGCTGCCGTGGACAACAAGGGTGCTGAGAACTTTAGCATTCCTCAGATCACCGGCCTACGTCAGAAACTTCACAGTCTTGCAGCACAGCTGTCTGCTAAGACAGACACTGTGTGGACACCACGTGAAGTGCAGGCTGCCCTGTGGGTAAACATAAATGCAAAACAAACCGGCAAGTCCATCGAAATGGTGGCCTCGTACCAGACCGGACTGAACAAACCGTCACCGACGTTGGGTGGCAAAACACCACTCCAATGGATCAACAATCTTGTTCCCGATTTAAACAAGGGTCCGTTGTCTGATGCTATTGGAATAGCCGACATACCGTTGGCACCGATTAGTCCACTACAAAAGAAACTCATTAACCAGGTAAGTAAAGACGTCGTCGGTAAGTATCCTGTCAGCACGAAGGGTGTTATCAAAGTCCTCAGCCCTGGAGTGGACAATGCAAGTACGGCCAAGATGATTAAAGCTATCGTGGCCGGTGGCCGTGAGGTCACAGCACAGTCAGATGAAATGGCTGATTGGTATCAGAAGGTGTTTGGTTTCGAGAAGGTGGATGATAGTCTGGACATGAGATTATCTGACCGTGCTCTGGGACTGTACACGAATGATAAGGGCAAGGTCAAGTTCAACTTGATCAGAGACAATCTGTCAGGGTTCTCCGGAAACTATACTATGGCAGTGAGGTTCTCAAAGGATGCTGAGGTGAGCATGGACAACATGGCTCAGCTTAACTCTGTGGAAGATGACGGTAGATTCCTGTCCACTAAAAAGGATCAGGAGTCTCACGTCAGCAAGATCCACGTCTGGAGAGATCAAGCTGCACGGAACATAGACAGGTTCGTCAATCAAATAGAGCAAGAGTTTCTTGAGCATTTTGGTGGACGGAAGTCTCGGGTTAAGGGTGTTGGTACCGGCAGGTGGTTGCAGACCGAAGAGTCCGAAAGGATGGAGACGGCAATGAACCTGTATATTGATAGTGGTACTGGGACCAGACTGGACAAGGTGATAGCCTTTCAGAAGAAGCTGGCAAGTAAGAAGGATCGTACCGTTGCTGAGACTGAGAAGTTAAAAGTAGTGGACACGATGCTTAACATGTCAGCAGGGGCAAAAGCCTGGGCCAATGAACATATCAGGCCACAGTATGACCAGTGGTTTAACTTTGCCAAGAAGAACGAGATCATTGAAACACACATCGAAAACTACGTTAAACGTACCTGGAAAATGTCCAAAGAGTATAGGGAATCAGGTGTGTTGTGGAACGGTGGTGGTAACACTGGGTTTAAATTGACAGCTGACTCTGGCAAGCAGAGATCCATTGACAGTATCATTGATGGGTGGGAAGCAGGGCTTGAGTTACAGACCACAGGTGTCATAGGTAACCTGCAGAACTATGCTAACGAAGTCAGCTTTGTGTATGCCAACCGGAGATTCGTTGACTACATGAGGTCCCTTATAACACCGGGCTCACTTGACGGTGTGATGGTGGTCAGAGATAGTGGTGTGAAACCACCAGAAGGATTCGTCAAGTTAACCACACGTGGCTTTGCAAAACCTGGTAAGGCAGTATATGCCAGGGCTGATGTAGGAAATATGATAAACAAGATCGGCCGGACGGCCTCGTATGAGTTGTGGAACAAACCCTTTATCAGATTTATGAGAAGGATTAATGCCATGCTCAAGAGCACACTGCTCTCCGTCACTATGTTCCATCATCTTGCTGGTCTCCGATCATACGTGTTTGGTGTGAGAGGAACCGGGTGGGAGAGGTTCAGACCGATCAAGGCTTACAGGGAAGGACTACGTAAGCTTGACGAGCAAGTACTGTTTGAAAATCCAGACTACCAGCACCTCGGTCCTATCGTTGACCGGCTCGTACAACAGGGCCTGACAATAGGTAGGGTTCAGGACTGGGATGAGTCAGCAATAATGGGCTCTTGGGTTGAAGAGTGGTTGGAGAAGAGGACAACCCCTGGTGCTCACATGGCACTGCATGGTTGGAAAGGACTCCGACGACAGAAACGTCAGATAACCAACGGCCTGTTCGGACAACTCTTTGCCGGTCTTAAGGCTCAGTCAGCTGCAGTTGAGTTGACACGTGAGATCAGTAAGCTTGAGAAGGAACATGGACGTGGGTTAACGGATGCTGAGATAGACACTGAGGCAGAAAGAATTGCTGCCCTTATCAATGCAGACTTCGGTGGGCTCCACCTGGAAAGAATGGGAAGGGACCCAGACCTACAGAGGATAGCACAGATGACATTGCTTGCCCCTGACTGGACGGAGTCGAACTGGAGAACGGTTACCGGCATGATACCTGGTGTCAATAAAATGATTGACGAGGCTATCGGTGACAACCCGGCCCCCGAGGGAATGGGGACGGTGTACCGGCAATTCTGGAGAGGCATTGTAACAAAGGGATTGGTAACTGTCCTGGCTGCACAGCTTGCTGTGCTTGGGCTATTTGGTGATGATGACGACTGGGATGAATACTACAACCAGTTGGAGGAAGGTCTGTCATCCAGAGAAGGTTTTGCCAAAGCAAGATGGGGAGCAGTTGATGTAACCCCCATATTGAAATCACTTAACCTCGGCCCGACGGATGGAAGAAGAACAAGCCTCAACGTCCTTGGTCACTTCAAGGATATCCTAAAGGCTGCTACCCCTTTTACTCTGGCTAAGCACAAGGTATCCCCTCTTGTTTCTAAGTTGTGGACGTCGGTCAGCCTGGAAGATTGGAAGGGTGACAGGTTCAAGTCTATCCAAGAGATTATGGATGCACCCAACTGGGCACTCACTGCAGATCCTTACAAAGATCCTGAGGAAGTACATGGGTGGTCGGCAGCAATGCAGCAGTTAGTCGTTGCCAGTATTTATAATGTCCGTGGATCTCTGCCAATACCCCTTGCCAGTTTAATGCAGGGAGCACAAGGTGAGTCAACCATGCTCTCAGCTATCGGCCGAGCCGGTGGTGTAGATGTCCGAGACGTGAGACACCAAGATCCAAATGCAGAATTTTACTGGAAGAGGAGCCAAGATGTACAACGGCTGGAACGAAACCTGAAAGAGGCTAAGTTAGTTAAGGATACTCGTATGATTACACAGGCCAGACAGGCCATTAGAAACTACGATAACTTTAACCGGACGAAGTCCCGACTGGGTTTTGCAAGGTCCCGGCTCAAACCCCTTAACAAAAAGATCAAAGCAATCGAATTAAAACAGGACAGGATGTCACTATCAAAAAGTGAATTGATACGACTGCAAGATCTCAAACGGAGAAAGGCCGAAGTGTATGCCAGGTTCTCAGACGTGTTGAAAAGGTAAGCCCCTATGGCAGATAAACAATCAGACTCTGAGAAACTGGACAAGATCGTCCGTGTTGTAATTAGGACGGAGGCTCAAGTTGAGGCACTTATAGCAGCTGACTCTCACACGAGGATCATTAAGCTTGAGGAAGCCCACAAATTCTGGAGGGCACTGGTAATATTCGTGCCCTCGTGTGGTGGACTAATCTTAGGCTTGCTTAAATTCTTCGGCACATCATAAAGCAGACCAACAAAAAAAGCCCCAAAGGATAGTGATATCCAATGGGGCTTTCTTTTTTTTGCAGCTACTTTTATTAGTCACTCATAAGTATGATCAACACCCAGGTTATAAAAAAACCTATGATCGTTACCTCAGTGGATGAAAATCTTCCAACGATTTCATGTAACATTTCCATTATAGTATCTCCGGTTTAGTGGGTTGGCCCAGCAGCAAGAACAGCACTGCAGGGAGATGGTCCGTGGGTGGCTTGTACGTGGGTATGACGTGCACCAACTGCTCCGAGTGTAACGACTCAGCCCGGTCGTTGAATGCCGTGGCCGTGAAGGTGTATGAAGCACCCGGCTCAAAGTAGCCATCATCCAAAACAAACTGTCTGATAGTACCGTCCTCGACGGTCTTGTTGTACACCTCACCTGTACCGTCAGTCTTCTCCCAATACAGGGTGTATCCATTGG
>Ga0255055_10001546_pt1 | contig 16682 bp, 17 predicted proteins | sample JV7_2_27_MG_FD_188633 | JGI IMG/M metagenome (GOLD analysis project Ga0255055, IMG submission 188633) | Seawater microbial communities from Jervis Inlet, British Columbia, Canada - JV7_2_27 | ecosystem: Environmental > Aquatic > Marine > Inlet | place: Canada: British Columbia | collected... | reverse complement strand
TCTCGAGGAACACCTCGTCCCCTCGACAGTGGTGCACGGTGTTCTCTTGGACGTTTACGGACTGGGGGTGCTGCTCATCGGTGACAGCGGTGTCGGCAAGAGTGAGTGCGCCCTGGACCTGATCACCCGCGGTCACAGCCTGGTTGCCGATGACCGGGTGACGGTAAAGCAGTACCCGCATGGCGACTTGCTGGGATTCTGTGAAGAGCCCTTGCGCCACCATATGGAGCTGCGGGGCTTGGGCATTATCAACGTCCAGGACCTGTTTGGTCTGGCAGCGGTGCGCGAGCGCAAATCGATCGATCTGGTGATCGAGCTGGAACATTGGGACGAGTCGAAGGCCTATGACCGGTTGGGGCTCGATGAAACGGTGTACAAGATCCTCGACTCTCCCTGTCCCTATATCAAGATGCCCGTGGCTCTAGGCCGTAACCTGTCGATTCTGGTCGAGATTGCAGCACGCAATCATGTCCTCAAGCTGCAAGGACATCACTCGGCGCGCGAGTTTGCACGCAAGCTCGAACGCCAACTCGAGCTCGGCCGGCAGCAGCGCGTCGAGGACCGCACCTGACTCCCATGGATCGCAAGCAACTGGTCCTGGTCACCGGCCTGTCAGGCTCTGGCAAGAGCTCGGTGGCAAAGTGCTTCGAGGATCTCGGCTACTACTGCGTCGACAATCTGCCGCTGCCTCTGTTGCGAGAATTCCTCAAGAATCCGCTCCAATACGTCGAGGAGCACGACAGCATTGCGGTGGTGACCGACGTACGGGCGCCACGGTTTGCAGCCGAGTTTCCTCATCTGATCCGCGAGATGGAGAAGAGCGAAATCAAACCTATTCTCCTCTTTCTCGAGGCCAGCGAGGAGACACTCGTGCGACGTTTCTCGGAGACCCGGCGTAGCCACCCTCTCGCCGGAGATCGCCATCTGTTGGAGGGCATCCGTCAGGAGCGTGAGCTGATGGCCGAGATTCGAGGAGCAGCCGACAAGGTCTTCGACACCAGTCGCTGGAATATCCATGATGCTCGGAGTCACGTGTTCGAAGAATTCGCTGCTGGCTCCGAGCGTCCACTGCTACCGGTGGTCTCCGTGGTCAGCTTTGGATTCAAGCATGGTATCCCGGCAGGAACCGACCTGCTGTTCGATGTCCGATTCCTACCCAATCCCCATTTCGTACCCGAGCTCCAGCCGCTGAGTGGTCGAGATGCCGCAGTGCGGCAATTCCTCGAGGAGCACCCCGACTATTCCGAGCTAATGAAGCATCTACAGGCGTTCTTCCTCTTCGCGCTGCCTCGTTATCAACGGGAGAACCGCTCCTACGTGACGGTGGCGATAGGTTGCACCGGCGGTCAACACCGGTCTGTTGCAGTGGCGGAAGAGATCGGCCACCGCTTGGCCGAAGCCGGCTGGGCATCTCGGGTGCTGCACCGGGACATCGATCATTGAGCTCCCGAGGGTGATACCTTTCGCAGGTCACGGAGAACCGGAGGAGAGCACCGCATGGTCACGACGCTCATTCTGACCCATGGTGGTTTGGCCAAAGAGCTCATGAGTGCCGCCGAGATAATCGTCGGTGAGCTCCAGGGATTCAAGGTCGTCGCTCTGGAGTGGGACGACAGCATCGAAGAGGCAACTCGCAAGACTCGCCGAATTCTCGACGCAGTGGACCCAGAAGACGAAGTGCTCATCCTCACGGACATGTACGGGGGCACACCCTATAACGTGGCTCTCAGCCTGGCCGAGCCGGGACGCATCGAGGTCGTTACCGGGGTGAACCTGCCCATGGTGGTACGATTGGGTTGTCCGGGGTCCAATGACATGGGCGTCAGCGACCTGGCGAAGTGGATCCAGGTCAAAGCTCGCAAAAGCATTTGCCGGGCGGCTGAAGCCAATCCCAACCATCAGCCTGAGAACGAGGCGGACGAAAAGCGCCGCCATGATTGAGCGCCAGGTCGAGATCATCAACCGCCTCGGGCTTCATGCCAGGGCGGCGGCAAAGCTGGTGCACCTGACCGGCGAGTACAGTAGTCGTGTGTGGATGGCAAAAGACGGCGAAGAAGTCGACGCCAAGAGTATTCTGGGCATCCTCCTCCTGGCGGCAGCTCAGGGCTCGACCGTGATCGTCAAATGTGAGGGTGATGACGAAGCGGCAGCCATGCAGGCGGTCACCGACCTCATCACTTGCGGATTCGACGAGGAGTCGTAGTTGACCTTGAAAAGGCAGCCCCAGATCATCGAAGGACTGGGCGTGTCACCGGGAGTTGCGATCGGTCGAGCGGTCTGCATTGAGAGCCGGCCCCAGGAGGTCTATCGGTTCCCGCTCCTCGAGATCACCGCCGACGCCGAGGTCCACCGCTTCCAGCAGGCGGTAGCGCAGGCGGTGACCGAGTTGACCACGACGCGCCACAAGGCTTCCAAGAAGCTGGGAAACGAACTGGCAGCCATCTTCGATGCCCAATCCCTATTGTTGACGGACTCGTCCTTTCTCAACCGGGTTGAAGAGCGCATTCGCGAGGAACGGGTCAACGCCGAGTGGGCAGTCCACAAGATCGCCGAGGAGCTCACCGCGCGCTTCGAGAGTCTGGACGATAAGCGTTTTCGAGAACGAGGCGAAGATCTACGCGACGTTACCCGCTATCTTCTGCGGGCACTCCAAGGTGTCGCCCACCATGAGCTGTCCGAGTTGGGCCCGGACGTCATCATCGTCGCTCATGATTTGACGCCCTCCGAAGCGGTTCGACTGGGTCGTCAGCATGTCGTGGCTTTCGCCATCGAGACCGGCGGGCAGACTTCCCACACGACGATCATTGCTCGGGACCTCAACATCCCGCTGGTGGCGGGTCTCACTGGCGTCACGGGGCTGGTGACGGATGATGACCCGGTCATCGTCGACGGTACCGATGGCTTGGTCCTCTTGCATCCCTCGACCGGTCAGCTCACCGACTATCAAGACCTCCAGCAGCAACTCAGCGAGAGAGAACGGGAGCTGCTGGAGACCGAGCCGCTGCCCTGTGTGACGAAAGACGAGATCTCCGTCGAGCTGATGGCCAACATCGACCTGCCTGAGGAGATTCACGACGCGATCCGATTTGGTGCCTGCGGCATCGGCCTTTATCGGAGCGAGTTCCTCTATATCGAGAAAACCCCACACCTCCCGTCCGAGGAAGAGCATTTGGTGATCTACCGCCAGCTCCTGGATGCCGTGCACCCGCAGCCGGTGGTCATTCGCACCTTCGACCTCGGTGGCCGCAAGCTGGCCCGCGAGGTGATGGAGACCGAGGAGGACAATCCGGTTCTAGGTTTGCGCGGGATTCGCCTGACCCTAGCTCGACCACAGATCTTCAGAACTCAGCTCCGAGCTCTTTATCGAGCCGCTGTCGACCGCGATCTGTGGATTCTTCTACCCATGGTCTCGAACCTGGAAGAGGTTCGGCAGTTCAAACGATTTGCAGCCAAGATTCATGCCGAGATGGAGCGCGAGGGTATCGAGTTCAATCGCGACTGCAAGCTCGGCATCATGATCGAAGTGCCCTCAGCCGCTCTGGTGGCCGATGTCTTGGCGCCTGAAGTCGATTTCTTCTCCATCGGTACCAACGACTTGATCCAGTACGCCCTGGCCGTGGATCGCAACAACGAGCATGTATCGTATCTCTACCGCCCGCTGCACCCTGGGATTCTGCGGATGCTGCATTTTGTGATCGACAGCGCTAACCAGGCGGGCATCGACGTCGGAATGTGTGGTGAGATGGCGGGAGATCGGCATTATGCGCCGCTACTCTTAGGGATGGGCCTGCGCCGTCTTTCGGTGACGCCGAGAGCCATACCGGAGGTCAAGACCCAGATTCGCAATCTGGCCCTGGCCGACCTCGAAGGCGTGGTGGACAAGTGTCTCACTATGTCCACGGCCGACGAAGTCGAAGGCTGTTTGGAGACCTTTCTGGAAACGCCGGCACCGGCAGGCTAGCCAAACCCGGTTTGGCTAGTATCTCCAGGCTCTGGACGTTTCGCTGAAGGAGATACAGATATGCAGTCGCAAGTCCGCAAAATCGACAAACCCTGGGGATATGAGCTCATCTTTGCCCACACAGACAAGTACGCCGGCAAGATCCTGCATGTAAACGCAGGTGAAGCCCTGTCCCTCCAGTATCACGACGAAAAGGATGAGACACTGTATCTGCTCCAAGGCGAGTATCAGCTCACCCTGGAGGAGGATGGCGAGCTTGTCGAGCACCGGGTGCGCGAAGGCGAAGTGTTCCACATTCGTCCAGGCACCAAGCATCGGATGGTTGGGGGCCCCGAGGGCTGTGACATCCTTGAAGTATCGACACCGGAGCTCGACGATGTGGTGCGCTTGGAAGATCGATATGGCCGCGCGTGATCGGCTTTTTTGCCGAGCCGTTGGGATCCTGGCGACCCTGACGCTGATTGGTGCCTGTGGGGGTGGCAAGTCCGAGCCACAGACGACTCCACCTCAGGAAGCCGTGAGCCAAGCGACAGCGGCGGAAGTGGAGGGCGTCCCCCCTGAACAATCGGAGCCGCCTGTCCAAGAAGCGATCATCGCGGAGTCTGACCCGCAAGAAGACGAATCACTGGAGGAAGAGGGCCCGCTGGAGGATGACGCGTCGATCGTCATGATCGAATCGGGTACCGAGACAGTTGACTCGAAGGCTGAGAGCTTGGTTGAAGCTGCAAGGGCCGAACGCGAGCGGCGACAGACCGCACCCCCATCACAAATCGTCATCACCGACAAGACTCTCTCCGAATATGCCACCGGTGAGCTGACCGTCGCAGCGGGCCCCGCCGACAGTGCGACCGATCAGCCAGAGCCCGATTCCCCAGACACAACCAAGCTGGCCCAGGAGGAAGCCTATTGGCGCAACGGAGCCCGAGAGATCCGCATGGCCTGGAAAGCGGCGGTGGAGAGGGTGGAGGAGTTGGAGGGGAAGGTCTTTGATCTCCGGCAGCGGTTTTACCGCGAGGATGACGGCTTCTATCGGGACGGTCAGATCAAACCGGCCTGGGACCGGGCGATCGATCAACTCGAAGCGGCCCGTCTGGAGATCGAAGAACGTCAGCAGGAGTTGGAGCTCTTCCTGGAAGAGGGAAGGCGCGCGGGGGCGCTTGCCGGTTGGTTGCGCGAAGGGATTGAACTGGAGCCGATCGAAGAGGAGGAGACCGACAATATCTCCGAGCCTGAAGAACCCGTAATCTATCAAGACGATGGCAACCACGATCCACCATGAGCCTTGGTAACAAATTCTTCATCGAGACCTGGGGCTGTCAGATGAACGAGTTGGACAGCCAGCGTCTGGCCGGCCAGCTGATACGACAGGGCATGCTGCCGACTCGGGAGCCCAGCGATGCCGACATCGTTTTGCTGAACTCATGCAGCGTGCGAGAGAAAGCCGAGCACAAGGTCTTCTCTCGTCTCGGTCGGTATCGGCAGCTCAAGCGCCACAAGCCGGAGATGGTCATCGGCCTCTGCGGCTGCGTCGCGCAACAGGTCGGGGAGCAGGCCCTTTCTCGCGTGCCGGATCTCGATTTCGTGCTCGGGCCGGCTCGAGTGGGAGAGTTGGAAGACGTCCTGGCGCGTCGCTTGCTCGGCGAGAGAGTGGTGGCCACCGGTTTCCCAGAGCACACCGATTTCGACTTCGACTCAATCTGTCGTGACGGGGTGTACAAGGGGATGGTCACTATCATCGAAGGATGCAACAAGAACTGCACCTTTTGCATTGTTCCTTTTACCCGTGGCCCTGAGAGGTGTCGATCGATCGCGGACATTCTCAGCGAGGTCGAGCATTTGGTGGACCACGGTTTCCTCGAGATCGAGCTTCTCGGCCAGACGGTGAATCACTGGCGTGAGCCTGAGGGTGAGCTCGACTTTGCGGATCTGCTCGATGCCGTTGCCCGTGTGCCCGGGGTCGAACGCCTGCGATTCGTAACCTCTTATCCGCGAGACTTCAGCGCGGCGATGGTCGAGCAGTTCGCCCGACACGAGAACATCTGTCCCTACCTGCACCTGCCCGTGCAATCGGGATCGGACCGCATCCTCCGTCTCATGGGCAGGGGATACCTGCGGCAGGACTTCACGGATCTGGTCTCGCTGCTGCGCCATGCCCGGCCGGAGATCGCTCTCTCCACCGATCTGATTGTCGGATTCCCCGGCGAAACCGAACAGGACTTCCAAGACACTATGGCTCTGGTGGAGAGCACCCGTTTCGCCTCCATCTTTGCCTTCAAGTTCTCGCCGAGACCGGGAACCCCTGCCCCACGACTGCCTGACAGGGTGGACGACGAGACGGGATCTCGGCGTCTTGCCGAGCTGCTGTCATTGCAAGAGCGAATTCAACGCGACTTGAACGAGGGTCTGGTCGGGAGCCGCATGCCGGTGCTGGTCACGGGGTGGGGGAGCGAGCCAGGATCGCTGGCCGGGCGTACGACCTGTCATCGGATCGTCCATTTTCCGTCCGATCAGGAGCAGCCGCCTCTTGGTGGCATCACCTCGGTAGTGATCGAGAGGGCCAACCCGCATAGTCTGATCGGTCGCGTCGACTGAATTGAGCCCCCAAACGGTAGGCCGTGAGGATTCTCCTTGACGGAACCCGGGCCCATGGTGACAATAGGAGACCCATGGACCCGAATAGCGATCCCGTGCGCATGCAGATCAAGGGCTTGATGTTGGATCCAGCGTCCAAGACCCCCATCGTCGTGCTCCACGACACCGACGAAAACACTTTCTTGCCGATCTGGATCGGGGTCTTCGAGGCCAACGCAATCGCGCTGCGGATCGAGGGCGTTGAGCCACCCCGTCCCATGACGCACGATCTTCTTCATTCCTCTCTCGAGATGCTGGGTGCGAGAGTGGAGAAGGTGACGATTTCGGAGCTCCGCGAGAACACCTTCTACGCCGTGATCTCGGTGGCGGGTCGGCATGAAACGCATTCCATCGATTCGCGTCCGAGCGATGCCATCGCCCTTGCTTTGCGAGCCAACGCACCCATCTTTGCCATGCGATCGGTGCTCGACAGTGCCCAGGCTGCCAATTTTACTAGCCGGGTCCACGACGAGGAACGCCTGAAGCAGTGGCTGGAAGAGGCGCAGCCCGAGGACTTTGGCGAGTACGAAATGTAGACTCGACCTGCTCACCTTTCGATCTCCATAAATCCTTCTGTGTCTTGAACTGCGGGGAATGTCGGCGCGCCGACATCGCTGGATCTCCGCCCGCGTGCTTGACCCTTTCCGGTGTGGTCCCATAGACTGCAGAGCACCGCATGATCATTGCCATCGCAAATCAGAAAGGCGGCGTCGGAAAGACCACTACCGCCATCAACCTGGCTGCAGCTCTGGCGTCCAAAGGCCTGAGGACCCTGCTCATCGATCTCGACCCTCAGGCCAATAGCTCCCTGTCGTTTGTCAATATTCACGAACTGGCTCACACGGTCTACGACGCCTTGGTGGACCCGGAGATCGCCCTCGCCGATGTGATTCAGAAGGCCGAGAATGTCAAGCACCTCGAGGTGGCCCCCTCGTCGATCGCTCTCGCCAAGATCGAGGCCAAGCTGTTGGGCGAGCTCGACAGCTACTACCGACTCAAGGACGAGCTCAGACGAATCCGTAGGCGCTATGAATTCGTCGTCATCGACACACCCCCGGCGCTCGGGATCATCACGGTCAACGCTTTGGTGGCATCGACGCACGTCTTGATTCCGATTCAATCCAGTTACTTCGCTCTCGAAGGCACCGACGACCTGTTGGAGACCATCGACAAGATCAAGCTGCGGGCCAATCCGCGCCTGCAGATCCTGGGAGCGTTGCTGACCCTGTTCGATGGTCGGACTCGCCTGTCCAAAGACATCAAAAAGCAGGTCCGCCAAGTCTTTGGTGACAAGCTCTTCGACACGGTCATCAACAGGAGCGTTCGCTTGGAAGAGAGCCCGGCCTACAGAGAGTCCATCTTCTCTTTTGCGCCTAGTTCGAGCGGAGCTTTCCAGTACTACAAGCTCTCGGAGGAGATCTTGGGTCGTGTCTGAACTACGGGGAAGCCGGCGAGGTCTGCCACAACAGGTCAAGATGCGCCACGACGCCCATTTTGTCGAAGACCTGACGGTACGCCAGGAAGAGCCGATCGGGCGCAGGGTGTTACTGGCCGACATCGAACCGAATCCGGGACAACCTCGGGGCTATATGGGCGATTTGACGGAGCTGATCGCCTCCATCGAAGAAAAAGGCGTGCTGGAACCGATCCTCGTGCGGCCGAATCCCAAAGCCCGGTCGAGCAAGAGTAGTCGTCCCTACCTGATCATCTCTGGGGAACGTCGCTTCCAGGCCGCGCAAGAGGCCGGACTGGTCGAGCTGCCGGTTATCGAGATGGAAGTGAACGAGCAGGAGGCGTTGGAAATCGCTTTGGTGGAGAACCTCCAGCGTAAGGACCTGACCCCGTTCGAAGAAGGGGAGGGGTATCGACGGCTGGCCGAATACCATGGCTACACTCACGAGAGGATCGCGGAAGTCCTCGGCAAGTCGCGTACCCTGGTCTCTGAATGCCTAGCTTTGCTCGAGATGCCCGCCAAAGCCAGGGATGCCGCGATCGGCCTCGGTATCCAGTCCAAATCGGTCCTGTTGGAGATCGTCAAAGCCACCGATGACGAAGTTCAAATCATCGCGCTGCTGGAGAAAGTGGCTCGCCAGGGACTGACACGCGACGATCTGCGGGCCGCTGCACGGAGCAAGAGGCCATCTCGTGGAACTTCGCGAGCGGCGCCTCGCCAGAAACCTTACACCTTCAAGTTCAAGGCGCCCGATAAGACATACAATCTCTCTCTGAGATTCCGCCGCAGCACGGTCGAGCGCGGCGACCTGATCACAGCTCTCGAGGAGATCCTCGAGGAGCTGCGTACGACCCAAGATCCATTCTGAGATTGCCGACAGGTCCGAGGGCCTAGGGAGGAGGGTAGACGACCTTGTTGATTGAGCAGAATACCTAAGTTTACATAATATATCTTATCGGACTCTAAATAGATCACAGATTCACCTCCTATGAACGCCCCGCGACCCGTATAATCGCCTCGCTGTGCGTCGTCTCGACCGCTACGTCTTCAAGGAGATCCTGGGCCCGGTCGCCCTGGGCTTCCTCGTCTACACCTTTTTGCTCCTAATGCAGTTTCTGTTTCGGTCAGCCGAGATGATCATCCGGCGAGATGTCCCTGTCGATCTGGTGGGAAAGCTCCTGCTGCTGACCTTGCCGAACATCGTCGTGCTAACGATCCCGATGTCCTTTCTTTTCGGCATCCTGGTGGCCGTGGGCCGACTCTCTTCGGATAGCGAGCTCGTGGCCATGCGCTCTTGCGGTATTGGCCTGGTCAACCTATATCGCCCGATTCTCGCCCTCTCGGTGCTGCTGACAGGGCTCAATCTGTTTCTCATGGTCTGGACCCTGCCACGGGCAAATCACGCTCTCCAGTCGCTGCGCATCGACATCGTCACCGGCAGTGCGACAAAACATGTCGAGCCCCGAGTGTTCTACGAAGATTGGCAGGACCTCGTGCTCTATATCTTCGACACCCCTGATGACTCGAGCTACTGGCAAGGTGTCTTTGTTGCCCAGGATCAAGAGGGCTCCGCCAGTAAGATCACGGTTGCGCAACGCGGCGAAGTGCAATTGGACGAGCGCGGGGATCGTCTGCTGCTGCATCTCGAGAATGCGGTGGTGCATGAAATCGATTTCGCCAAGCCGGAGGAATACACAGTCACTCAGTTCGAGAGTCTCGATCAGGTGCTGGTCGATCGATTCGTCTCGCAACAGAAGGGCAAAGCCACCGCCTCGAAGGGAATTCGCGAGCTGACACTACGAGAGCTCAGAGATCGGCTCGAGTACGACACTCTGAGTGACGAGTTGCGAGCCATAACCCGGGTGGAGATCCACAAGAAGTTCGCGATTCCAGCGGTCGCAATTGTCTTTGGCCTCCTGGCGCTGCCGCTCGGCTATACGAGCGGGCGCGGCGGCAAATCGTCGGGCTTTGCCCTGTCGATCGCGGTGATCATGGTCTACTACATCCTGCTCAACAACGGCGAGGAGATGGCGCGAGTCGGCCGGATGCCGCCGGCCCTGGCCATGTGGTTGCCCAACGTCGTGTTCACCGTGGTTGGGATCTTCCTTCTGGTCCGTCGCAACAAGGATCGGTCCATTCTCGTCGGTGGGATCGATCGCTGGTTCCGGCGCAGCTCGTGGATAGGCCAAAGACTGTTCAAGAGCCAGGCTGCAACCCCATCGCCGGATGGTACTGCGGCGATCCCAGAACGGAGACTATTGATCGGTGGTGCGGATGTGGTGCTCCGATTTCCCCGGCTACGGCTGAAGTTCCCCAACCTGCTCGATCGCTACGTAATTCGACTCTTCACCGCCGTGGTCACCCTGGTGCTAGTTTCTGGTGTGGCCATCTCGATGGTGGCCGACCTTTCCGACAGGTTGGATGAGATCTTCAGAAACGACGCCCCATTCAGCGTTGTCATCGACTACTACCGATACCTCTCACTCGGCATCCTCTATGAGATCTCGCCTATGGCGGTACTGGTGACGACGTTGGTCATCTTTGGATTGCTCTCCAAGACCAACGAGGTCACCGCAGCCAAATCGCTCGGTATCAGTCTCTATCGCCTCGCGGTGCCGGCGATTCTGTCTGCCGTCTGTATCGCAGCCCTGGGCGGGTTTCTCCAAGCCCGGGTTTTGCCGGTGGCCAATGAAAGGGTTGCACAGCTCAAGGATCAGATCAGAGGCCGTACGACTGCCCGGTCCTACCGGCGCGCCGATCGGCAATGGCTCTTCGGTCAGGGGAGGTACATCTACAACTACGAACAATACGACGACAAAGCACAGTCCCTGAAACAACTCCAGGTATTCGAGTTCGACGAGAGTGCCAGCCTCACCCGGCGACTCTTCTCCGCCAATGCCAGTTACCTCGGAGAAGCTTGGCTTTTCGACGAGGGCTGGGTACGGGCCTTCGAAGGCGGCGAGGTACTCGAGTTTCGCACTTTCGATGAGCCGGTGATCGACGCCTACCCCGAGACGCCCGACTATTTCGAGTCCGAGTACAAGCTCCCCGATGCCATGACCTATGGGGAGCTCAAAGAACATGTCGCAGAGCTGAAGGCCAGTGGCCAGTCAGCTCCCGATCTCGAGGTGGAGCTGCACAAGAAGATCTCGATTCCCTTCGCGTCGATCGTCATGTCGCTTGTGGCCCTACCGTTCTCGTTCCGGCTCGGTCGTCGCGGCACCCTTTATGGAGTCGGTCTTGGGATCGTGCTAGGAATGGTCTTCTACGCCCTCTTGGCTTTCACCTCGACCCTTGGTGAGACCGGAGCGCTACCTCCGATGTTGGCGGTCTGGAGTCCCAACATCGCTTTTGTCATCCTGTCGCTCTATCTGCTCTTGGGTGTTCGAAGCTGAGATCAGCAATCGAGGCAGAGCACGACTATGAGCGTTTTCTTTCTTTTTCTCCTGGGTCTCACGTTGGGCATCCTGACCACCCTCTTCTGGATTCCGGAGAAGGATCTCGGTCGGGGCTACTTCCAGTTGAACGCCCTCATCGTGCTCGCTCTGCTCAGCTTGGCCGTGGCCGTGGATCGACTCCATCCCATGGAGCCCTTTGGTAGTCACGGCAAGCAAGGGCTGCTGGCCCTCGGCACTGCCTTGGTATCGGCCTTCGGCTACTACGCCGCAGTCTGGCGTGAACAGTGGCGCTGGGCTCGCTTGCCGGCTGGTATTGCCGTCATCGCCACCACGGTGGTCCTCGTACTCAGCGGCTCGGCACTGACGATCGCTCGCACTCCCCTCCCCCACCGACCCGTGCTCCTCAATCTGAGTCTCGTGAGTTGTGCGTTGCTTCTCGGTTGGTCCTTGGTGAATATGTTGTTGGGACACTGGTATCTCATCTCTCCCAAGCTCACGTTTCGATATCTGATTGCGTTCTGTCGGGCCTTGGTCGCCTTGGTACTCCTCCGCTGGCTGGCAGTGGGCGTCACCCTAGCTACGGCACTCTCGGTGGATTCCATGATCGAGCCGCATCCGTGGCGACTTCTCGTCGACTTCGGTGGTCAGGGGATGTTCTTCTGGTTTCGGCTGGTGTGGGGACTGGCAGTTCCTCTGCTGCTGGCGTTCATGGCGTTACACTGCGCCCGCAATAGATCGAATCAATCGGCCACCGGCATTCTCTATGTCCTGGTCATGGGCACCTTCATTGGTGAGATCACGGCGCTCTATCTGACCTTGACGACCGGAGTTCCCGTCTAGAGCTGGGAGCAGCGCCATGCGCATCCGAACCCAGTGTCACGCCTGCGGTCTTCCTTTCCGAACGAAGCTCCAACGGGAAGACCGCACCCTCACCTGCCCCAACTGCAGCGATCAGCTACCCATCGATCTGCGCGGTTGGTCAACCGCCGACCCCAGCAAGATCGAGGCATGTCTGCTTTGTGACTGCCGGCACCTTTATCGCCAGCGGGATATCAATCGGGCCTTGGGGTGCTTGCTGGTCGCCATCGGTGCCGTTCTGGTGCCATGGACCTATGGCCTCTCTTTGATCGTCCTGGCACTCGTGGATCTCGTGCTCTATTTTCGGCTACCCGAAGCGGTGGTCTGCTATCGCTGTGACACCGTTTATCGAGATGCACGCCCCAGCGATCGGCAGACCGCTTTCGACCTGCTCAAGCACGACGTGCTCAAGTACGGCAAGAGCTGGCAAGATCTCGAGGACGAGAGAGAACCCCAGGCAAGCGAGGGTCAGTAACGACGTAAGGGATGACTCTCCAAGAGGCCGTACAGCACCGACGAAAGCGCATGAAAGGTTGCGATGGCCACCGCCTCGCGACGGGTCTCGAGACCGCTGGTAATGGAGCTGGTCATCCCCCCTTTGCGCCGCGTTCCCGGGATAGCAAAAGGAATCTGCTGATCATCCAGGCCTTCGATCAACCGGGGCGGGATCTCTACCGAGCCACTGGCCCCCCAGGCCTCTCCCGCCAAACCGATGATCACGGTCCAGGCGCGAACGAAGTAGTGAATCCGACCGTCCAGCTCCAGCGAGTGGAGACCGCCTTCGGTGGCGGCGTAGAAATGATAGGCGCTCCCCAGGCTCTCGCGCACGGCTGCCGCCTTGCGGCGCGCCAGCGCGATGGTCTCCTCATCGCTGAGCGGAAGTCCCAGTGGCTCATCACCCGACGGCTGGGGTACTACTGCGATCGGCACCGGCCGTCCCAATCCGTCATGAAAGTAGCGAATAAAGCCGTCCCGAACGCCCAGCAATTTATCGGCTGCCGAGCTGGCCACAGCAACCTCGATGCCGGCTTGGAAGCGGCGCCAGAAAGCCCTAAGATCTTTTTCCATGATCGTTAGTCGCCAGAACCAGAAGATCAAGGATATTCGGCACCTGCTGCGGTGTAAAGCGGATCGTGCCGTCCTCGAAGGATCCCATCTGGTTCGAGAAGGGATCGCTGCCGGCTTGCAGCCAGAATACGTCCTGGCGACACCCGACTTCCTCGCCAACCCTACCTCCCAGGACCTTGTAGAAGCGGTCGGTCCCTCCCTTTCCCCGGTCGATCCCCGTTTGCTGGAGGAGCTCACCGACGCGGACTCGCCGCGTGGCGTCCTGGCGGTGGTCTCGCTGTCCGATCGAAGTCTCGATTCGGTTCCGATTGCCGCAGGCGGTGTCTACCTCTACCTGGACGGGATCCAGGATCCTGGCAACTTCGGCGCCTTGGTGCGCGCTGCCGAGGGCTTGGGCGCGACGGCGGTGATCGCGGCTCCTGGATGCACGCATCCCAATCATCCTCGAGCGCTGCGGGCGTCGGCGGGCAGTCTGTTGCGCACTCGGCCTGCCGTGGATGTCGCGGTTGCGGACCTCAGAGAACATTTACTATCTGTGTCGCCCACGTTTGTGGCTTTGGTGCCTCGGGGAGGAGTCCCACTCCAGGACCTGACCTTCGAAGATACTCAGGTTTTCGCCGTCGGTGCCGAAGGTCCAGGCCTCTCGGCAAACGTGCTGCAACTGGCCGATCAACGGGTGACGATTCCCTTGATCTCCCCTGTTGAGTCTCTCAATACGGCAGTGGCAGCTGCTCTCGTTCTGTACGAGTGCCATCGGCGCGATGGCCGCTAGCCCTCCTTGGCTTCCTTGATCGCCTCCGTCAGAGCGGGGACCACCTCGTGCAGGTCGCCGACGATCCCATAGTGAGCGACGTTGAAGATCGGCGCTCCGCGGTCCTTGTTGATGGCCACGATGACCTGCGACCCCTTCATGCCCACCAGATGCTGAATTGCTCCGGAGATTCCGGTGGCGACGTACAGCTTGGGCGAGACCGTTTGGCCACTCGAGCCGATCTGTCTCTCCCGCGGTAGCCAGCCACTATCGATCACTGGGCGGCTGGCGCCGAGCTCGGCACCCAGGGCACTCGCCAGCTCCTGCACCGCTCCCAGCTTGTCAGCATCGCCGATCCCCCTGCCGACCGCGACGATGTACTCGCTCTGGGATAGATCGACCTGGTCGGCGGCAGCCTCTTCGACCCCGAGAATCTTCCTGTCTGCCGTGATCGCACTCATGTCTACGGCCAGCGGCTGGATCGGTGCGCTCCCCTTCTCTACCTCGTCTGCCGGAAAGGCCGCGGACTGCACGGAGACAACGACCGGACCGTCGCCCTTCGCCTGCACGCGTGCTTCCAACTTACCGCTGAGAATGGGGCGTCGCCATACCACCACACCGCCATCGAGCTCGACAGCCGTGGCCTCGGGTACCAAGGCTCCTTTCAACTCTTGCGCCAGTCGGGGTGCATAGTCCACCGTCTGATAGGTGTGCGGGAACACCAGGTAGCCAGGGCTGGCTTGGCTGGCGGCAACTTGGAGGACGCCGATATAGGTTCCAGGTGAGTAGTCGGCCAACTTGGCGTCGTCAGCCACCCAAACCGCGTCCAGGTCGCACTCGGAAACCTGTTGTGCAGCGTCTTGCACGCCCGAGCCCAGAAGAACGGCCTCAGGGCGGCCACCGATCAAGCTGGCCAGTTTCTGTCCAGCCCGGATGGCTTCCCAGGACATCTTGTGAAGTTGGCCATCGCGCTGCTGCAAAACGATCCAAACCGTATTCGACATCACAGCACCCTCGCTTCCTTTTGCAGTTTCTCCACTAGGACTCGGGCTGCCTCCGCCGGCTCTCCCTCGATAATCTGGGCGGCTTCACTGACCTCTGGGAAGGCGACGCTCAGGACCTCTAACCCGGACCCCATCGCCCCCACCTCTTCGGGTGAGAGCCCCAGATCCGACGGCGTGACTTGAGCGATCTCTTTGCGTTTGGCTTGCATGATTCCCTTGAGAGACGCATAGCGCGGCTTGTTCAAGCCGGCCTGGATCGCGAGAACCGCCGGCAAGGCGAGCTCGAAGATCTCGTTCAGCCCAGCCTCCATCTCACGAGTCACTTTGGCACGGCTCCCGGTGGGGTCCACATCGACACCCATGACCAACCAGGCGTGAGGCCATCCGAGATAGCCGGCGATCACCGAACCTGTCGATCCGAATCCAGCATCATCGGACTGCGAGCCAGTCAGCACGAGATCGACTTCCTCGCCGGCGATGGCCTTGGCCAAGGCTCTGCCAGTGGCCAAGCTGTCACCGCCAGCAAAGGCGGAATCACTCAAATGCACCGCACGGGCGGCACCCAGGGCGAGTGCCTTGCGCAGAGCCTCCCGCACCCTGTCAGGACCGAGACTGAAGACCACGACCTCGCCTTCGGTCTCCTCCGCCAGCGTCAAAGCCTCCTCCAACGCGTACCCGTCACTCTCGTTGATGACGAACTGAACGTCCTCCTCATCGATCCACTTGCCGTCCCCAGCGATTCGCAGCCGGGCCTCGCTGTCGGGCACTTGCTTGATACAGACTGCGATCTTCATCTTCGTCATTCCTCCATGGGTTCGTGCCTACATCACTCATCAGCCCCACGGCATAATGCAGGCCAGGACAAGGATGGTCACGAGCTGATTCCAACCCGGATTTCCATAGTCCTTCGATCGGTTGGCTTTCGCCGCTGTGGTAAGACCTGATGGCCCTGAAACGAGGAGTCTCGAAGACTTCCACCAGGCTCGAAAAGGCGCCGAATAAAGTCTACCACGCCCCTCGGCAACACTCGGACTCGCAGCGGAGCCGTGGACAGGCGGCAAACAGCATGCTACCTTGTGTGCCGCCGGCAAGGAGGGCAAATGACTTCATCGCTTCTTCCAGGAATCCTCGTCGCCCAGATCGGTGAGCCGAAAGGACCGGGGCTGATCGAGATGTTCTTGGATACCGGGCCCATGGCGTGGTTTGTTGCGGGTGTCCTCATCCTGATGTCTCTGGCCTCCTGGACCATTATCATCGCCAAGTTTTTTCACTTTCGCCGGGTCACGAGCCAAACCGAGGAGTTTCTCAGCGTCTTTCGCCGCAGTCAGCGTTTCAGCGAGGTTGCGGCGCAGTCCAAGTCCCTCCAGACCTCGCCCCTGGTCGGGCTGTTTCGTGCCGGCTATGTGGAGGTCGACTCCCAGGTAAAGAGCCAAAGTCGAGATCCCAGCGGTGGCCAGCGCAGCTATCGGATCCGTTCTTTGCCTGCGTTGGAGCGCAGCCTGAGACGTGCGGCCAATGTGGAGACCGCCCACCTTACTCGAGGTACGGGTTTCCTGGC
>Ga0255055_10001545_pt1 | contig 16688 bp, 15 predicted proteins | sample JV7_2_27_MG_FD_188633 | JGI IMG/M metagenome (GOLD analysis project Ga0255055, IMG submission 188633) | Seawater microbial communities from Jervis Inlet, British Columbia, Canada - JV7_2_27 | ecosystem: Environmental > Aquatic > Marine > Inlet | place: Canada: British Columbia | collected... | reverse complement strand
ATATTATTAATAATAATATTGCAATCTAGTTAAATCAAGTAATCTGTTTTACCTATTTTGGCAAAAAGTAAAATGAATGCAGTTTCCGACGCCAGGAATTTTTTTTAGACAGGATTAACAGGATTAACAGGATTTACAAAGTGAACATACTCATAAGTGTCTAGGTAATTAAATGGCACTGCAAAAATATTCCAGGGGAAATGGTGTTTGCCAAAGAAATTAAAAAATAATCCTGAATTATCCTGTCTAAAAACTAAAAAGAAGAAATGGGTGTGGCCGCGACTGTGTTATTGAAAGCGGTCGTAGGTGGCTTGATATTGCATTTGATCGATATAGGCGTATCGTTTCAGGGCATCTAAAATCCACCGGGCTTTCCATTTCAGCCAATCGTCATTTTCAGTGGGATTGATTTTTAACGGTTTCGGGATGACGGCCACCAACCGGACCATTTCCTCCAGATTTAGTTGGCTAACCCCTTTGTGATAATAATGCCGAGAGGCCGCCTCGACCCCAAAAACCCCCGGTCCCCATTCGATAACATTGAGGTATATGCAAAAAATACGATCTTTGCTTAAATTCTTTTCCAGGCGTATGGTAATTAAATATTCTTTGATTTTACGGGTTAGGCTTTTTTCAGTGGACAGGTAAAGATTCTTTGCCAGTTGCTGGGTAATGGTGCTGGCACCACGCACGTATTCCTTCTTTTGCCAATTTTTTATAAAGGCTTCTTTTAATTCAGCAAAATCCACACCTTTGTGCTGATAAAAGCTGGCGTCTTCCGTAACCCGGACAGTCTCGCGTAGCAATTTCGGTATGGCTTCAAACTCAATCCACTGCTTTCGGATCCGGAATGTCTTGTCGGTTTTCTTCGCCTCCCTGTAGCGCTGCACCATTAAAGCCGTGGTTCGGGGATTTTTAGCTTTTAATCCGCTGACATCCGGCAAGCCCAAATAAAAATAGAACCCCGCAACGACCAGGAGCGACAGGATTACGATACCGATTATTTTAAGGGCGGCTTTCATGAGGTATTTACTTAGTTTTAATATTTTACCACAGAGATTACAGAGCACACAGAGATAATTGTTTAAGTTGTAATAGAAAATTAAGACGTTCTATATTCTTCCTCTTTGGTTTCTGTGCCCTCTGTGGTGAATAAAGCTTACATGATATTAAATAACCGGATTTTTAACTGAAAGAAAGTTTTTTTTTACAAGAACTAAGTCGAGCATAATTCCGGTAATAAAAAGGCGGTGTCCGCATTGCGAGCACCGCCTCTTTTACAATATTTTTCATGAAATGCACGGATTAGTTGACTTCCTCGTACTCAGCATCAACAACTTCTTCATCGGGATTCGAAGATGCATCGGCCGAGGGGTTATGTGCACCCGCCGCCTGGTATTCATTAGTGTGTCCTCCAGGCGAAGCCTGTTGATACATTGAGGACGCCAGTTGATGGGAAGTCTGAGCCAATGTTTCAGCCAAACGCTTGATTTCTGCGCTGTTTTCACCTTCGATTTCACGCTTGAGACCGACAATTGTCTGCTCCACTTCGGCCTTTAAACTGTTGTCCGCCTGATTACCCAATTCGGCGAGAGTTTTTTCGGTGGAATAAATCAGCGCATCCGCTGAATTTCGGGCATCCGCCAGCTCTTTTCTGATCTGATCTTCTTCAGCATGAAGCTCGGCATCCTTAACCAGTCGATCAATTTCATCCTTAGATAAGCCGGAAGAATGGGTGATGCGAATCGATTGCTGTTTGCCGGTTGACGAATCCTTGGCGGATACCTCCACAATTCCGTTGGCATCGATATCAAAGGCCACTTCAATTTGCGGGATCCCGCGAGGTGCCGGGGCAATACCCATCAACTCAAAGCGTCCCAGGGTTTTGTTATCCCGGGCCATTTCACGTTCTCCCTGAAGTACGTGAACCGATACGGCCGGCTGGTTATCTTCGGCAGTTGAAAAGACTTCACTCTTTTTTGCCGGGATGGTGGTATTTTTATCAATCAACCGGGTCATCACACCGCCCAGGGTTTCAATACCCAGAGACAGGGGGGTGACGTCAAGCAGCAATACATCCTCAACATCGCCTTTTAAAACACCGCCCTGGATGGCAGCACCCATGGCAACGACCTCATCAGGGTTCACCCCTTTATTGGGTTCTTTGCCAAAAATGGCCTTAACCCGTTCCTGAACGGCCGGCATGCGGGTCATACCGCCTACCAGGATCACCTCATTGATGTCTGAAGCAGAAAAGCCGGTATCTTTGAGTGCCATCCGGCAGGGCTGCTCAAGTTTATCCAGCAGCTCACCGACCAGGCCCTCCAGCTTGGCGCGGGTGATCTTTAAATTGAGATGCTTGGGGCCGCTGGCGTCTGCAGTGATAAAGGGTAGATTAACATCGGTCTGCACAGAGGTGGACAATTCGATCTTGGCTTTTTCAGCGGCTTCTTTTAGCCGCTGCAAGGCCATTTTGTCGTTTCTAAGATCAATTCCTTGGTCCTTTTTAAATTCATCGGCCAGGTAATCGATTAATTTGAGGTCGAAATCTTCACCGCCTAAATGCGTGTTCCCATTGGTGGCTTTGACCTCAAAAACACCATCGCCAATTTCAAGAATCGACACGTCGAAGGTCCCGCCGCCCAGGTCAAATACCACGATCTTTTCATCGTTTTTCTTATCCAGGCCATAAGCCAGCGATGCCGCGGTGGGCTCATTGATAATTCGCAATACATTCAATCCTGCAATTTTTCCGGCATCCTTGGTGGCCTGCCGTTGGCTGTCGCTAAAATAGGCCGGCACCGTAATGACTGCATCGGTAACCTTTTCACCCAGATACTCCTCGGCCGTCTTTTTAATATTGGCCAGAATAAAAGATGAAATTTCCGCCGGGGTATAGGGTTTTCCGCGTAAGTTAATTTGCACAGCACCATTGGATGCCTTCTCGATTTTATAAGGCAAAACCTTGATGTCGTTTTGCACTTCCGCAGCGTCATACCGGCGGCCGATCAGCCGTTTGACACCAAAGACCGTATTTTCAGGATTGGTGACCGCCTGTCTTTTGGCAATCTGTCCAACCAGGCGCTCAGCGTTCTCTGAAATGGCCACTATCGAAGGGGTTGTGCGACCCCCTTCAGGGTTGGTAATAATTTTTACGTCGCCGCCGTCCATTATCGCGACGCAAGAGTTGGTCGTTCCAAGATCAATACCGATAATTTTACTCATTATAAATTCCTCCTAACGGTTTTTGTTTTAAATTTCCAGACCCATTATTTCATTACTATAATCTAATACATCTTTTTAGTAATGCAATAAAAAACATAAATAGATATATTGACAATATAAAAAACGTATTTATTATATTGGTCAGAAAAAGAAATGATAATATTTCAAGGGTAAATTTAATTTAATCTAATGTAAGGAGGGTTAAAAAATGATGAACTTAGTCAGATGGAATCCCTGGAGAGAGATGAACACATTGCAGAATCGATTCAATCACCTGTTTGATGATTCTTTTTACCGACCCGGCCGATCAGATGATGACCTGAGCCTGGGTACCTGGCATCCGGTTGTGGATATGTATGATGAGGATGACAGAGTTGTCATCAAAGCGGAACTTCCCGGAGTAGATAAAAAGGATATCGCAATTGACGTGAAAGATCGGGTTCTGACACTCAGTGGTGAGCGCACCTATGACAATGAGGTCAAAGAGGAAAATTACTATCGCCGCGAAAGGGCATACGGAAAATTCCAGCGTGCTTTCAACCTGCCGGCTGATGTGGATTCAGACAAAATCAAAGCGGATTTTGCAGACGGCCTGCTGAGAATTGAAGTGCCTAAACCTGAGAAGCAAAAACCCAAAAACATCACGATTCACTAAATACTTCATCTTTCAATTGTTGAACTTTACCATCAAGCATTAACAACAAAAAATAGGGCGACTTTTCAGTCGCCCTATTTTTTTATTTAAACAGGCTATGCAATACTTCTAAATTGGTTTATATTATATATAAATTTGATCTTTAAAATTAGTTCAAGCGAGGTTTTAACGTAATGAATAAGCCCCCAGGCAAAATTCGACGATTTTTAAGCTTTTTTTGGAACAGTGTATCCGCTGCGCGTCGTACTGTCGGCAATCTGTTGTTTCTCTTGCTGATCGTCTTCTTGATTGCCGTGGTTTTTTTTGACGGCGAGGAGGATGTGCCCGAAGGCGTTGCGTTGATTTTATCCCCGGAAGGCAATATCGTCGAACAAAAAAGCGAAACCATGCTTTCCAGCGACATTTTCGGGGAAGCCGCCAAAGACGAGACGCTTTTAAAGGACATTATCGATGTTATCGATTTTGCAAAAGAGGATGAGCGCGTAGAAGTGCTGGTCCTTGATCTCAGAAAAATGAAAGGTGCCGGTATCAGCAAACTTCAGACCATTGGCGGGGGTCTTGAGCGATTCCAAAGCAGCGGCAAGCAAATTTTCGCCTTTGGTGATTACTTCAATCAAGGTCAATATTATCTGGCCGCCTATGCCGACAAGCTTTATTTGAGTCCCATGGGCGGGATAATGCTGCATGGTTTCGGTCTGTATCGAAAGTATTACAAAACAGCCCTGGACAAATTAAAAATACAATTTCATGTTTTTAAAGCCGGCACCTATAAATCGGCGACGGAACCCTTTTTGCGTGACAGCATGTCCCCTTACGCTAAAGAAGCCAACCTCGCCTGGCTCAATATCTTATGGGATTATTACAAAATCATTGTTGCGGAACACCGGGACCTGGATCCGCAAAGCTTAGATGATTATATCAATAATGCTCCCGGCCACCTGGCAAAAGCCGGCGGGGATGCCGCCGTGATGGCGTTAAACCTCGGCCTGGTGGATGCGCTGAAAACCCGTGATGAGGTTCGCGCGGAACTGACTGAACTTGTGGGCAAAGATAAAGACGGCCTCACCTTTAAACAGATTACGTTTGATAGATACTTAAGCCGAATCCGTCCTGCTTTGATGCAACGCGCTGCACATGATGACAAAATTGGTATTATTGTCGCCAGTGGTATCATCATGGACGGAGAGCAACCGGCCGGTAGAATCGGCGGTGACACCATGGCGGATTTGATCCTCCGCGCGCGTGAAGATGATCAGGTAAAGGCTTTGGTGGTTCGGATCGATAGTGGCGGAGGCAGCGCCACCGCTTCTGAAGTCATTAGCAGAGAAATTGAGCTGACCCGCCAGGCCGGCAAACCTGTTTTCGTATCCATGGGCTCAATAGCTGCATCCGGCGGTTACTGGATCGCCGCACCTGCAGATCAAATCTGGGCGACACCGACAACGATTACCGGCTCAATCGGGGTTTGGGGGGCTTTCCCGACTTTTGACAAAAGTCTGAAATCTCTGGGTATCACCAGTGATGGCGTGGGCACTACCAAACTATCAGATGCCTTTGATCCCAGCCGACCCTTGAATAACTTGATCAACAAATCAATGCAGCAGATCATTGAGCGGAGCTATCGGCGATTCATTCAACGGGTCGCTGAAGGCCGGAATATGCAGCCGGAAGCGGTGGAGAAAATCGCCCAGGGTCGTGTTTGGGCCGGAACCACAGCTAAAGAACTGGGATTGGTCGATGAAATTGGCGGCTTACAGAATGTCATCAGTGCGGCCGCTGACATGGTGGATTTAAAAGATTATGAAGTCACTTACATCACGCAACCTCTAACCACCCGGGGGTGGTTGATTAGATGGCTCAATCGATTAATTACCGGAGTCCTGGCCGCGTGGAACCCGGCGGATCATCCGGCAAAAAAATTGTATGATAACGTTATCGATACAGAATTCGACCATATTTTGCGCGCCAACGATCCTGCCGGGTTATATGCCTACTGCCTGAACTGCAACGTCCATTAGAACCCATCTCAAAAATCCTTTTGTAACCTTCCTTTTTTCAAATGTCTCTTAATTCAGGTTAAAATCTTTTTAAGGATAGCATCAACCGCAGCGTTTTGGGCGGGGTGTGCTGATCTGATATTAACGGCGGTTAGGAGACCCGTCGGATTAAAAGCTTGATCTTTATGCACTAAATTTCTGTAAGGAATGCGGGATATGATGCACTAATAAGGAAACATTTTGTCTGCGGCTTTGTTTATACGGTTTCGCTATATGGGAGAATATAATGGCAAAAGATAAAAAAGAGATAAAAAAAGATATTTTGAATTTGTTTCGGACCTTGCAGAATGAAGATGGCGATGTTTTACCACCAGAATTGTTGGAATCTGATTATTTTAAACATCTAAACTGGGAAGAGAAACGTTTATATCAAAACGCCGTTAATGATCTGATATCAAAAGGACTTGTTGAAAATGTCAGAGGCTCGGTACTGCGTCTGAAACTGACTGAAAAAGGAGCGGATCTAATTTATTAAGGATATTTGTAACTTAGTAGCATTGATCATTCCGCCAAAGAAAAAGGCGATTTAGGATCGCTCCTAAATCGCCCTTTTGTTTTTATGGGTTTGTTATCTTAACCGGTTAAGTCAAATCGTTTAACAGGGAGTCTTTTATCATTTTTCCGGCTATTTTCTCCGCATCCGGCTCATATGTGCCCTTTTCAATCTGTTCTCTAAGCTCGGCAACTTTGTCCTCCCGAACATCCGGAATTGATTTCAATTGTGTTTGTGCCTCCTGGACTGTTTTGGCCGTATCTGAAAGCACAACCGTATCTGCTTTGGCTTGCTGCTTTTCCGACTGTTCAGACGTGGCATCAGCTTTATCTTTATCCTGAACCTGTTTTACGTATGCGTCTATATTAACGGTGTCTTTCGGGGTAATTTCCATTTTCCGCAGTCTCCTTGAAATCTTACTGTTTCACAATCCTCCTGATCGCGTAACAGTCATTATTTACAATAATTCTAATCCACTGGCTTCTGCGTGTCAAATTTTATTCCGGTTTAATTATATTATCGGTAAAAACTTTACATACTTTAGTCTTTTTTTGCAAATTTCCACATTCGTGTGCAATTCAAGAAAAATTCCAACATATTAATAAAACTACATATAATGGAAAAAATACCGATCCGGTTTGCAAAAAGAGAAATTGCTCAAAAAAGAGCTCCGTAATCGGTTTAATTATTATGCTATTATCATGCCATATGTATGACTTTCTTTAAATTGCGCGCATGTGCATCTTGTGGCGGCCGCTTCCTGGCTTCTAAATATGCATCAGGCCGGCGGTCTTAGGGAGACTTGTGTGGCCACAGGGGCGGTTTTATTGGTGCTTTATCCGCTTTGCCGCTGGTATGACCGTCTCAAGCATTCCCGCCCGAAATGCTTTCTTCGATAGCTCTAATTTTTTTTATATATAATTTTGGCATGTTACAGCCAGCCTTTTCAAAATATCTACGGTCTGAAATTTGTAGATCTGACGCCCCGTCAGCAATACCAGCTGAAATCTTTTATTCGAAACCATACAGCAGGCGGAATGACACCGAAGTTTATTCGAAAATTCAATCAGCACTTCCGTCAATTTTTAGACAAAAAGGTTTATGGGTCTGTATGTCACAACATCAGCCTTCAACGTCCTTCTTTATGATCGACTATAATTCTATAATTTTTGATATCAAATTGGGCCGATTGCCCAATTTTATTTAATATCCTTTTCTTAAACCAGGATTTCAAATCCGGCTACTACTATGACGATACGTAAACAATGCTTTGTTGCGCTTTTAATTGGAATATCGTCATTTTGGAATTCGCCTCTTATCGCCGCTGATCAAACTGAAACAATCACCGAAGATGAGTGCGCCCACCTACAAGATGCTGATATTATTTGGGATTTAACTGTATACCGCTGGCTGTGCTGTATCCCTAAGAATGAGCAAGAATATGAAAACTGTGTTCCGATTACAGATATGAAACCACCGCCGAAAACCAGCCTCAAGCCGTTTCCGCAAGAGACCTCCAAGACAATCAAACACCAAAACGAAAGTCAGTAATTTCAATTTGCCGGACTTACGCTTCAGGTTTCTTTTATTTCAAATAAATTACCGTCAAAATCACGGATGAAAGTGAGGGTGCGGTCTCCCTTGGGGATTTGTGACACTTTAACTCCCAGGTTGTGGCATTTTTTTAGAAAAACTCGCAGGTCGTCCATTTCGAGGCAGACATGTTCAATTTGTGCAACACTGTTCCTGGAATGGCTGGAAATGAAAATCTCAAAATGGACATATTCGTCCAGGTAGTTGATAATCTGAAGTTCGGAATCAACACCGAAAATGGCCTTAGAAAGCGCACGCGGTAAGGTTTTGGGTGCGGACTTTTTTAAACCTAACAGGCTTTTATAAAATTTATCTGAATTTTTTTCAGAACTACAAGTAAGTGCCGCATGCCGCAATATCACTGCTTCCTCCCTTTCAAATTTGATTCCTGGAAGCGGAGTATAAATATCCCCGAAAACGCATAGTAAACAAATTCGGGATTCAAAAAGGCAGGACTTAAAAATCGCGGTTCCGGCTTTTTGCCAAATCCGCAATCCGCATTCTAAAATCCAAAATCAGAGATGGGGCTTGATAATTACTTTTATGGACTCCTTGCCCTCCATTACCATCTGAAAACCTTTGGCGATATCCTTTAGCGGAAGCCGTCGCGTAATCATGTCGTCTATTTTTATTGTTTCTGCTTTCATAAGGTTTATGGCGGCAGCGATATCAGGGGGACCGCAATAATAGGAAGTCATTATTCTGGTTTCCCGGGTCCAGAAGTCATTTATGGGTATGCTGACTTTTTTATCGGGATGCGGCACCGCAAAAAAAACAATGACGCCACCTTTATCCACACACTTCCATGCTTGATTAACTGCCGGAATTGCCGAGGTACACAGGATGACAGCATCAGCCAATCCTTTGTTTTCGGCAACCAATTGTTCCGGAACATTTTCAGCAGCATTAATTGTAAAATCTGCACCTATCTTATGGGCAAAGTCCAGCCTTTTTGGGTTTATATCCGTGGCAATCACCCGGCAATGTTTGGTTTTGGCAAGCTTCATATGCAGCAGCCCGGACATTCCGCTTCCCATCACCAGGACCGTCTGGTTTTTGCGCACTTCAGCAAGTTGCTGGGCTCTAACGACGCATGCCAGGGGCTCGATAAAGGTACTTTGATCATATGTAATATTTTCCGGTAAGAGATGCGTTCCGTTCTCTATCAGGGATTCCGGAATAAGAATATACTCTGCAAAGCCGCCCGGCAGTCTTTCTTTGACATTAGAACACACCGGATAGTGACCGCTTTTGCAGTAATCACATTTCATACACGGCACTTTGGGTGCTACAAATACGCGATCTCCGGGCTTATATTTCGTGACCGATCTCCCCACTTCAACGACTTCGGCGCCGATTTCATGCCCCTGCACCAGGGGTGCTCTTGGCAGCCGATACCATTCAACAATATCACTGCCGCATATGCCGCATGATATCACTTTGATCAGTACCTCTTTGTGACCCGGTTTCGGTCTGGGCACTTCTTCGATCCTAATATCCTCGTTGCTGTACCACACTGAAACTTTCATGACTGATTTTTTAGCGTATTGAAAAGATCCAATGCCTTTTGGGGCGTTTCATTATCGTGGACCACTGCCCGGACAGCCTGGAGCATCGCAATCGGAGACTCGGCCTGAAAAATATTGCGGCCCATATCCACACCGCTGGCCCCTTGCTGGACGGCGTTATATGCCATGGTCAGCGCATCCAGTTCCGGTATTTTCGTGCCGCCGGCCATCACAATGGGCACCGGGCAGGATGCACAGACGGTTTCGAAGTCTTTTTCCACATAATAGGTTTTGATGTAATGCGCCCCCAGTTCAGCGCAAATACGTGTGGCCAGTCTGAAGTAGCGGGCATCGCGGGCCATATCCTTTCCCACCGCCGTTACGGCAAGGGTTGGGATTCCGTAGCGGGTGCCGATATCCACCATTTTTGTCATGTTGATAATTGATTGTCTTTCATATTCAGCACCGATGAATACCTGGACGGCCATGGCACAGACATTAAGACGAATCGATTCTTCGATGTCCACGGCAATCTCCTCGTTGGAGAGCTCCTTTAGGATGCTGGTGCCGCCGGACACTCGGAGTACGATCGGTTTTTGGGTGGCAGGCGGGACAATACTTCTGAGGATTCCCCTGGTGAGCATCAGCGTGTCTGCGTAGGGCACGATAGGAAGAATATTGACGTCGACGCGCTCAAGGCCCGTCGTTGGTCCCTGAAAATATCCGTGATCGATGGCCAGCATAACTGTGCGACCGGACTTCGGGTTGAAGATCCGGGCCAACCTGTTTTTCATTCCCCAATCCAGCGAATTGGATCCTTTCAGGAAAAACCCCTCCGTTTTCTGGGGTACATCCATATGATACTGTTTGGCCTCTTTTAGATCATCCATATCTGGCATTCTTTTCCTCCTCCTTTTATTTCTGGATTTGTTCTCCAAATTATTATTCTTTATGGCATTATCGCAGGTTAAGTATAAGGGTCAAGAAAAACCATTTATCGGGGAACAAAGTCTGTGGTATAAGTGCTATCGGCCTGATCTGGTTCTGGCGATGGCCCTGCCCGGAAAATAGTTTAAATCCCGGCTGTGTTTTCGTGAATAATCGATATTTTTATTAAAAATTTTTAGGCTGGAGGAAAAGGATGGGTGAATAGGATCAGGAAACAATTGATTATTTTAATAAAATGCGCGAATCAAAGTAAGAATCGGACAGGACTAATTCGGTTTTTATTTTAACCACGGAGCACGCGGAAAAGTCAGGCGATGCTGAACCCTGAGAAAGAAGCCTATATTTTAGATCAAGCCTATGTGCCGGAGCATTGCATTCGTCTGATGACCTATGTATCCGGCGGCGAACCGTTTCTAATCGATGATTTTTTTATATGCCGTAAAGAAAACTGGATAATCCTGATCGGCTACCCGCTGGAAGATAATTTCAGCCCCGGTAAGTTAGAAGCTGTTTTTTCCAAAGTTAAAAAAAAATTTCGTTCCGAGTTCGTTTCGCTGGTCGCACCCCAAATGCCGTCTTCCCTGGCCGCGACCTGCCAGGAAGCCCAAAGCGATGCTTACTTCACCTTGGAGACTCAAAAGCCGATTATCCGCAGCCCGGTAAAACGCAATCTAAGAAAGGCGCGCCAAAATTTGAGGGTGGAATCTTCTTCAAGCATGCAGGCAGTACATTTGGAACTGATGCATGAATTTGTTGCCCGTGCCATGTTGTCTGAACGCGTCAAAAGGCTTTTGTTTAAAATGCCGGAATTCGTTGCCCGTGCCGATACGGCCTTTGTTTTAAATGCCTGGGATAAAGCAAATAAACTGGCCGCTTTTTATGTTGTCGATCTTGAAGCCAAGCAGTTTTCCAATTACATTATGGGTTGCCATTCCAAAAAAAACTATGTGCGCGGGGCTTCGGATCTTTTGTTATTTGAGCTGATAAATTTGAGCCTGGAATATGATAAGCCTTATATTCATCTTGGGCTCGGGGTAAATGCCGGTATCCGCCGTTTTAAGGCAAAATGGGGTGCGGTGCCCACCCGCCGGTATGAAATGTGTGAGCTGGCGGGAAAAAGGCCGTCTATTTTAGATACGTTGCGTGCTTTCGGAAATTTACGCTAGAACCTATCTCAAATCATAAAAATTGTTTCTATGTGCCCGAATGTTTTTTATTAGACCAAAACAAAAAAAACTAAAGATGATCTGGGAGGTGCAGAAAAACGGCAAGATATCGCATCTGGTCGGCACGGCCCATTTTTTCCCGTATAGTTTTCGAAATTCGTTACAGCGCTGTTTAGAAAATTCCCGGGTGGTGATGTTTGAAGGTCCTCTGGATGATCATAATATGGCCAGGGTCAGAGAGGCGGGATTTGATAAAGAGAATTCACATCACCTTTTTGACCAACTGGATAATGAAATCATCGCCGGTATCACCGGTGCTTTGATCCCGGTTTGCCGTACCCGAAATGCATCCTATCTTTTAGATTTTTGCAAGGTCGGCCTGGAAGATACGGTTTATGACCTGGTGAAGGGCATGCAGCCCTGGCTGGCATTTTTTACCCTGTGGTCAACTTATTTGAAACGCAACGGCTGGAAATATTCGGTAGATATGGAGGGATTTAGTGTTGCCAAAGAGCTGGGAAAAAAGATTGTTTTTCTTGAAACCATTGAGGAGCAGATAAATGTCCTGGAAAACATCTCCTCTGAAAAAATCATGTACTTCCTTAAACAGGCAGATCGATGGGAAGTTTTTGCCGACGACTATGTCAAGAGCTATCTGAAAGGCGATTTAGACAAACTGAGACTTTCAGGGATACAATTTCCAACCCGTCATTACAAAGTCATCAATCATCGCGATGAAATATTTTATGAACGGATGCGTAATGAGTTAGAACTTGGCGAAGTCGTGGCATTTTTGGGCGCTCCGCATCTAAAAGGTATGAACCACTTGCTGCTTGCCGATGGTTATCAGGTTCAGGGACCGTGGGTGCCGCAATAATGACAGGGGTCAGATGACAGAAAACAGAAGACAGAATTTTTCTAATCCTGCAAAAACCGCTCGGACGGGCGCGATGAATGCGGCGGTTCGAATCCTGACGCATCGTGATCATTCAAAATATGAATTGAAACGGAAGCTGCAACAGCGGAGCTTTGCAAGCGAAGTCATCGATGCGGTGGTCCTAGAGTGTGAACGCTTAGATTATATCGATGACAAAAGAACCGCGCGGGTATATATTTCACAGCTTAAAAGAAAGCGCTTCGGCAAACGTCACATTCGAATGTCACTAAAAAAGAAGAGGCTGTATAGTGCTGCCATCGAAGACATTCTCTTAGAGAACTATGCAAAAATCGAAGAACGTAAAAATGCCGATCAGTTGCTGGAAAAGAAAAAGAAGACATTTAATCGCGAAGAAGATTTAAAAAAAAGAAGAGATAAAATTTATCGATTCCTATACTCGCGCGGATTCAACAAAGATATAATTGTAGATCTTTTACGGAATTTGGCTAAATAGATGTTGGGTTGAATAGCTTGATTAGATACCGAAGTTCTTAAATCCCAAATCCCAAAACACAAATATCAAACAAATCCCAATGACCAAAATTCAAAATCACAAACTTGTTTTGGTCATTGAAAATTGAAATTTATTTGTAATTTGGTGCTTGAAATTTGGGATTTAAACGACACTAGCTGGCTATTTCTAATACTTCTTCGGGTTTTTCTGAAAAGGATTTTAATATCCTGGCCTGGTCTTTGGTTAAATGGTGAAACTTCACCCCGGATCCGCGGGCGTCGGACCAAACGATTTCACCGATTAAACCTAACGGCAGGCGGTCTTCAGGGGATGAAAATCTAAGCAGCATTTTCAATCCGCTGGAAAACGATTTATTGTTTTCAATAAATGCACCGGAGCTGCTTATATCTAAAATATAACTGCTGAATTTCTGGCCGCGAATTTTAGAATGGACGTTGATCAAGCAATCTTTTCTGGCCTGCGCTCTTCTATCCGGTTTCTCTTTTTCGGGCTGCATTTCTTCCAGGTGTTTCATAAATATAAACCTCTGTTCGTGTGACATATCAATTGTCATTTTAAACAAAAAGTTCGCCATACTGCCGTTGAGGAATTGCTTGAAAAGATCGAATTGCAGTTTTTCAGGAAGCTTGTTTAATAGGTAATACAATCGGGCGACGATCTCATACTCATTCATCTTTAGATCAGCGGACGCGTCGGTGAATTCTTTTTTTAGCTTAAAAGACCGTTGTAGCGTTGAGATCATTTTTTGCTCACTTTCTTTCTCAAAGTGATGATAATGCCTTTATTGCGGTCCGTCAGAAATGCTGAGATCGGCTTAATCGCGTAATCGGCAGATGAATTGAAGTTGAAGTGAAATCAGTTTAGCGGATCTGCGCATTTTGCTACTCTGATGATTTCTGCAAAAATCGTGCAAACAGCTGGAAAATCCATGATAGCAATAAAATTCAAATACTTAATCAAAGTGAACGGCTCTGAAATTTAAAAGATAGTGTGTAATGAATGAATGAAAATTAGGAAACCAATTTCATAAATTAAATCTAAAATCGCAAGAAACGGGTGGCGAAGTTTATTTATTTGGCCTATCTTAGACCTAAATTGAGCGTTTCAAATTTTAAAAAGGGGGTAATAAAATGCCAGCCGAGGCCTTTTCACAAACATCCATTGATTACGAACGCATCGAGAAAGCCATTCAGTTTCTTGCTGAAAATTTTCATTCACAACCGAGTTTAAAAGAAATTGCCGCTAAGATTCATGTAAGCGAATACCACTTTCAGCGCCTTTTCAGCCGCTGGGTGGGTATCAGTCCTAAACGGTTTCTGCAATTTTTAACCAAAGAGTATGCCAAGACACTCCTGGAAAAATCGATCAATCTTTTAGACGTTACCTACGAATCGGGTCTGACCAGCCCCGGTCGTCTGCATGATTTATTTGTCACCTGTGAAGCGGTAACGCCGGGAGAATACAAAGCACAGGGAGAAGGTCTTGAAATCGCTTATGGCTATCATGCCACCCCCTTCGGCGAATGTATGCTGGCAAAAACCGATCGGGGCGTTTGTGGCTTAAGTTTTGTTCAAAACGATGATCGCCGACCTGTCTTTGCCAGTTTGGCGCATAGATGGCAAAATGCAAAATTGATTGAAAATCCGGATGTTACCCGACCGCTTATCAAAAGGATTTTTAACCCGTCGGAGGAGAAAGATTCCAGGACCCTCCATCTGGTCTTAAGCGGTACCAATTTTCAAATAAAAGTGTGGGAGGCCCTGATCAAGATTCCGATGGGCGCTGTGGTTTCCTATGAGGATGTTGCGGCTCACATTGGAATGCCAAAAGCCTCACGCGCCGTTGGCAATGCGGTTGGCAATAATCCGGTCTCATTTGTTATTCCCTGTCATCGGGTTATTCGTAAAACAGCCGAATTCGGAAATTATGGTGGCGGGGTTGCCCGGAAATTGATGATACTGGGATGGGAAGCCGTCCGCATGAACTGATTCAACACCTATTAACAAATATCCAATACCAAATCCCTCTTTCTCATTGTTCCGCTTTCCGATCTATATAACTACATTCCTATTTGTGCGAATACCCTTGATTACCGGCACTTTTGAGATTGCGCGTCTTGAATGATTTCATTTTGTGATTACGATAATATCAGAAGACATTCATATTCGACCGCTCAGGTCTATCTGAGGTGCTATGGCGAACCCACCCATTATAGAATTTAAAAATGTTACCAAGCGCTTTGGTAAGCGCACGATTTTGGATCGCGTCAACCTGCGAATCCATGAAGGCCAAGTTACCACCATCATCGGTAAAAGCGGTGAGGGGAAAAGTGTGCTGCTCAAGCACATTATCGGTCTGCTGAGACCGGAAGAGGGCCGTGTTCTTTACCGGGGCGAACCGATCGAAAAAATGAACCGCAAAGAGTGGAATGCCTATCTCGGGCAGATCAGTTACATGTTTCAGAACAATGCGCTTTTTGACTCAAAGACGGTCTATGAAAATGTGGCCATGCCTCTGAAGAAATACGCCAAACTCAGTAAAAAGCAGGTTCGAGAAAAGGTAATGACCCGCATCGAGCAAACCGAGCTGACCCATGTGGCTCACAAATACCCGTCAGAGCTCTCGGGCGGGATGCAAAAGCGAACCGCACTGGCCCGGGCATTGGTAACGGATCCGAAAATCGTTCTGTTTGACGAACTGACCACCGGCCAGGATCCCATTCGCAGAAATATGATCCTCGGGATGATCGCCGAATACAAAAAAAAATTCGGCTTTACAGCCGTCTTGATCAGCCATGATATTCCCGATGTGTTTTTTATCTCCAATCGCATTTTGGCCCTTTACCACAAAGAAATTGTTTTTCAGGGCACCCCCGAAGCATTTGAGGACTTTAATCATCCGTTTTACGATGAAATCGTCACCAGCATAGAAAACCTGCAGGATGAATTGACCGGCCTGCATTCCAGACGCCAGTTTAAGGTGCGCTATCAAACCGATCTGGCCCGTAGAAATGGACATAACCACTTTGCGGTTGTTATCTTTACGCTTGAAGATCTGGATCGTATTGTTGACAATCTGGGCCACAAGGCCGCTCAGAACGGCATTCGATCAATGGGGGAATACATCAATAAACACTTTGGCGCAGTGGGGGGATTTTCTGCTCGACGCAGCATCAATCAATTCGGCACCGTGCTTCCGTTTTCGGATCTGGAAGAGGCCCAGCGGATTTTAGAGGATTTTGCCAGAGATTTTCGGGAAACCGGGCTGATCAACATTGAGAATGCCGCTCGACAGGTCAATCCTTCGGTGAGTTGTTTCGAATTTTCAATTAGTGCCGGGTTGGCCAAGGGAAATTCTGAGGTCGAGCTGGATTCTGTTATGGAATTTGCCGAAGATAATCGGGAACCGATTGCCCAGTTCCAGTGTAATATTAAAAATCAGCTAAATTAATTACCGGTCGCGACTGAATTCAGCGGCTTTTTGTTTACCTGCCTCAAGCGCCTCACCGATTATGGCTTTAAATGCATGTTTTTCCAATGCAAACAGAATTTCAGTGGAAATACCGCCCGGCGAGCTGGCTTCGCTGATTAATTTGTAAGGGGAAACCTGCCGCGCGTTCCATAACGCCATC
>Ga0255055_10001544_pt1 | contig 16689 bp, 9 predicted proteins | sample JV7_2_27_MG_FD_188633 | JGI IMG/M metagenome (GOLD analysis project Ga0255055, IMG submission 188633) | Seawater microbial communities from Jervis Inlet, British Columbia, Canada - JV7_2_27 | ecosystem: Environmental > Aquatic > Marine > Inlet | place: Canada: British Columbia | collected... | reverse complement strand
CTAGAAATCCTTGGTATAGACAGGGCCGATACTTACCTAACCAGGCCGGATAGGGAGGAGGAAATCATGGTAGGAGACCGGCTTCTGGTTTACGCAAATAGAAAATCTGTGAAGCAAATCTTGGACTAGTAACCTTGCTGGTTTTCTAGCTTATCCTGCCAAATTCCTTCTCCAGTTGATGAGAACTTAAATGAATCATTGTTGGGCGGCCGTGGGGACAGGCGCGCGGCTGCTTGGTTTGCTCCAGCTGCTTTATTAACTCCCGCATCTCTTCATCGCTTAGCTGCTGTCCTGCCCTGATAGCACCGTGGCAAGCCAGAGATTGAGCTATCTTTTCCTCCCAGGGATTGAGTTCTTTGCTGGCAAGATTATCAAGCAGCATGCTTATTATCTCAATAATGTTCGCCCTGGCCATTAGTGCCGGTACGGCACGTATCACATAGCTTCTATTTCCGAAATGCTCAATGGTGAAGCCAAATTCGGCCAGAAACTCTTTACTGGCTCTCAGGGTCTCTTCCTCTCTGGGGCTGAGCTCTATGGTTATGGGCTGTAGTAATCCCTGGACTTCAACTTCCTTTTGTGCCCACTGCGCTGAGATTCGGTCATAAAGTATGCGCTCATGGGCAGCGTGCTGGTCGATGAGATAGAGTCCATCGGGTCCCTCGGCGGTAATATAGGTATTGGCTAGCTGCCCCAGTACCCTCAGAACTGGTAATTCCATGGTCGGCAGCTGGGCAACAACAAAAGCCGGCTCGTTATCCATTATCATGCGGGGGCTCTGCCACTGCCCTGGACTGACTGAGAAGGGCACGGTCTTCGAGCTGGCTATAGGCGTCCTGGCTAATGTCTCCTCTATAGCTTTCTGTACGCTGCTAAAGACAGCTTGCTCATGGCAAAACTTTATCTGGGCTTTGGCAGGATGGATGTTGACATCAAGCTCTTGAGCCGGCAGTGAGATATCGATTACCGCGATGGGATGCTGTCCATCCATAAGTAAGCCACGATAGGCTTCCTCGGTCGCCCGGGTTAGCAAGGGACTGCGCACCCACCTTCGATTGACGAAGAAACTAAGATAGTTGCGATTGGAACGGGCTGGGGAAGGCGGGCTTGTTAAGCCACCGACTTTAGCAGGACCGTCCTTTTGTTCCACCTTTAGCATCTTTTGAGCCAGCTCGGAACCATATATCGCATTTACCACCTCGCGCAGGTCGCCATTGCCCGTAGTGCGCAGGCTGGGACGTTTATCAAGAACCAGGCTGAACTTAACCTCGGGAAAAGCCAGGGCGTACTGGCTTACCAAATGGGCGATGTGGCTATTTTCGGTATTTACCGATTTGAGAAACTTAAGCCGTGCCGGGAAATAGCGAAACAATCGGCGCACGGTTATGGTGGTGCCTTGGGGTCTGGCTCGGCTTTCCTTACCAACTACCTCGCCTTTTCTCAAATGCAGGTAGCTGCCAATAGTCTCCGAAGGTGTTTGAGAGAGGATTTCTACTTCGGCAACAGCCGCGATGCTGGGCAGAGCTTCGCCCCGAAAGCCGAGGCTGGAGATCTTCTCCAGGTCGCTTAAATCGTCAATCTTGCTCGTGGCGTACCTGTGAAAGGCAAGCTCTAGCTCCGAGGGCGGGATACCCGCCCCGTTATCGCTTACTTTAATCAGCTCTACTCCGCCGCCCTGGGCCTCTACGGCGATCTGGGTGGCTCCAGCGTCGAGGGAATTCTCTATCAACTCCTTGACAACCGAGACTGGCCTCTCAATCACCTCCCCGGCAGCGATCTTAGAAACTATCTCCGATTCTAAAACCTTAATAGGCATCTACACTCCATTTTACACGTTATCGTGTACTTTGTCAATGGTTTATGAGGAAAAATCGAAATCTTTCTCGATTTTTTCCAGGGGTGCCAGGCTGGCCAGAAGCTTCTTAACCCCTGCCTCTTCAAAGGCTACGGTCAGTTCCTGGTCTTCCCTTGTAGGAAGACAATTCATCACTATGCCGGGGCCGAATTTGCTGTGGCGGACGTGGTCACCGACCTTTAGCGCTAGAGTGCCAATGGGTCGAGGTGAAGGCTGGGAGTCTTGATTAGAATCGGGGCTAGCTACAGGAGTTGGGCTTTCCTCCCATAGTCCTCTCGGGCTTATTAGGTGGGGTGCGATATCCTGGAGAAATCGGGATGGAGGGTTTGCCGTGCTGCCGCCAAATAAACTTCGACGGTAACTGCGTAAAAGGTAGAGGCGCTTCTTAGCTCTGGTTATTCCCACGTAGCAAAGGCGGCGTTCCTCTTCCATCTCTTCCGGGGCGTCGAAAGATTTCCTGTGTGGGAGAATCCCTTCCTCCATGCCGACAATGAAAACCGCAGGAAATTCCAATCCTTTAGCTTGGTGTAAGGTGATCAGGGTCACAGCGTCAGCTTTTTCATCCAGTTCATCTATGTCCGATACCAGGCTTACTTTTTCCAAAAATGTGGCTAAAGCCTCTTCGGGGTCGAGCTCATCATATTCGCTGGCGACGTTTTTCATCTCCATTACGTTCTCCCATCTATCTTCACCATCTTCCTTGTTCAAAAGATATTCTCTATATCTGGTGTGCTCCAATATCTTATCCAGTAGACCGGAAAGGCTTAGCTCCCGGCTTTGGGCAATGAGCGCAGTTATAACAGCATCAAATCCGGCCAGGGCTTGAGCTATACGCTGAGTAAGGATTTTTTCATTTGCCACCTGTTTCGAAGCTTCGAAAAGGGAGGAATCATGAGCTTTTGCCCAGGATTGAAGCTGGCTGAGAGTACGCTGTCCGATGCCTCTCACAGGAACGTTTATTATCCGGATAAGGCTAACGTTGTCCTGGGGGTTGTGAATGAGCCTGAGGTAGGCAATGATATCCTTAACCTCTCTCCGTTGGTAGAAGCGCGTGCCACCAACAAGCCTGTAAGGCACACCATACCTGAGGAAAGTTTCCTCCAATGCCCGTGATTGAGCATTAACCCGATACATGACGGCGCAATCTTTGAGGGATATTTGCTCCTGGCCAGTCAGCTTCTCTATCTCGTTGGCCACAGATTGAGCTTCTTCCTCGGCATTATAACTTTCGATAACGGTTACCGAAGCTCCGTCTTCGTTTTCCGTCCATAGGTTTTTGGGCTTGCGCTGTACATTTGCTGAGATGATATCCGAGGCTACCTCTAAAATAGTTTTGGTGGAGCGGTAATTCTGCTCCAGAAACACTACTTTGGCTTCGGGGTAATCCTTCTCGAAGCTCAGGATATTACGCAAATCAGCAGATCTCCAGGAATAAATAGATTGGTCGGGGTCGCCGACCACGCACAGGTTTCGGTATTTTCCTGTCAGGTGCTTCATCAACATATATTGGACGATGTTGGTGTCTTGAAATTCGTCAACCAGAATATGAACATACTTTGACTGGTATCTGTTAAGGATTTGAGGATGGTCCTGGAATAACTGTACCGTCTTCATCAGCAAGTCGTCGAAATCCACCGCCCGACCCTGGCTGAGCAATTCCTGATAGCGTTTATAAATCCTGTGAACTATCTCCTCAAAATAGCTGCTAACCCGCTGAGAATAGTCCTCAGGGTCGACAAGACGGCTTTTGGCAGCGCTGATGGCTGAGTGAAGAGCCCGAGGAGCATATTGCTTGGGGTCGAGATTCAGTTCTTCCAGAGCTTGTTTTGTCAAACTTAGCTGGTCTTCTTCATCGTAGATAACAAAGCTTGAGTCAAGCCCGATGGCTTTACCCTCACGGCGGAGAGTGCGGGCACAGATAGCGTGAAAGGTGCCTAAGGTCAAAGCTTCTACTGCCTGACCCAGGAGCTGTTCCAACCTCTCTCTCATTTCTCGGGCGGCTTTGTTGGTGAAGGTAACTGCCATAATGTTATGGGGGCTAACGCCGCAGGATTTAATCAGATAGGCGATGCGATGGGTAATCACTCTGGTCTTGCCACTGCCGGGTCCAGCCAGGATAAGTACGGGCCCTTTGATGGCCTCCACAGCTTCTCTCTGGGCGGGATTAAGCGCGGCTAAGATATCCATGAGGACTTAAGAACTATTATAGCATTGAAGAGAGGAACCCCCAAAGAGCGGGCCGGGTCTCTCGAGAGCACACAGGCTCTAATATTGAAAAAGAACCTGTCAAAATCCGCAGTCCAGTGTTACCTATGTAGTCAGCCAGCGCAATCTATTGACAGCATAGTTAGCCGATGCTATAGTAAACGAGAAGCTAACATGCTAATGAGGTGCAAGGATGAACTACGGCCGTGAGTTATTGAAGGGAAATACTGATTCCCTACTGCTGTGCTTAATTAGTCGTGAGCCCACCTATGGCTACCAAATAGTAAAGGAACTAGAGAGAAGGAGTAATGGGTATTTTCAGTTTAAAGAAGGTACTCTTTATCCCGCTCTCCACCGCTTAGAGCAAGGCAACCTTATCACAGCTAAATGGCAGATACTACCTAATGGCCAGCAAAGACGTTATTACTATATAACCGAAAAGGGGCGGCAGGTCCTGGCCAACAGGTTAGCTACGTGGCAGGATTTTTCTACGGCGGTTAAAGCAGTTACGCAAGCGGAAACAATCTAAGGCTAAGATGGGAAGCAACATCAGCCATTATTTAAACAGGTTTAAAGCTTGCCTCAAGATTGATCAGACTATAAGGGACGGCGTGGCTGAGGAGCTTTACACGCATCTCGAAGATAAAAGTCGGGAGCTAGAAGAAACCGGGCTAAGCAAAGAGGAAGCAAGCAAAGTCGCGGTACAATCTCTGGGCTCCCCTGAATTAATTGCTCAGCAAATCTATGACACGCATGCTCAAGGTAGCTGGAAAGAAGCACTTTTCAGTGCCTTGCCCCACTTCCTGGTTGCTTTACTTTTCACTTCATATTACTGGCAAAACATCGTCTACGTGTCAATCATATTAGCGCTAATCGTTGGCATAGCAATTTATGGTTGGCATCGAGGTAAGCCGGTATGGCTTTTCCCCTGGTTAGGATACTATCTTATGCCAGTAGTAGTTACCGGTATATTGCTGCTTTCTCTTCCCCAAGGTTGGAGCTGGATAGCAGCGCTCATCTATATTCCCTTGGCTCTTTTTGTTTTTATCCATATAGTGAGACAAACTGCAAGGCGGGATTGGCTATATGCATCGCTGATGCTAGCCCCTATACTTGTGACATTCACTTGGTTTTCATCCCTGGGCACAGGAAATGAGCTTTTGAGAGGTGGCATTTGGCTGGCAAGCTTGCAAACAAATGCACTTTGGATAGTTATTAGTTTTATTGCTTTAGCAGCAGCCACTATCGCCTTCATCCGCCTCAAGTCACGCAGGCATAAAATTATGAGTTTATTAATTCCACCGCTTGTGATCTTATTCTCGGTGACCATGGCAAGCCGAGGGAACATTGATTACTGGGGTTGGCTGATATTACTTTTTGCTCTATCTGCCTTTGCCATCCCAGTGTGGATGCAAGCCAGAGTATACCAATAATCCTGCCTGAAAAAACTTCGTTCTTCAGCGCCCCAAAATTTACCCGTTGGCATTCTAAGAGTTCCATGAAATCCACCCGCAAAATCAAAGATTCTGCGAGAGTAGGGGAGCGAAGCGGATTTTCCGTGGGATACTAGTGAGCCAAGATTATCAACTCTGTTTCTGATTCCACAAGCTGGGTTGGGACTGCTGAGCATCCAACGCCTTGGGTGCTCGGTTGTAAGGCAATCCCAGGTGTTCATAAGCAAGCCTGGCAGCTACTCTGCCACGAGGTGTCCGTTCCAAAAAACCTAACTGAAGAAGGTACGGCTCGTAAACATCCATAATAGTATCAGCATCCTCGTTAATAGAAGCAGCAATGGTATCTAGGCCTACAGGGCCACCATCAAATTTGTCAATTATTGTATGCAACACTCTATGGTCTATGTCATCCAAACCCACGGAATCTATCTCCAGCTTTGAAAGCCCTTCCAGAGCTATTTTCTGGGTGACCACTCCATCTGCCATGACTTGAGCATAATCTCTTACTCTCTTCAAGAAACGATTGGCCACTCGAGGGGTGCCTCTAGCACGCTGGGCAATCGGGACAAGCCCCTCTCTCTCTGCTTTCACCTTAAGGATGGTTGCTGACCTCTCCAAAATCGTCCGTATTGCTTCCTCGTCGTAGAAATCAAGATGATATGTTACCCCAAACCTATCGCGAAGGGGAGGACTCAATAGAGCAAAGCGCGTAGTAGCCCCAATTAAGGTAAAGTGGGGCAAATTCAGCCGTAAATTTCTAGCAGCTGGACCTTTCCCTAAAAAAATGTCAAAAGCAAGATCCTCCATTGCCGGATAGAGTTTTTCTTCTATTGTATGGCTAAGCCTGTGTATTTCGTCAATAAAAAGTATATCCCCCTCATGTAGATTGGTAAGAATAGCCGCTAGGTCTCCAGTGCGTTCTATCGCCGGCCCAGAACTAACTTTAATATTGACTCCCATCTCGGCAGCAATGATGTAGGCAAGAGTAGTCTTTCCCAAACCGGGAGAACCGTAAAGAATGATATGATCTAGCGGCTCACCTCTTTTTTGAGCAGCGACGATAGCTATTTTTAGATTATCTTTAATTTTTTCTTGACCTATGAATTCGCTAAGGCGTCTGGGGCGAAGGTCAAAGTCAATAAAGCTATCTTCGGTTGCCGTTTTACCTGAAATGATCCGCACCACTAACCTTTACCCCGATTTGATCGGGGAATTTTTACTAGCTCTCTAATTCTAAAATTGCAGTCTCCTCTTCATCAAGATCTCCCCCCTTCAATCTTTCCCCATTATCAGGACTCACAGAAAGAACCCGAGATGGGATGAGCTTACCCAGAATAACATTTTCCTTGAGACCGCGAAGCTTATCCACCTTGCCTTTGACTGCGGCATCAACAAGAACACGGCCGGTTTCTTGGAAAGAAGCAGCTGCTAGCCAACTGTCCTTGCTTAAGCTCGCTCGGGTTATCCCGAGAAGAGCAGCTTGAGCCGTTGCTGGCTCACCTCCCTCAGCCAGCACCTTGGCATTTATATCTTCATAGTCAAATCGATCAACTAACTCGCCGGGCAGGAGTTTTGTATCTCCTGAGGAAATAATTCTCACGTTGTTTAACATCCGCCGAGTAATGACAGCAATATGCTTATCATGTATGGTCACTCCTTGGGAGCGATATACTTTTTGTATTTCATCAATCAGATATTGCTGGACTGCATCTTTTCCCATAATACGTAAGATATCATGAGGGTCAATGGAACCCCTAGTAAGCCGATCGCCTGCTTTGGCCTTATCCCCTGATCGGACAAGCAAATATGCACCATGGGGGACACTATATTCTCTCTCCTCCATTTCTTCATACCTAACATAGACATGATCATCCTCAATGGCGACTTGACCAGCTACTCTAGCTACTATAGATTGCCCTGCTTCACCCTGGCTAACAGCTGGTAACTTCTTTTTGGTCTTCTTTGGGGTCTTCTCTGGAAGAGAAAGTAGGATGCTACCAGCATCCACCGATTGCCCATCAGTTACAGCTAGCTCTGCTCCAGGCGGAATCGGGTATTCATCCAGATAGGATTCAGAGCTAATGACCTTGACTGTGCTTGCCCCATCAGTATGGGTTACTTCAACAGTACCATCAATCTCAGAAATGATTGCACTGCCGGCTGGTGATCTAGCCTCGAAGAGCTCTTCTACGCGGGGCAGCCCAGTGGTAATATCGAGACCTACTGTGCCCCCTGTATGGAAAGTGCGCAGCGTGAGCTGAGTTCCAGGCTCACCGATGCTCTGAGCAGCAATAACCCCTACAGCAGTGCCAATCCTCACTAATTGCTTCTTCCCCAGGTCTCTTCCATAGCACTTTTGACAGACGCCAAATCGAGAACGGCAGCTAAGAGGCGACCTCACTTGTACCTGAGTGATGCCAGCTTCAATAATTTGTTGCACTTTATCTTCGTCAATTTCTTCATCATGATCAACAATGACTGCATCTGTGCCTGGATCAACAATCTTGCTTGCTGCTAGGTAGCCAGTAATCCGGTTTTCAAACGGAGGAAGAGACACCGCTGCAGTTTCCCTGGATATCCAAACTCCTGCAGTGGTACCACAATCTGTTTCATTTACAATGGCATCTTGGGCTACATCGACAAGGCGCCTGGTAAGATAACCACTATCTGATGTCCTCAAGGCGGTATCGGCTAATCCTTTGCGAGCACCATGGGTAGAAATGAAATATTCCATGGGTGTCAATCCATCACGGAGACTCGATCTAATGGGAAAATCTATTATCCTTCCTGAGGGGTCGGTCATCAACCCGCGCATCCCTGCCATCTGCCGAATTTGAGAAATATTCCCCTTGGCACCCGATGTAGCCATCATGTAGACGCTACCATGAGGGTCTAATGACCGGGATATATCCTCAGTAATCTTATCTGTAGCCTCAATCCATGCTTGAACTGTACCTTCATACTTTTCATCCTCTGTAATCAAGCCATGGTTGAGTTGATCCTCAATAAGGCTAACTTTCTCATCGGCTTCTTTAAGAAGCTTGACCCTATTTGGAGACTCTTCAATATCATCCATAGCGATAGAAACGCCTGACTTTGTAGCATAGTCAAACCCTAATTGCTTAAGCTTATCAAGAACCCCAGCAGCACCTTCATTGCCTAAAAAGTGGATACAATCAGAAACTAGTGTTCTTAAAGAAGCCCTGTTTACTATTTCGTTGTAAAAGCGAAGTTGCGGCGGCAAGGCATCATTAAATAAAATTCTGCCCACTGTAGTATTTATCCTCCCCTCCTCTGGACGAAGCGAAGGGTCTCGTACAGTAATTTCGGCACCAAGTTCGATAATGCCAAGTTCATAAGCTAGTTTAGCCTCGCCAAAACTGCTGAATAATTTCCCTTCCCCTCTGGCTCCAGGTTCCGATAGGGTAAGATAATAGCAGCCCAGAACCATATCCAGGGTGGGCGTTGTCGCAGGCTCACCAGAACTTGGCAGCAACATATTATAAGGGCTAAGCACGTATTCCCTGGCTTCTTTCACCGCGGCCCTGGATAATGGCACGTGAACCGCCATCTGGTCACCATCAAAATCGGCGTTAAAGGCGGTACAAACTAAGGGGTGGAGCTGAAAAGCATCGCCGTCGATTAACACGGGCTCAAAGGCTTGAATACTGAGCCTATGTAACGTTGGGGCGCGATTAAGCAATACAGGACGCTCCTTAACTACTTCATACAGGGCATCCCAAACCTCAGGGCTACCTCTTTCCACCAGACGCCGGGCACTCTTCAGGTTGTTGGCATATCCATTTTTTATGAGTTTGTGCATAACCGAAGGCTTAAATAGCTCTAAAGCAACATGGCGCGGCAAACCACATTGATGAAGTTTGAGTTTAGGCCCAACCACAATGACCGAGCGACCGCTGTAGTCTACTCGCTTACCAAGAAGATTTTGCCGAAACCGTCCTTGCTTACCCTTCAGGATGTCAGAAAGAGATTTCAAGGCATGCTTATTACCGGTGGTAACTGCGCGCCCTCTTCGGCCGTTGTCAATAAGAGCGTCAACAGCTTCCTGCAACATGCGTTTCTCATTTCGGATAATTATTTCCGGCGCACCTAACTTCATAAGACGGCGGAGACGGTTGTTACGATTAATAACTCTCCGATAGAGGTCATTGAGGTCGCTGATAACAAAGCGACCTCCATCCAACTGAACTATGGGACGAAGCGCCGGGGGCAGTACAGGAAGCAGGGTTAAAACCATCCACTCAGGCTTGTTCCCACTGAGCTTAAAAGCTTCAACTAATTGTAGCCGTTGGCTGACCCTTTTACGATATCCTCCCGAGGTGCTATGGATTTGCTCACGAAGCTCTTGGTGCAAAGCATCCATATCAATTTGCTTCAATATCTGTAGAATAGCCTCAGCTCCCATGCCGGCTTCAAAAATAGCACCATACGCATCTTTAAATTTCCTGTATTCCTCTTCGTTAAGCAATTTTCGCGGCTGCAGACTTGCTATCTCTCCAGTGCTTGCCTTTAGCTCTTCTTCAAGTTTTTCCTTCTTTTCTATAAATTTGGCACGAAGCTGGTTTACCTCTTTTGTCTTAAGCTCCTCCTTCAGGCCTTTGGCTTCCAGTTCTTCGATTTTTTTATTCAGGCGTTCTTCTTGCTCGGCAATTTTTCGAATCACCTCTCTCTCTAGATGGCGAAGCTTCTTCTGTTTGGCCTCTTCATCAACAGAGATGATGATATACCGAGCAAAATAGATGACTCCCTCTAAGTACCGTGGAGATAGGTCGAGGAGCAGCCCAATCCGACTGGGCACTAACTTAACAAACCATATATGAGTAACCGGCGCAGCTAGCTCTATATGCCCTGTGCGTTCCCGTCGTACGCTCGAATGAGCTACCTCAACACCACATTTATCACAAATAACTCCCTTATACCTCGCCTTTTTATATTTACCACAATGGCATTCAAAATCTTTAACAGGGCCGAAAATCTTTTCACAAAATAGGCCATCTCTTTCTGGCTTCAAAGTGCGGTAATTTATTGTCTCTGCCTTAATTACCTCACCGTGAGACCAACTTCTGACTTGTTCCGGTGAGGCGAGACTTATTCGAATACCATTGATGCCATCAAATTGAGACATTTTCTCCCTCGCTAAGTAGTTCAACAGCAAAACCTAAACTACGTAGCTCCATAAATAAAACCTTGGTTGATTCTGGAATACCGAGTTGTTGAATATCCTCGCCTTTAACAAGAGACTCATAAGCTTTGGCCCGTCCCATTACATCGTCTGACTTAACTGTGAGCATTTCTTGAAGTGTATGAGCTGCGCCATGCGCTTCCAATGCCCATACCTCCATCTCACCAAACCTTTGACCACCAAACTGAGCTTTTCCTCCCAATGGTTGCTGGGTGATGAGCGAGTACGGACCGGTAGAACGGGCGTGTACCTTATCACCAACAAGATGAATTAGTTTCATCATATAGATATTGCCTACAGTCACCGGCTTGTCGAACAGTTTGCCAGTCCTCCCGTCTCGAAGTTCCATTTTGCCAAAAATAGGAGGATAGAGCCTGCGCTCCTTATAGACGTTTTGTGCCATCTGCTCCAGATCTCTATCACTGAGATCCCCAAGTTGATGACTATCAGCTATGCCCAGTTCCTCAAGCCATAGACAGAGGGAGGCTTTTCTAGCTGCCCCTACATGCCCTTCATCCATTATTTCCTTGGCATCAAAACCATGACGAGAAAGCCATTCTCCGACCTTTTCTAGATCAGTCCCAGCATCCCTTGGATTCTCAGGGTCAAAGTTCACAGCATTAGCTTTCCAAGCTATCCAGGTCCTGGCTAAGGCATCTTCAATAATCAGGGCATCAGCTCCATCAAAAATAGGATTAATAGCCTTAAAACCTAGTGTCTGAGCTGCCCAACCTAAATGAGCCTCCAATACCTGCCCAATGTTCATACGGGACGGAACACCGAGAGGATTAAGTACAATATCTACAGGCGTGCCATCTGGCAAAAATGGCATGTCTTCTTCAGGCAATATGATAGAAACAACCCCTTTATTGCCATGTCTCCCCGACATTTTATCTCCTACTGATATTTTGCGCTTTTGAGCAACCCATACTTGTATAAGTGTGTTCACACCGGCAGGTAATTCATCATGGCTATCGCGAGAAAAGACTTTAGTTCTGATCACCCTTCCCCACTCACCTGATGGTATTCTGAGTGAGCTATCTTTCACCTCCCGCGTTTTTTCACCAAAAATAGCTCGTAACAATTTTTCTTCCGCTGAAGGTTCAGTTTCACCCTTAGGAGTAATCTTCCCAACCAGAATGTCGTTGGGCCTTACTTCAGCTCCGATACGTACAATACCTATTTCATCAAGGTTAGAGAGGCTCTCTTCGCTTACATTAGGTATATCTCTGGTTATTTCTTCAGGCCCAAGCTTGGTATCACGCTCCTCTATCTCATATTTTTCAATATGAACGGAAGTATAGGCATCATCCTTAACCAGCCTCCTGCTGAGGATAATGGCATCTTCAAAGTTATATCCTCCCCAGCTCATGAAAGCACAAATGATATTCTGTCCCAAGGCAAGGTTCCCACTATCTATAGAAAAACTACCTACCAACGCCTGCCCTTTCTTAACCTTGTCACCTTTGTTTACAATGGGATGCTGATTGATGCACGTTCCTTGATTAGTTCTGGCAAACTTGATTAAACCGAACGATTGCTCTTCGCCTCCTCCATTTTTAATTACTATTCCTGAGCTTGTCGCCGAAGTAATCTGGGCATCGTCAGGGGCAAATATCACCTGCCTGCTATACTTGGCTACCTCTCTTTCCATACCCGTAGCCACCAAAGGACATTCGGGGCGTAATAATGGCACCGCTTGTCGTTGCATATTGCAGCCCATTAAGGCCCGATTAGCATCATCATGCTCAAGAAAGGGAGTAAGACAAGCAGCTATACTAAATAGCTGTTTTGGTGAAACATCGATGAAGTTCACTTTGTCTATTGATTCCTTGAAATATCTATCTCCTTTCTTAACCTCAACCTTGTCGTAAACAAACTCATTTCTTTTATTGATGGGAGTGTTAGCCGGAGCAATGGTATATTGACCTTCTTCGTCAGCCGTCAGATAAACGATTTGGCTGGAAACAAAAGGAACTACCTTTATATTCTGAGCTGGAAGAGAAGACAACCTTTGTGCAATCTGTTTTGTTATTGATGTTCCAACCTTGGCCGCAAGTTTGCCCTTATTATCTACTATATCCTCCCTGATTGTTCTCCTGGTTAACTCTTCCGCAGTATTGGGGACCTCGTGGATAACTCTGCGATATGGCGTCTCTATGAAACCATATTCATTAACCGAAGCGTAAGTAGCTAGAGAGCCAATAAGACCAATGTTTGGCCCCTCAGGTGTTTCTATGGGACAAATCCTACCGTAATGGGAATGATGTACATCGCGAACCTCAAATCCAGCCTGTTTTCTTGAGAGGCCTCCAGGGCCCATGGCAGAAAGACGACGCTTGTGAGTTAGTTCAGCTAGTGGATTAGTTTGATCCATGAATTGAGATAGCTGTGAACGGCCAAAGAACTCCCTTATAGCGACTGCTACAGGACGAATGTTGATCAAAGCAACAGGGGTTGCCGCCTCGGGGCCAAGAATACTCATTCGCTCTTTAATGGCTTTCTCCAACCTTAATAAGCCGATACGAAATTGCTTTTGTATTAGAAAACCTACTGCCTGGGCCCTTCGATTGCCTAAATGATCAATGTCATCAGGAGCTTCCGTGCCAATGTTAACTGAAATAATACGGCGGACTATTTGCACCAAATCTTCAGGGGTTAAGCCAGTACAATCCCCCGGAATATCGAGGCCTAACTTCTTGTTAAGCTTGTAACGACCGACTTTGCCCAGACTGTAGCGGCGAGGATTAAATAGGAAATTATTCAGCAAGGTCTGGGCACTACTAAGACTAGCGGCTTCACCGGAAGATAGTTTTCTATAAATATCGAACAGGGCATCAGCCTTGTTTTTGATCAGAGGGTCTCGGCCTATTGTAGATTGGATAAAAGTATGCTCAGGCGAGTTATCTACATCTTGAAAAAGGGGAAACAAGGCTTCATTGCTCTCAAAGCCTATGGCACGCAACAGAGTAGTAACCGGTATCTTTCGTTTGCCACTCACTTTGACAGAAATCACGTCTCGATTAGAAGTGTCAAAATCAAGCCACGCTCCATGTTCAGCAACAAGCTTAGCACAGCCCAATTCCCGCCCGCTTGACGGATCTCTATCCAAAGTGAAATAGACACCGGGAAAACGAGTCAATTGATTAACTACTACCCGCTCTACTCCAGAAATAATAAAAGTGCCGGTATCCGTCATTAAAGGGAAATCGCTGAAGAATAACTTCTGTTGCTTGATCTCTCCCGTTTCCTTGACTACTAGTTGCGCAGTGACATGAATAGGGGAGGAATAAGTCAGGCCTCGTTCAAGGCACTCAGGGATAGAATGTGGAGGCTCTCGAAACTCATAATCAACTAAATGTAATTCTAGCCTGGTGTTAGTATAATCTTGAATTGGAGAGATTCCCTCAAACAGTTCCTTCAAACCTTCTTCTTGAAACCAGCGAAAGGAATCAAGCTGAACTTGAATAAGGTCAGGTATTTCTAAAGTCTCGGACAATTTAGCGAAAGACTTCAACAACTCGTGTTTAAGCATGAAAGAAACGATCCTGATTATTCTTCAAAACAATATCTTGAAGACACTAGCTAGGGAAATCTAGGGTGATAAAGCTAAAAGAGAATCGAGAGCATATGCAAACTAGCAAGTATAACATCATTATTTAATTTTGTCAAGAGGCTATGCTGGCTGCATACCATTTGGTATTGGTATATAGTTGGATATCCTACAAAACGCAGTTGCATTCGATTAGCATGTTGTGACGGCGACTGATCAGGGGAATAGCCCACCATCTATAGTGATGGTTTGTCCCGTGATATAGCCAGCTCTGTCACTGGCTAAAAAAGCTACCAGTTCGGCCACATCCTCAGGTTGGCCAAAGCGTTGCAATGGAATCATTGCTAGTACGGCTTCCTTTCTTTCCGAAGGCAGTTTATCTGTCATCCCGGTAATAATGTAGCCCGGAGCCACAGCATTGACAGTTATATTACGGGAACCCATCTCTCGGGCTATGCTTTTGGTGAAAGCAACGAGTCCTCCTTTGGAAGCAGCATAGTTGCTTTGCCCTGCATTCCCTACTAGCCCGGTCACCGAAGATATATTAATAATGCGTCCCCACTCTTGCCTCATCATAGACCTTAGAGCAAACTTGGTGCACAGGTAGGCACCACGCAAATTAGTGTCGATTACATCGTCCCAGGCATCGTCAGACATTCTTAACAAAAGGGTGTCTCTATTTATTCCGGCATTATTCACCAGAATATCAATCTTATTCCACTTATCAATCACCTGCTCTAGCATGGCTTTCACTGCTTCACTATCCCGAACATCAGCTTCAATCGATATGGCTTTCCCGCCTAGACTGATTATGCTCTTCACTAAATTATCAGCATCAACCTTATTACTGGCTTCAATTGCCACATAATTAACAACCACTTTGGAACCAAGGCTGGCAAGCTTTAAGGCAATAGCTTTACCCATGCCGCGAGAGGCACCAGTTACTAGAGCTACCTTCCCTTCCAATTCCATTACTGGCCTTCACCCCTTGAGGCGTTTAAGCACCAGGCAGCAATTTTCACCACCTAAACCAAAGCTATTATTCAGACATACATTCACTTGAGCCGGGCGAGCTACATTGGGGACATAATCCAGATCACATTCCGGATCAGGGGTCTCATAATTTATGGTTGGGTGGATAATCCCCTTGTTCATAATTAGTACAGAGGCGACGGTTTCAATAGCACCGGCAGCAGTAATACTATGCCCAATCATGGACTTAGTCGAGCTTATAGGGATTTTGTAAGCGTGCTCTCCAAACACCATTTTAATAGCTTTGGTTTCACAGGTATCATTCAGCTTGGTGCTGGTGCCGTGAGCGTTGATATAATTAACATCCTCGATCTTCGCCCCGGCATTTTGCAGGGCGGTACGCATGGCATAAGCTTCCGACTCAGGGGCCGGAGCAGTTGCATCGTGAGCATCGAAAGACCAGCCTGCGCCAGCAAGTTCAGCCAGAACAGGTGCGCCCCGCCTCTTGGCATGCTCATAGGTTTCCAAAACAACTAACCCGGCGCCCTCAGCATAGATGAAACCATTGCGGTTGAGATCGAAGGGGCGACAAGCCTTGGCCGGGTCAGGTTCATGGGAAAGGGCTCCCAAAATATCTAATCCAGCCATGCCAACTGGCTCCAGGCTGGCATCGGAACCCCCGGCTATCATTACATCAGCATACCCTAAACGAATGAAGTTCGTCGCTGTGCCTATGGCGTCAGCGCCGCTGGCACAAAGGCTATTTACAGCGCTGTTAGGCCCCTTGGCTCCCAGCATCATTCCCACCTGCATGGATGCTGCACTGGCAGTTGACTTGGTGATGAAGAGAGGGTCGGCTCTTCTAGGACCCGACTTTAGATACAGCTCCCATCCCCGAACAACATAGCCTTGCTCTGTCATAGTAGCGATGATAACACCTACTCGCTCAGGATTTTCCCGAGCCATATCTAAGGCGGCTGATTGTATTGCTTCCTCGGCAGCTGCGATAGCAAACTGAATAGTCCTTGAAGTCCGGTCAATTGCCTTCAAGTCCATATACTTCGTGGCATCAAAACCATGCACCTCAGCATCCACTTTCACGCGAAAGTTACTGGGATCGAAGTGGGTAATAGGGCCGATGGCCGACTTTCCTGCGACTAATCCCTCCCAAAATTCTTTTGCATTTAAGCCCAGGGGATTAATAGTAGCAAGACCGGTAATTACAACCCTCGGTATATTTATCGTGCCCCGGGAATTCATCGAGTTCTCGGGAGCTTTAGCCGTATTCACTCGTCCACCTTGCCAACGAGGGTGAAGAGCCCTACAGAGGTGCCCCCGTCAACAACAACCGTCTGGCCTCTTATCATAAAGGCTTCTTCGCTGCACAAAAAAGCCACTACATTAGCGACATCTTCGGGAATCACCATTCTTCCCACTGGAGTTACTT
>Ga0255055_10001543_pt1 | contig 16701 bp, 8 predicted proteins | sample JV7_2_27_MG_FD_188633 | JGI IMG/M metagenome (GOLD analysis project Ga0255055, IMG submission 188633) | Seawater microbial communities from Jervis Inlet, British Columbia, Canada - JV7_2_27 | ecosystem: Environmental > Aquatic > Marine > Inlet | place: Canada: British Columbia | collected... | reverse complement strand
CGTGGCGGCCCTCCACGCCGCGCGCAGGGGGTTCGATGTGGTCCTGATGTGCAACGCCGCCAACGCGCCCTTCGTCCGCATCCTGCAGCTGGCGGGCGTTCCGGTGGCCCTCAACGTCGACGGTCTCGAACGTAAACGACGCAAATGGGGATTTGCCGGCCGCAGCTACTATCGCCTCGGCGAGTGCCTCGCCGCCCGCCTCCCCAACGCCCTCATCACCGACGCCGAGGTCATTCACCGTTACTACCGCCGCGCCTACAAGGCAGCTTCCGAGATGATCGTCTACGGCGGCGACCTCGAGCCCCCCGAGGACGCCGATCGACTGGACGAGCTCGGTCTCGAACCAGGTGAGTATCTCCTCTACGTGTCCCGTTTCGAGCCCGAGAACAACCCGGACCGGGTCGTGGAGGCTTACCGGCGGGTGGAGGGATCACGACCTCTGGTCATGGTCGGTGGCGCCCCCTACGCTCGCGGCCTCACGAGTCGCGTCGCCGAGCTCGCTGACGAGCGGGTGCTGCTCCCCGGGCCGATCTACGGCGAGGGCTACCGGCAACTGCTCTTCAACTGCCGAGCCTACATCCACGCGACCGAGGTCGGCGGTACCCACCCGGCGCTGGTCGAGGCGATGGGCGCCGGCCGGCCGGTGCTGTACTATGACACGCCCGAGAATCGGGAGGTCGCCGGCGAGGTCGGTTTGCGTTTCAGTTTTGAAAGCGACAACAGCCTCGAGGACGTCATCGGCGGCGTAATCGACGACGAGGAAAAACTGCTCGATATGGGTCGACGTTCGAGGAACCGCGTCGACAAGCGTTACCGGTGGTCGGATGTCGCCGACCGTTACGAGAAGGTGCTGGAGGGATTGTGCTGAAGGAGAGGGCAAAGGTCGTCGCCTACTGGGTGTGGACCGCGGACCTGGTCCTCACCACCCTGGCATTCCTCCTCGCCTGGTGGTTGCGCTCCCACGTCGCGCCACAGCTCGCTCCCTCGATATTCCCGACCGAGCTCTATCCGCTGTCGCGCTACCTCGGTCTGCTGCCCCTGGTCCTCGCGATCTGGACCCTGCTGCTGGTGACCCGCGAGGCCTACACCTCGCGCCGCACCGTCGCCCTTGCCTCTGAGGTCTGGCAGGTGGTACAGGTGGTGGGCGCCGGCACGCTGACTCTTGCCGCGGCGGGTTGGCTGCTGCGGCTGGACTTCGTGTCGCGGCCGTTCCTGGTCCTCTTCGCGACCCTCGATCTCCTGTTTCTGATCTTCGGGAAGCTGGTCCTGCGGCTCGGCGCGCGTCGCCTGCGCCGGCGCGGCTTCAACTACCGCACGTTCTTGATCGTCGGCATCAACCCCCGCGCAGAGGAGGTTGCGCAGATCATCGCGGAGCATCCACACTGGGGGCTCAAGCTGGTCGGGTTCGTCGCCCCCAACGGAGAGCATGCCGAGGAGGTGGCCGGAGCGCCGGTGCTGGGCAGCGCCGACGATCTTCCGAAGATCCTCCAGAAGGAGGTCGTCGACGAGGTCATCTTCGTGCTCTCGCGGCGGCAACTGGAGGAGTTCGAGGAAAGCTTTCTCCTGTGCTCGGAGCTCGGCATCCGCGCACGCGTCGCCCTCTACTTCCCGCACATGAAGGCGCGGGTAGTGCTCGAGGAGCTCGAAGGAATCCCCCTGCTGACCTTCACCAACACCCCGGGCGCGCCCTTCCCGATGTTTGTCAAGCGCCTCCAGGACCTCACGGTCTCGACCCTCGGTATTGTCCTCACGGCACCGCTCGTGCCGTTGATTGCAACCGCCGTCAAGCTCAGCTCGCGCGGTCCCGTCCTCTACTCGCAGATCCGCTGCGGCCTCAACGGCCGCCGCTTCAAGCTCCTCAAGTTCCGCACCATGTTCGAGGGCGCCGATCAGCGCCTCGACGAGGTCGCCCACCTCAACGAGGTCGACGGGCCGGCCTTCAAGGCGCGGCGCGACCCGAGGGTGACCCCGGTGGGCCGCGTACTCCGTCGACTGTCGTTGGACGAGCTGCCGCAGCTCTACAACGTCTTCCGCGGCGATATGTCGCTGGTCGGTCCGCGGCCGCCGATCCCGGACGAGGTGGAGCGATACGAACGCTGGCAGCGGCGGCGGCTGTCGATGAAGCCGGGGATCACCGGTTTGTGGCAGGTCTCCGGCCGCGCCGGCCTCGACGACTTCAACCGCTGGATCGCCCTCGATCTGGCCTACATCGACCAGTGGTCGCTGTGGCTCGACCTCAAGATCCTGCTCAAGACGATTCCCGCGGTGCTCTCCACTCGCGGAGCGTCCTGAGATCCCTGCAGTCAGTCGTCCTCTTCGAGGGCCTCGAGCTGCGCCGGGCTGAGGAAGAGCGTCGGGTCCCACGGCCGCACCTTCAAGACGATCCTGGTCACCCTGTTGGCGCCGCTCTCCTGGTACTGCGAGTTGATGCCGACCGCCAGGACCTGCTCGACGACTGTTGCGCCGTCGATCGCCTTCTGCTTGAGAATCCGGTATCGAACCCCGACCGGCGAAACATCGGCAAAGGCCGGCGCCGGCGCGAACTCGAGGGACTGGATCGAGTAATCGTCCTTGGCCACTACCAGAATCCAGGTAGTTTCCATCACCGGACTTACAAAAAAGCCCTTGGAGAAAGGCATCGTGATCACCCACACATCGCGTCCGTCCTGCTTCGTTTCACGGACTTCCTCCAACCACACTCCCTCCATTTGCAGGCTGTAAGGCAGGAGGAGTGGAAAGACCGTCTGGTTGATGGTCAGCCTCGCCATCTTCGGCACCTGCGGCCGGTCGTCGAGCACGTTGGCCGTCGATGACCACCCACCACCTTTATTGGCCGCGACCACGACCTCTCCGGGGAGCTCCATCCGCAGGTTGTCGAGGTTCGAGGTGTCCACCGTGAGCGTGTAGCTCTTGCCCGACTGCGTGCCATCGTTGAGACTTTCCTCCTCGGTGACCTCGAGCTCGAGGATTCCGAGATTTGCGAAGGCTTCGCCGCCGGCGGCGGCGATCATCTTGTCGAGGATCTCCTGGGGGTCCGGCATTTCGTCTGCCGCGGCGGCCGTCGCGGTGAGAGTCAGGGAGAGCAGAAGGCTCAGAATACGATTGAACATGGGTATCTCCTTCGGGTCATGCCATTGTGGCGCTTCCTGATGAGCGCCGTGCATTATAAAGCAACAAATGTGCCACGAAGACAAAAGAAACGGCCGGGGGCGGTTGCCCGTCCCCGGCCGGATATTAATGAGCTGTTCGTCTACGGCGCCAGGCCGAAATATCGTTGCTGGGCTGGAATGAAGATCGAATCTCCAATCTGATTGTCGATCTCGGTCGCGTAGATGATGAGATCACCGCCGCTGAGAACTTCGATTCTGAACGATCCGGTCACCGTCTCGTTACCGAGCCCGAATTTGCTGAACACGTTGTTGACCTGCTTGCTCTGACCAGCCCAGATCGTCGTAATCCACGGTTCGGGCGCTTGAGTACCGTCGGGATAGAAGAAGGTGACCTCCACCTCCGCCGTCCTGTCGGTGGCGAGCATGCCGAAATTCGTTCGGAAGCCGGAAGCTGAATCTGCCGAGTTCGAGACACCCACGATGTACCCGACCTCGCCCACCTGCAGCAGATCCTTGTGGCCGAAGGCGGGAAGATGGAGCCCATAGGTTCCGCCGTTTTCATCGCTGGTGTAGGTCCGGGCCGCGATCTGCGGCGCGTTCAACCCTTCGAGGCCCTCAAAGATCATGTAACCGCTGGTGCTCTCGAGCCCCAGGTCGTCCAGAATACTCCCAGCGATGCCGAGGCGCCTCCGCAGCCCCATCGCCTCCACCGCCGGCCAGTCATCGGGATACTCGAACACATAGTTGATGCCGGCGTTTTTTCCGTGCAGATAGGTCGCTTCGCTGGCGAGCCAATCATGAGTTGGTTCAGGGTTGTGGAACCAGATATCGGTCTGCCACAGAGTGTCATTTTTTCCTGGGGCGTGGACCACACCGGGCAGCCAGATCACGGGCTCGTCGAGATAGGACGAGCTATTCATGACGGAATCACCGCTGATATTGTCGATCACCGTCGCGAAACCGTCGATGATCGCGTCCTCGGTCCTCACCTCTGCCAACACGGTGAACTGCGACAGGTTCACATCGATACCGGCCCAACCCGCCACATCGTTGATCTGCTTCGTGCTGTGGCTTTGCACCTTTACCGACTTGCCAGCTGTGAGAGCCTCACCGTGCTTGCCGATCACGATGATTCTGACCCATGCCTCTTCGTCTCCGTTGTTGACCAGGCGCAGGTTGGAGCGGTAGTCGTTATTGCGGATCAACCCGGTCAAGTTCAGGGTCTCAACACCAACTGAGGTGACCGGCATTGCGGGCACGAAGAGGCCCAGGGTGCCGTCCGGTGTGTCGTTGAAGGTCCGCGACACCGATAGCACCTTGCACCCGCTCTCGCTCACCGAATCGATGAGAATCGAACCGTTGATGGGTTCTTCGTTCACCACCTCCCGCGCGTTGGGAAAGACTATGGTCTCGTTCGGGCCGAGCGTGAACGGATATGCCGAAAGTAGCTTGGCTGAGTTGTTCTGGTTGTCAGGCTGGTAAACGAGGCTCACGTCGAGGAATTCATCGCAGGGGTTGAAGAAGCGGAAGTCCGTCTCCCACCTGGTGTTGTTGGCACCGGCCTGGCTGATCGCCGCCCCGATCACGAAATTCTCGACCGGCGCCTCGATGATCTCCACATATCGGTGGGTGGTGCTGGTGCCGTAGCAGTTGATGGCGGTCAGGCTGACCCGATAGCGGCCCGGGTCGGGGAAGCGATAGCTCGTGTGCTGATCGATGCTGGAGTAGTAGTCTTCGTCGACGGTCTCGCCGTCCTCGTTGACGACACGGGTGACGGTCCAGCGCCACTCGGAGGGCGCGGTGTCACCCGCATCTCCGGTCTGGGTCAATCTGAACGACTTCCCTTCGACCCAGATCGTGGTAGTCCTGGTGGAGGCGCCGGGGTTGGCATCCACCGTGTACTGGACGGCGCCCGATCCGAAGCCGCCGCCGCTTGCGATATGGACCCAGGGGGAGTACGTGATGGCGCTCCACTCGCAGTCCAGGGTCGTTGTTACGCCGAAGGAACCGCTGCCGCCGGTGTGGGGAAATGGAGTCGGGGCCACAGTCGGGTTGATGACATAGCTGCAGACAGGACCGCCGCCGCCGCCAGTTTCACACTCGCCGGCGTTGGCAACCGTGAGGGTCAGGGGTCCGACGGACTCCGTGCCGCCACCCTCGAGCTCGACCGTTACGCTGACAGATTTGGTACCGCTCGAGCTGTATGCGAAGCTCTGGTGCAAACAATTGTTCCAACTGCCTGGGGTACAGACCGGGGTCGAGTCGGCGCCATCGCACCCGTCCCCACCGAAGTCCCATGTCGCCCTTTCAATGTCCCCGACGACGCCGTCGAGGGAGAAGGACACGCTCTCCCCGATCTCCGGGTTCTGGGGGTTCCATCCAAAACTTATCGCCTTCGTGAAGTCAGTGGCAACCTTGGCCGAGAGGTCCGTGAAGGTGATCGTTTCACCGTTGTATGCCTCGTCGGCGCTCATCGTGAAATCGGCGTCCGGTCGGCCGTCGGCCAGACAGCACTGGCCGTCGTTGCTGACCAGCGGGGTCCTGGTCTTGGTGCGGCCGTCGGTGAGGGTCATCGTGACGGTCTTCGAGCCCTTGGTCGGAAACGTCCACCGAATGGTGCTGCAGGCGCTGCCCGGCAGGAAGTAACAGTTGATTTCAGGATCATTGTCACGGCAGTCGGCCTCACCGAAATCCCAGCTCGCGACCTCGAGTATCGGATCCACCGAGAAGGTCACCACCTCCCCGATAAGCGGCCGTTGGTTGGACATTTCGAAATACGCCGGCACATCGGGCGGCCTCTGGTGGACCGCCAGACCCTGGCCGCCGGCAATGACGCTGCCGGTACGATAGGGTCCGGTGTTTTGGTCCGCCCGAATCCTGAGGCTGCCGCTGCCACTGGTGGATCCAGTCGGCGCCAGGATCGTGATCCACTGTGTCGCCGTCGATGCTGTCCACGAGCACCCGGACTGCGTGTTGACCGCAACAACCGCCTCGCCGCCGCCCGGTCCGAGCTCAACGCTCGGCTGGCTGAGGGTGTAGGTGCAGTTGGGAGGCGGCGTCGTCGGGCTGCAGCTCCCGGAAGCCTGGACGGAGACCTGCACCGGCGGGGCGGTGAAGGTGTTTCCGCCGACCACGACTGAGAGCGTGACGGTCTTGGTGCCGCTCGAGCTGTATTTGTAGCTCTGGTATTTACAGTTGTTCCAGCCCGGGGTACAGGACGGGGTCGAGTCCGCGCCGTCGCAGCCGGGACCGCCCATGTTCCAGCTCGCCGAGTCGAGATCCGCCGGCACGCCCAGAATCGAGAAACCGACGCTCTCACCGATCTCGGGGTTGGAAGGCGACCAGCTGATGATGGGATTGACGTTGCCGTTGCCCACGAACATAACGTCGGGCTTGGTCGAGAATTCGGTCCCGTTCGACACCGTCAGGGTGACGTCGTAGGTGGTGTCGGGGTCGAGGGTGTCCGCGGGAATAGTGCACTGCTTTGCCGTCGATTCCCCGCATTCGTGAACGACGGTGGCGCCCAGCTTGACCTGCCACTCGTAGGTCAGACCGCTCGAGGGCCTCGAGGCCGACCCGTCGAGGGTGATCGGCAGGGTGTGGAGCGGGCTGGCCGGCGTCCAGGAGAACTCCGCCGCCACCGAGCTGACAGGATAGTTGAGAATGCTGTCCGTGGCCGTGTAGAGATCCGGGTACGAAACCTCGTCCTCGTGGTCATAGCCGACCGTGAGCACGAAGTCCCAGTCACCCGACTCGTCCAGGGTGTACGTCACGACCTCGCCGCTCCTCGATGCTGTGGATCCGGACGGGTCGGTGATCTGCCACTGATAGCCAGCGGTGCCGACGATGCCTTCCGCGGTTGCGGTCAGGGTCACGGTGTCGCCGACAACCACCGCTTCAGGCGCGATTGTGAAGCTCGCCTGCGGCGTGCGGTCGATGTTGACGGTCCGCTCGTAGTACGGAATGGCCGGCGTCAGTTCAGTGCTGTCGACCTCAACGTGGGCGACGAACACGTCCGTTGCGGACAGGTCCTGCGGAATCGGGTGGTCTTCGATGGTGCGGTCATATGTTTGATTGAGTTGATCGTCGCCCGCATCGAGGATGCCGTTCCTTGTGATCCAGAGTGCCCCCTCGTCGATGACCCCCGTTGATTTGTCGCGAACCTCGATCGACTCGCCGGGGAAAACAGGCGGAATTGGTGCCTGGCCTCCGGGCGTGATGTCGAGGAAGGCTTCTGCCGGCATTGGCGTCAGGCACTCGGAGAGATCGAAGACCTGGTGGACGGCGTAGCGGCTGAGAAACAGAACCGACCCATCCCGTGACAGCGCGCCGCCGGACTCGAATACGCACACCTGTGGCGGGTTGTGGGGCAGCGAGTCGTCAGCCCAGAAGTTCGGGTCCACCACCTCTTCCCAGCCGGTGGCCTCGACCGTAAAGGTGTTGGTCGAGGCCGGCCAGCCGACAATCGCGGTGAAGAGAGTGGACGGTGCGTTGGCGGAGGGGGAGCGCAGCGACACGGTCTCTGCCTGGACCGGAACGTCGTAGAGCCAGTCCGGGTCATCAGGAAACGAGAGATCCCAGATATGGACGACTTCGCCGTAGAAGTCGGCGGACGCCGCACGTTTGTTTTTGGTGTCGATCGACAGCTCGAAGCTCCGGCCGAACATTCCGGCGGGGGAGGTCTCATACGCCAACGTCAGGGCAGCGCCGGCGCCGTCGGCGCGGAAAACGTGGACCGGGCCGGCCCGTTCGGCGGCGTAGAGATAGAGCACTCCGGACGCATCGCTGATCGTGTTCAGGCCCTTGATCGTGGTGGCTAAACCGTCAACCTCGAGACACTCCAGGAGGTCGAGCTGGTTAGGGCCGCTGACCATGTAGAGGCCGGAGAGACTGCAGCCACCGGGCAGGTCGGCAGCGATGAGATACTGCTGGCCGCCCTTCAGGAACATATAGCCGCCGGCAATGGACTCGTTGGCTTCGTAGATCGCCCACCCACCAAAATTGGGTGTCGCGCCAACGCCGAGGTCGAAGACCACCGTCCGTTCGAGCTTGTGGGCGAGGATACCGAATTGGCAGTCATCGCAGACATCGAACCTTATGAGGTCGTAGTCGGAGTCCCCCCGGTTATCGAAATCGAAGCTCGAGGTGTCGGTGTAGACGGGGTTTGCCGGGTTGTCGACCTGGTAAAGGGCGAGCTCGTTGCCGCGGTTGAAGATGAGATAGTCATGACCCTTCCAGCGAAAGGTCTGGACACTCGAGGCGCGGGGGCGCCACGGCTCGTTGACGCAGCTTTCGGTGGTGTCGAGCAGAGTTTTCTTGTACTGGGCGCAGTCACCCTGGGCCGCGGCCGGTGACGGGCCCGACGCGAGCAGCGCGGCCGCGAGCACGATCGCGGTCCACGCGGTATATATCGATCTGTTCTTCGATGGGTACGACATCCTCACCTCCACCACGCAACTTACTCCAAGGGGTCCCGAGTGTCAAACTCCGAACCACGCCTAGAGTCGATCTTTTTCAATACTTTAAGCTTGCTGTGACCATGGTCACCCGAGCCCTCTGGGGGGCCCCTCGCCGCACCGCGGCATCATAGCAATTACACAACTGCATGTCCATACGTTGATGAAACAGTTGAATACTCAATCGTGCGTCTCCGCTTGAGTCAGGTTAGTGGCATTCTCATGCACCGGGGTGGCCGAGAGGATGCCAGGCAGCGCACTTGGGCTTGCCGTTTATTGCCCGCGTGATGTCCCGAGACCATCTGCTGGTCGTGAGATACGCGTGATGCCCAAATGCGTGCCAGGCACGCTCCCGGCTCAGATTTCAAACACGCTATAGCCCTCTCTCACGGTTCCCTGACTCAAGCGGAGACCCACGTATTCAATTTCACGCCTCGGTTCGCTCAACCACTCAGGAGAACGCTCCAGGCCTTTTTGGCAGTCGCAGCTGTCGGCTGAGACTGCCAAAAAAAGAGGCGGCCCGAAGGCCGCCTCTGTCAGTTGATAGAAAGCTCTGCCTACTCGCTGATCCAATTGAGCAGCGGGAACGGCAGGACTGAATTACCACCGAAGTCGCAGTTCCAGTTGGCGATCTGAAGGGCGCTGAAGGCATTCGAGGAGTTCCCGAAGGCCTGGTACTTGACGCCCATCCAGGTCTGGTACTGATCCGACACGTTCTCGGTGAGGTTATCGCCGGTGTTCGAGCGCGGCCAGATGAACAGCATCCAACCGAAGGCGAGGTCCGGATCGCCGACCAGGTAGAACTGGCGGGCGTCGACCTCCTGGGTCTCGAGCGGGAAGAGGTTCGGCTGCGGCAGGGGCTGGGGATCCTCACCCGACCACGGCGGAATGAAGCCGCCGGAGACGCCGACGATGTTCTCGTCCTCATCCCAGGAGTAGTAGGTGTAGGGCGTGCAGCTGTTGGCGTAGAGCTCGGCCGGGTCGACCGTGTAGGAGCCGTCGCTGAGGTCCTGGACGAGAGCCTGGTTGGTGCTGCCCTTCCAGGCGCGGATCGAGGTCTTGGCGGCATCGGCCACATTCGGCGCGTGGAGGTAGCGCAGGCCCCACGCGGTTCCCAGCGGCTCGCGGTAGTCCGCCACGCCCGCACCCGCACCGACGTGATAGCGGCTGTAGAACATGGTCGGGTTGCCCTCGTCATCTGCCACGCCGCCGTTACCAAAGAATGCCTCGAGGTGGACGGCGTTGTCGGCTTCGGAGAAGTTGACGCCACCCGCCTCATCGGCCGGGTCGAGCCACATCACGTCACCCATCAGGACGTTGTCGGACTGGACGCCGGCGCCCAGACCGAAGTAATTGGCGGCATCACTGTCGGGCAGGTCCTTGTTGCAAGCGCCGACCACGTCGGCGGTGACATACATCCACGCCGGATGCATGAAACCGTCAATCCACCACGGCGTCGGCAGGTTCGGATCGAAGTCACCCGCGGGGATGACCACGGACCCGGGGTCAAGCACCGTCTGGGTCACCGTCGCGTTGTACGGCGGACCGGCAACGATGATGCAGTCGGCATACCACGTGTCGGCCATCATGCTCGCCTCGAGGAAGTTCCTGAAGTTGGCGAGAGTGCCGCCGTCAATCGGGAGATTGGCCGCATACCAGTTGGGCGACGCTTCCCAAACAAGGGGGTCGCAGTCGAGCGGTGGAAACGGGCCGGTGATGATGTCTCCCTGCGCGGTCGGCTCCGGAGCCGGCAGGCCGTTTGCGAGGAACCATGCGTCGACCGCCGCCGTGTGGAGCTGATTGTTGCCCGAGAAGGGACCGAGATCGGCCGGCCGGTCGCCTTCGTTGTCGATCTCCCAGATATTGGCGCCGGTGCCCTCGTAGGGGAGGATGCCGTCGCGCAGGATGTCGCGGATGTTGATGGTCTGGACATCGTAGCCCGTGAGGACGATGTTGAAGTCCAGGATTGCGATCGAGTAGTCCGTCCACAGCGTAATATGGACGATCTGTGCCCGGTTGGAAACGTTGGTGATCGCGAACAGGGTCGTCGCACCGTTCTCGCCGATAAGCCCCGCGTCGTAATCATACTGCACGAACGGGAACAGCAGCGTCGATGCCGGTACCACGTCATTCGCGCAATAGGTTGCATAGGCGGTGCTCGTGAGGCCGAGAGCCAGCACGCCCACCAATGCCATAGTCAGAAACCTCTTCATACCTAGCTCCTTCCATTCCTTTAGGATTCTCGAAAAAACCACCGACCACAAACGGCCGGTCATACTCTCTCTGCCCTCCTCCGTTGTCCCGCATCACCTCCTGTAAATAATTTATTTCTCACAACTTATCATCTGATTATGTCATCACAGCATAAAATATAACATTGAGAATAACCTCTGTCAAGGTTTCAATCCCAGACGTACCGCCCTCAAATGATCCCACCAAGCCCCCGACAAGTCAAGGGCCCGAAGGCAGAAGTGTTGAGTTTTGAGTTATGAGATTTGAGTTCCGCACACCACGCGCTCCACGCCTCGAGGCGCATTTCTCCGATGGCGCTTCCCGAGAGGATGCCAGGCACGCCGATTCGCTCCCTCCGACTCCGAGATTTTCCCGGCGCTTCTGCGAATCGGGATGCCAGGCACCTCCGGTCGTCGCGCTGTTCTCGCTGACAATAGAGGCGTGGGCGACATTCCTCATTCCTAATTCCTAATTCCTCATTCCTAATTCAAACTGTCGGCTTGCTCAGCCAAACAAAGACGCCGCCGGGCTGGTCCCCGTCCGGCGCGCATCCAGCCACGATGTCGTCACGGCCGTCGCCGTCGAGGTCGATGAGCTGGATGTCGAAGACGCGGGGGGCCGCCTGGAGCTCGTCCCCCATCTCCCGGTAGAACTCACCATCCGACGTCTGTAGATAGACCTCGAGACCGCTGTTCCGCCGGCTCGCGACCAGATCGGTGTCGCCATCGCCGTCGACATCACCGAGAGCGAGGCGGAAGAACACATCGATGCGCTCCTTTTCCCACACCACCGGCGTGCCGAGCACGAACTCCTGGTCGCCCCGCGGCAGGGGATAGCGCACGAGCCCGTTACGAGCCTGCGTCTCCTGACCGATCATCCGGAACTGCACGAAGGTGGCGAAGACCTCGCCCCGGGACGGCTCGACGTCGTAATGGTAGGCAGTGCTCAGCACGCCGCGATCCCCCAGCGGCCGCCATCCGTCGTCACCTTCATAAGAAAAGACCAGCTGGCGCATGCCGTTGGAGTTGGAGGAGAGCACGAGCTCCGGCCGGCCGTCGCCGTCCACATCGCCGGCACTGATGTTGTCCGCGATGTGGTTGTCGGGAAGGCCGCTGCTGGAAACTTCCCACGTGCCGCCCCGGTTGAGGAGGACCCAGACGGTGGTCGCGCCGTCGAAACGCACGTTGCTCGTGATGTCGTAGTCGACCTCGGCCACGAACGCCAGGTCCTTGCGGCCGTCGCCGTCGAAGTCCGCGGCGGTCAGGGCCCGCGAGGTGATGCGGGGGTTGGGGGACTCCAGGAGCTCTCCGCGCGCAAACACGCCGTTGCCGTCGCCGTACAGGATGTACTGCGGCTTGAAGTGGATGGCGAAGGCCGCGTCCTGGTGGCCGTCACCGTCGAAATCGGCCACCTCGACATCGCCGTAGTCCCACTGCACATTGTCCGGCCATTTCTGCTGCGCCCAATTCTTGAACCCGCCCTTGCCGTCACCGAGCAGGATCGCCGGCTTGACCGGATAGCCCTTGCGCCGGGGCGGAAAGACGAGATCGATGTGGCCGTCGCCGTTCATGTCCGCGGCGGCGAAACCCATCTGCCAGCGCCCGTCCCTGGGCAAATTGTCCGTGACCGGCTCGAAGGTCAGGCTCTCCATAAAGGGGGGGGGGACGGCCTCGGCGGAGAAATTCAGATAGTACTTCGAGCCGGGTCTCCTCGCCATCTCGGCGATGGTCAGCTGGACCGCCTGTCTGGCCTCGCGTTGGGCCCAGATCTTGTAGAGCGGCGAGCTCGGGTCCTCGGGCGAGGCGCCGCGCAGCCAGACGAACTCGTCGTCCTCGCGAACGAACAGCATCTTCGTCGAGGAGACTCTGTGCGGATAGTAGTGGTTTTCGTCGATGCGCAACACCCACTCCTTGTCGAAGGGCCTCGGCGTCATCCACCACTCGACGAACTCCGACCACGTGTTAAACCGTTCCCCGGGGCCCGAAATCCGTTGCAGCTCTTTGCTTTCGGCGTCGGTAAGGACATCGCCAACGGGCAACGCGTTCGCCTCTTCGCCGGGTACTTCCTGCGCGCTTTCCGGCGCCGGCTCCTGACTCCAGACGCCGACCGTCGCGATGACAGCCATCGCGAAAATTGCCAAAACTCGATAACGACTCATCGAAGACCTCCATGGTTCGGGCCACCAGTCTGCGAACCGGTGGCCTCGGTCAATTCGAAATAATCAACGCACCGTCGCGAAAACAGCAAGAACGGTGCCAGCCTACCCACGAAGAGGCCGATCCCGAAAACCCGCATAAGTGACCCAGAACACGGTTGACGGCCTTGCTGTGACGGCATAATATAACTACGTGTGGCCGAGTTGCGCTCACCCGCAGCGGCGGGATGGTACTACACGGCGGGAGGAAGGCCAAGTCAATGGCCCAGAAAACACAGATAGGAACGCCCGAAGTCGCCGCCATCGGCTGTCGGCTGCGGGATTTGCGCAAGGAGCGGGGGCTGACGCAGGCCGAGCTGGCGCGCCAGATTGGCATCCAGCAATCCGATCTGTCGCGGATGGAGAAGGGCGAGTACCGGGTCTCGCTCGACAATCTCTTCAAAATCCTCGGGGTCTTCGACCTCGATCTCGCGGACTTCTTCGGCGAGCAGCAGGACACGACAGCGCAGGAAAGGCAGCCGTTGAGCCGCCAGGACATGAAGATCCTGCATCTGCTGCGCGAGCTGAGCCCGGAGGGACGGGCCGAGGTCCAGGAGTTCCTCGAGTTCAAGCTCCGCAAGGAGCGCCAGGAGCGGCGCAGCCTCGGTGCTCGACGCAGTGGAGAAAACGGTTCATGAGGGCACGTTACGACGATTTCCTGAAGTGCGGTGAGCAGGCGGTTGCCGCGGACGACTTCGAGCTCGCGGCGGGTCTCTTCGCCGAGGCCGAGGCCGTCGCCCGGGAGATGGGCGAGATCGATCTCGCCGACCGCGCTTTCTGCAACCACTGCTCGATCCTCGTCGAGCTCGATCGGGGAGCCGATCAGATCCCCAAGCTCAAGGAAATCCTGCTTCGCAGCAGCGACACCCGCAACCGTTTCCTCGCCGCCTACTGCACCGGCGTCGCCTATTTCATCGCGGAGGATCTCGATCGCGCCGACAGCTACGCCCGTCGCGCCACCCTGCTCGCCCGTGAGCTCGATGACGCAGCCCTCGAAGGACGGAGCCTCAACCTGGTCGGAACTCTGGCCGCTCGAGATTCACGATTCGATGAGGCCGAGGAGGCCTTCAGCCGCTGCCTCGAGGCCCACCGGGACGGCGGCGGCTACCAGCGAGTCATGGCGGCGCAGGTCGAAGACAACCTCGGCTACGTGATGATGTGCACCGACCGCCTCGACGAGGGCATTCGCCGTTGCGAAGACGCGCGGGGTGTCCTCGAGGAGATGGGCGCCGACCATTATTTGTACGAGGTGCTCCAGGACCTCTGTTACGGCTATGTGCTCTCCAACGATCTCGAGAGCGCCTTCCGCTGCGGTTCGGGGGCCCTCGAGCTGGCCATCGAACACAACGACCAGCAGATCGCCAAGAACTGCCTGTTTCTTTTGAGCGAAATCGCGGTGAGACGGGGCGACACCTTTGGTGCCCGCCGTTACCTGCACGAGCTCACCGCGTACTACCCGGAGGCCGGGATCTCCGAGGAGATCATCGATGTTTTCCTCGCCACAGACCTGACCACCGTGGTGAACCTGAGGGGGTAGCGATGAGGGGAATCAGAATCTGTCTGATCGCCGCCATCGCGCTTGGAGTCGCCGGTGTGACCGGCGCCGCCGGGCCGATGGTACTGACCAGTGACGGCGACCTTTACAGCGCCGGCACGCGGGATAACCAGGTGGTCGTCACCGCCCGGTATGCCGACGGCACGGTCAGCGAACACTTCGTTCCCCAATCGGCGGCCGCGGTCGAAAGCTCCCTGCAGGTGGGAGTGGATGAAGCGACCGGCGCTGTGTACGTCCTGTGGCAGAAGTTGACTGGATTGGACGCCAAGCTGCGCCTGGCAGGCTATCTCGACGGCACCTGGATCGGGCCCCGTACATTCGCGGGTGGTGACGGAACGGCAGCGCTCAACCCGGTCATGCTGATTCACCGCCCGGTGTCGGTGGTCGTGGATGGATTTGACGAGGACGGTGAGCCGGTGTTGACCGAGCTGGCGACTACCTTTCTCCACCTCGCATGGTGGAGCCAATTCAGTGAAGACGATGCCGGTCTCGCGAAATACGCCGCGCTCGAGCTGGAGGCCAACGGCATGCCGCTGTTCAAGGACATGGAGCCCGTCGAGCTCCAGGGTCTCTTCCCCTATGGCCTCGTCTGCTTCGAGATCGAGGCGAGCGAGAATCTCCGCCACCCCAAGCTCTTCATCGAACCGGGGAGCAACAACCCGCACGTTTTTGCCACTGACGTCGGCGATTGCTTCTTCCAGATTCTCGAGCTGGTCCCCGAAGTTGAAGAAGAGGCAGAAGGCACCGCCAAACGCCGCCGCCAGATCATCATCCTCCGGAAAGCCTCCATGATCGCCATGCGGTCCGACCTGCCCCTGGCCAAAGGCAGGTTGGTGGTCGGCAGCGGGCTCAAGATGCTCATGTACTGGGATGGGGACGTGGAGAATCTGGTTCAATACGTCGAGCTCGACGAGGAGGGCCTGTATGAAACCAAGGACCTGGTCCTCGATGAGAAGCTCAACCACGAGCTGGCAGTCGAGCTGATTCGCGAGCTGGCTCACTAACGTCGCAGTCACCAATCAACCCAACGGCCCGCCATCTCGGCGGGCCGTTTTTTTTCACGCAAGGGAGGGGATAAACCCCTCCCCTACAAAGGGAACCGTAGGGGTGGGGTTTATCCCCGCCCGTGCGATTTGAAATTCTGCAGGAGGCTCAACCCTTAACTTGTTCCAGCAGGGTTTCCAGGGCAGCTGCGTACCCGTTCCACGTCAAACGCGAGCGACTCGCGCGTGCTCCCTCGGCAAGCTCGGCCAGCTTGTCGCTCGTCAACTCCTCGAGGGCACGAGCGAGCTCATCCACCGATCCTGGTTCGACCAGCGCACCGTTGACGCCGTCCTGAACGACCTCGGGGAGCCCACCCACCCTCGTACTGAGAACGGGAAGACCGGCGGCCAGGGCGAGGGGCGCAACCGCCGATTGGGAGCCCGACCGATAGGGCAGCACCACGAGATCGGCCGCCGCCAGCAAGAAGGGCACTTCGGCCTCCGGCACCCACCCGAGCCGCAGTTGCACCCGGTCTTCGATGCCCAGGTCACGAACCTGCTGTCCAAGGGCCGGTCCCAGGTCCTCCCACGGCTCACCAGCCACCAACAACAACCAGTTGCTGCCTTGATGCTGTCGGGAGATGGCCTGGAGCAGGAGATCGACCCCCTTGTAGGAACGGATCAGCCCCAGAAACAGGGCCACCTTCCGATCGGCCGGGATATCGAGCTGCCCTCGTGCCTTCTCCCGCGGTGGGAGCTCGCCGAGCTCGGGGGGTGGAAGCGGGTGCGAGGCCGTGGGAACGCCCGGGTAGGCGGCCGCCAGCTCTTCCTCGAGGACCCAGGCGTGGGTGAAGACGCCATCACATCGCCGCAGTACCGAGCGCGCGGTAGACCGCTGCAGAAGACCGGCCCCGTGATCCGCCGGGTTGTGTGCCACCGCCACCACCGGCGGTCTTCGGCCGCGGAGCAGCCAGCGCCACAGACCGGCCCAGGCCCAGGTCCAATAGGGCAGGATCCACGCGTCGGCCTCGTGAGCCAGTGCCTGACGCCTGCTGCCCGGCCACGAAAAGGGCTGCAACGGGTCGAGAATCACCTCGGCACAGTCGAGCCGGCGACAGGCGTCGGGGTCGCGGTCATTGCCTCCGGGAAAGAGCCACTTCGGATATTGGCG
>Ga0255055_10001542_pt1 | contig 16717 bp, 13 predicted proteins | sample JV7_2_27_MG_FD_188633 | JGI IMG/M metagenome (GOLD analysis project Ga0255055, IMG submission 188633) | Seawater microbial communities from Jervis Inlet, British Columbia, Canada - JV7_2_27 | ecosystem: Environmental > Aquatic > Marine > Inlet | place: Canada: British Columbia | collected... | reverse complement strand
GGTACCAACTCCGGCTTCGAGTACTTCACCATGTATATCTGCAACCAATTGAGGTCGCCAATGTCGATACTGCCGTTCCCATGGATAATCCAGAATATCGTAAAACCAGGCAGTGATATCATATTTGAGCTGAAGGGAGCGGCGTTCCTCATCTTCTGTTGCTGAAAATCCTTTCATCTGAAATCCTTCTTTCTGATTTATTCCATACCTCAGACAAGAACCTATTTCAGTGTACAGCGTAAAGGCCGCTTCAGGAGAGATGATAGTTCTAAAAAGGAAGAGGGTATTAAAGTTCAAAATTGAAAATCACTGTTTCTCCATTGCCACATCGTGGTATTAGATGTCAACCTAATTTAAAATTTCTGTAGATTCCATCTTAGAGAGATGGCTTTATGAATTATTATTGATCGGGTATTGGAAATGATGAGATGGAAAGGGTGTGAATATATAGCTTTGAAACTTAAAAAAAAATCGCCGCAAGAATGATCGCTTTAAGGGATCACTGCTTACGACGATTTTTAATTGTTTTTAGTTTTTGAGACTAGCCGTTTTTTAATTCCTGAAACTTATCGTGCCAGGAGCATTTTTCGCAAAAGACTTCGGTGTCGCTCTTCACTTCCGGGCTGTTGGATTCAGCGGCCTCAGGATTAAAAACGACCGCTTCGCCCTTTAGCTCAAAGTCATAGGTTTCGTATTCATCATCCGCGTCTTTGACGAAAAAATTCAGACTGCCGCATACAGGGCACTTCATTTTAGAATGATCCAGTGTTTGGTGTTTAGTTTTTGGTGTTTGGTGTTTTGGTGTTTTGGTGAATTTGGCTTTTTACAAATTCATCAATCTTAGTCGACTTTGAAAAACGCCTTCTTTTTGGCCTTGCAGACCGGGCATTCATCCGGGGCTTCGTTTTCACAGGTGTACCCGCAGACTTCACAAACATAATATTCATCTACAGCCAGGCCGTCCATATTGGCCAGCGCATTCTCATACAAGCTAGCATGCACCTTCTCAACGGCATTGGCAAACTCAAAACTGCGCAAAGCGCCTTTGTTGTCTTCGGCTTTGGCATCTTCAATCATAGCCGGATACATGGTTTTGAATTCGTGGGTTTCACCGGCAATCGCTTCTTTAAGGTTGTCTGCCGTGCTGTTGATACCTTTTAAGGTTCGTAAATGGGCGTGGGCATGCACGGTTTCGGCGGCCGCTGCCGCACGGAAAAGCCTGGCTACCTGGGCGTAGCCTTCCTGATCCGCTTTTTTGGCAAAAGCGAGATATTTTCGGTTGGCCTGGGACTCTCCTGCAAACGCGTCTCTTAAATTTTGTTCGGACTTAGACATCAAATTCCTCCTTTCGTTTTCCATCCAGAAATGGCCCTTTTTCCAATGGCCTGTGTTCTCCGCGGATTTTAGCATTCAACGTACTTAAAGTACGCCGAAAACTAAAATCCTTATGCGGCCTATTCCATTGAAAAAATTGCTCATTTCTGCATCGAAAACAATTAAATGGTTAATTAATAGCTAATCGATATGTTTGTTTTAAAGGTGCTTTAGGTTGTATCAGGCATAGTGATAAAACAAGTTTTATGCCAAAGAATGTAAAACAATTAAAATAAAATGAAAATGATTTAATATCAGACTGTTACACGACAACAAGCTCTCTGCAATCCAGACAGATTGATCTTGATGGCTGCCCCGACATGAGACAGTCTGTCTCAGTTCTTTGATTCCGAATCATGCAATATACCATAATGATAGCCATAAAACATCTTCCGAAACACGACTCATTCTAAAGATGTTCCAGGCATCTTTATGAATCAAAAGTGTCTCATGAAACAGATCAAACTAGGCGGCTTTTTGGACCTGCTTTGCGGCCTGCTTCTCCCGCAAGGCTGCGTGGGCGGCCGCCAGCCGGGCAACGGGCACCCGAAACGGCGAACACGATACGTAGGTTAAGCCCAGCTCATGACAAAGCTGAATGGATGTCGGCTCACCGCCGTGCTCGCCGCAGATGCCGCATTCCAGATCCGGATTGACACTGCGCCCCTTGGTCACAGCGATTCGCATTAATTCCCCCACACCGTTTGGATCAATAGTGGCAAAGGGGTTATCCGGCAAAACGCCGGTGGAGATGTATTCCATTAAAAATCCGGATTCAGCATCGTCGCGGGATATTCCATAAGTGGTCTGGGTCAGGTCGTTGGTGCCGAAAGATATGAATTGGGCATATTCGGCGATTTCATCAGCGGTCAGTGCCGCCCGAGGAACCTCGATCATTGTTCCGAATTTATAATCGATCTCGATGCCCTGCACGGCCATGACCTTTCTGGCCTCGGCCTCCAGGGCCTCTCGTTGAATCTTCAGCTCATTTACATGACAGGTCAGGGGAATCATGACTTCCGGATGGACATCCACTCCTTCTTTGGCCACGATGCAGGCGGCTTCAAAAATCGCCCGCACCTGCATGGTGGTTAATTCCGGAATACTGATGCCCAGGCGCACTCCGCGCAGGCCGAGCATCGGATTGGCCTCCCGCAGTGATTCGGCCCGTTTGAGGAGGGTTTCCTTCATGCGGATCTGCTCCAGCAGATCATCGACCTGGGCCAGGTTAGGCGCCTGCTGCAGCCGGATTTTCAGATCGGAAAGTTCATGCATCAGATCAAAGGGGTCCGGTAAGAACTCATGCAGCGGTGGGTCGATTAAACGGATAATCACCGGCAGGCCGTCCATGGCCCGAAAAAGTCCGGCAAAATCTTCGCGTTGAAAGGGCAACAGCGCTTCGAGCGCATCATGACGCTCGGATGCCAAATCGGTCATGATCATTTTTTGGATATGCGGCAGGCGTTCGGACTCGAAAAACATATGCTCGGTGCGGCAAAGACCGATGCCCTGGGCACCGTATTCACGCGCCCGTTCGGCATCTTTGGGATAATCCGCATTGGCCCAGACCCCCAGGCGGCGAAATTCATCGGCCCAGGATAAAAGCTTGAGCAGCCAGGCGTCTTTGATATCCGGCACCATGGTCTCCAACTGGCCCAGATAGACCTCGCCAGCCGTTCCATCGATGGAGATCCAATCGCCTTCCTTAATTTCCCGGTTTCCCACATGCATCTTGCGATTGGCTAGATCGATTTCAAGTGAGGCCACCCCGACGACCGCCGGGGTACCGAACTGCCGGGCCACCAGGGCCGCATGACTGGTGCGCCCGCCGCGGCTGGTTAAAATCCCCTCGGCAGCCAGCATGCCGTGGACATCGTCGGGCTTGGTTTCGGGCCGCACCATGATGACCTGCTTGTTCTGATTCTTGCCCCAATCTTCGGCACGGTCAGCATCAAAAGCAACCATACCGACCGCCGCTCCGGGGGAAACGTTCAGGCCCTTTGCCAAAAGGCCGCCTGAATTTCTGGCCTTCTGCTTGGCCTGGACATCAAACTGGGGATGCAAAAAGAAATCGACTTGCCCGGGGCTTACCCGCATCACCGCTTCTTCTTTGGTGATCAATCCCTCATCGACCATATCCACTGCAATCCGCACCGCTGCCTGGGCAGTGCGTTTGCCGTCGCGGGTTTGCAGCATCCACAGCTTGCTGTTTTCGATGGTAAATTCCACGTCCTGCATGTCGCGATAATGGTTCTCCAGTTTCTGCGCAATCTGTTCAAATTCTTTGTAAGCCGACGGCATTTCATCTTTCAATTTTTGAATATCTTCGGTGATTCGAATCCCAGCCACCACATCTTCGCCCTGAGCGTTGGTCAGATAATCGCCTTCGATATGTTGTTCACCGGTGGATGCATTGCGGGTCATGGCCACCCCGGTGGCGCTGGTATCGCCCATATTGCCGAAAACCATGGTAACGATATTGACCGCTGTCCCCAGGTTATGGGCAATTCCGGCGGCATTGCGGTAGTCAATGGCGCGCTTGCCGTTCCAACTCTTAAAAACCGCTTCGGTCGCCTTTCTCAACTGAACCAGCGGGTCGGTCGTAAAATCGCGATGGGTATAATGTTTGTATATCTTTTTGAACTCAGCGGCAACCTTCTGCCAGTCATCGGCTGTCAATTCAGCATCGCTGTTCACACCCGCTTTCCGGCGGGCATCGGAAATCACTTCTTCAAATGGTTCGTCGGGAATTCCCATAACGACACTGCCGAACATCTGAACCAATCGTCGATAGGAATCGTAAACAAACCGCTCATCTCCGGTTAGTTTGATCATACCTTCAAGAGTATCATGGTTGAGTCCGATATTGAGAACTGTATCCATCATGCCGGGCATAGAAAACTTTCCTCCTGAGCGACAGGAGATCAGCAGGGGATTTTTGGCATCGCCGAATTTTTTAAAGGTAGCCGATTCGACCGCCTTTAATGCCTTCAGAACCTGTTGCCACATTCCCTCGGGAAAATTTTCGCCTGCCTCGAGATACGCATTACAGGCTTCGGTCGTCACCGTAAACCCGGGCGGCACCGGGATGCCGATACGCACCATTTCAGCCAGGTTGGCGCCTTTTCCACCCAGAAGTCCGCGTACCGCCGCCCAATCACCGCCGACATATTTTTCGGCCTGATCCACTTCATCAAAAAGATAAACCCATTTGCTTTTGCTGCTCATCGTGCACCCCCAAAGAAAACCGTGAGTCCATGTGCCGATTGATCCGACACCGCTTTTGATGGTTGATGGTAAACAGGTTGCAGACAGGACCGAATTTTACAGCGACCGTGCCTGAAGTATTTACCATAGATCAAAGCTAACCGGATGCCGATCTCAGATTTCGTGTATGCGTGCACTCGTGCAGATAGATTGCGGTTATGTGAGTTATTACCTGTACCCGGTAGACATCGATAGCAGTCGCCGATGGAAAAACCGGCTGCCGGTTGTATAAATCCGACTTGCGCCGGCGGCATCCATCCCGATAAAAGCAATTAATCCCGCTTTAAGTCAAGTATTTTCTTGGCTCATCATTACATTATGTGGATGACCAAACTACGACAGTACTTGATCCAGCGCCAATTGGGTATTATGTTAAATTAATTTGACTTGGAGCAAAATTATGGAAACCTGGGAAAAACAGCTTTCATGTGCAGAAGAATGCAGCCGGTGCAACAATCCTTTAGAAACCAAAGACCGTAGAATCCTATCGGTCATCGATCACCAGCCGATTTGTGTGGATTGTAAAAAAGAAGAAGAAAAACGCCCCGACTACGAGGACGCCTCCAGACAAATAATGGCCCAGTGCATGGAGGAAACAAACAAACCCTATGGGGACACAACAGGATGATTGCTATGACCGCAGACAACAGCTACAAAGAACTCCTCAAGAAAATTAAAGCGCTGGAAAAAGAGGCCGCTGCCCACATAGATTCAGAAACCAAGTTTCGCTCAGTGGCTCAATCGGCCAAAGACGCCATCATCACCGCCGATAAAGGTGGCAAAATCGTTTTTTGCAATCCTGCAGCTTATAAAATGTTCGGCCACCGTGAAGGCGAACTCATCGGGCAGTCTGTCAGCTTTTTGATGCCCCAACGTTTTAGAGCGGCGCATGAAAGGGGTATGGCCCAAGTCGTTGCCACCGGAAAATCCAACCTGATCGACGAAACCATTGAACTCTTTGGAATAACAGAGGCGGGCAGCGAATTTCCCGTCGAACTTTCCTTATCGACCTGGGTATCGGGTGATCATCGGTTTTATACCGGAATCATCCGGGATATCTCCGAGCGCAAACAGCATGAGAAAGAACGTGACGCGCTTATCGATAATCTCAAAAATTCCCTGGCCAAAGTCAGAAAATTAAGCGGCCTCCTTCCCATCTGTGCATCCTGCAAGAAAATCCGGGACGACAAGGGATATTGGAATCAAATCGAGGCCTACATCCGGGATCATTCGGAAGCCGAATTCAGCCACGGCATCTGTCCGGAATGTTCCGAGAAACTTTATCCGGAATATCATCACCAGCAGATAAAAAAAGCGGAGAGATCCGGCAAAAATTGATAAAGGATCATCCGCTGTTTTTCATTTTGTTTACGATCAATTAGGGTAACCTACCATCAAACCTCTCCAAATTCAGCAGCTTTTAAGCCAATCGCTTGACAAAGACCAAACATTTCTCATACAAAAGCCATGCAGCAACGATAGATAAGTAAGCTGGGAAGCAATATTAGCTCACAGCTGACAGCTCATAGGTCATAGTAAAAATCAAGCAGCTTTCAGCGCCAAACTATGAGCTATCAGCTATGAGCTGCAGGGCTTAAAGTCCTGCTTATAGCTTTCCAGCCTCAGGGCCCATTTTGTGCTTTCGTGTTGAATACATCATTTGAGAGGTAACCATATGGCACAGCTTCTTTCAGACCGCAGGGACATTGACTTTGTCCTTTACGAACAATTAAAGATCGAAGACATTTTAAAAACGGGAAAATACAATGATCTGAACCGCAAAATGTTCGACATGGTCATCTCCGAGGCCCGAAATTTAGGGATTAAGGAAATCTACCCCACCTGTAAGGAAGGAGACCGTGAGGGGGTAAAATTTGAAAACGGCAAGGTTACGGTCCCGCACTGCTTTCGGCGTCCTTATGCGCTTTTCACAGAAGGCGAATGGATTGCCATGGCCGAAGACCCTGAAGTGGGCGGACAGGGGTTTCCCTTAATTATCCGTCTAGCAGCCTATGAGTATATCGTCGGGGCTAATTTTGCACTTGCCGCATTCGGCAACCTCGGACACGGCGCCGCTAAAATGATTGAGCTTTTCGGAACACCCAAACAAAAAGAGCTGTTTTTAAAAAAAGTTTATTCCGGCGAGTGGGGCGGCACCATGCTGCTCACCGAGCCCGGTGCCGGTTCGGATGTGGGCGCGTTAACCACAACGGCTGTCAAAAATCCGGACGGGACCTATTCTATTGCGGGCAACAAGATCTTTATCACCTGCGGCGACCACGATCTGACGGAAAATATCATCCACCCGGTTTTAGCCCGCATTGAAGGCGCGCCCCCGGGAGCCAAAGGAATTTCATTGTTCATCGTGCCCAAGATCTGGGTCAACGATAACGGCAGTCTGGGTGAACCCAACGACATCGTCTGCAGCGGGGTTGAAGAAAAAATGGGTATCCACGGCAGTCCGACCTGCAGCATGGCTCTGGGCGGCAAAGGAAAATGCCGCGGCCTTTTACTCGGGGAAGCAAACAAGGGCCTGATCGTCATGTTCCACATGATGAATGAGGCCCGCCTGGATGTCGGCGCCCAGGGCTTTTTGCACGCCTCGGCCGCTTATTTGTATGCGCTCAACTATGCCCGTGAGCGATTGCAGGGAAGAGATATCGCAGCAGGCAAAGATCCGGCAGCGCCCCAGGTACCCATCATCTGCCACCCGGATGTCAGACGGATGCTGTTGCAGATGAAAGCCTATGTGGACGGCATGCGCAGCTTTGTTTATTACGTCGCCTATTGTTTTGACAAAAAATCCAGCGCCAAAACCCGGGATGAAAGAGAACACTACAATGATTTTATTGAGTTACTGACGCCGATTATCAAAGCTTACTGCAGTGAACGCGGTCAGTTTGTCTGTGAACAGGCCATTCAGGTGCATGGCGGCTACGGCTATACCAAAGAATATCCGGTCGAACAGCTTTACCGCGATTGCAAGATCACCAGTATCTACGAAGGGACCAATGGAATTCAGGCCATGGATTTGCTGGGACGCAAACTGGGGATGAAAAAAGGAACCGTTTTTATAGATTTTCTCAATGAAATCAAGGGCGCAATTGAGAGCGCCAGGAAAATACCGCGTCTGGAGGACCTCGCCGGCCGGGTTGAAAAGGCCCTGAACCGACTCAGTGAAGTCGCGATGCATATCAGCAAAACGGCTTTGACCAAAAACCAGAAGCTGGCGTTTGCTTACGCTCACCCGTTTCTGGAGGTTGTCGGAGATGTGGTTATGGCCTGGATGCTTCTGTGGCGGGCAGCGGTGGCCGTACCCAAACTGGAGAAACTGGCCGGCGGCGCAGATGAGGAGGCGATTCAGTCCAAGGTCGCCAAAAACAAAGATGCGGCTTTCTACGCCGGTCAGCTCAAATCCGCCGAATTTTTCATCAGTTCCATGCTGCCGGTTACCATTGGAAAGATGAATGCCATCGCCGCACCCCATCCGGCAGCGATCGATATTCACGAAAAGTCATTTGGGGGGTAACGCGTAAAAAGGAGTTAAACATGAAAGATGTTGTCATTGTTTCTGCCTGCAGGACGGCCATCGGCGCATTTGGCGGAACCTTAAAATACAGTCATGCCGCAACTATGGCCAGTGTGACGATGAAAGCGGCGGTGGAGAGAGCCGGCATCGATGCCGCCATGATCGATGATGTGCGCTACGGCTGCTGCATGGAGCCGGTGGACACCTTAAATGTAACTCGCATTGCCGCTCTTTTAGCCGGCATACCGGATACCGTACCGGCGGTCACGATCAACCGGGTCTGCATTTCCAGCATGGAGGCCGTCCTTTCGGGGATGGCGATGATCCAGGCCGACATGGCAGATGTCATCCTGGCCGGAGGGGTCGAACATATGTCCGGTGCGCCGTACTCACTACCGGGTGCCAGATGGGGATACCGCCTGCAGGACCACGAATGCATCGACAATTTGATCCGCGGTCTGCATTGCGGATCCCACATCATACCGCATCCCGAAGACGGCCCGGTAGATGCCGAAAAGCCACCGCTCTCCTTTTTTAAAGGCAAACCATATATTATGGGGCATACGGCAGAATTCATCGCCCAGCATCTCAATATTAGCAGGGAAGAAATGGACGATATCGCTCTGCGCAGTCACAACAATGTTGAACGATCCACCAAAGACGGCTCGTTTAAAGATGAAATCATCCCGATGGAAATCCCCCAGAGAAAACAAGCACCTGTAATTTTCGACAAAGACGAGCATTTCAGACCCGCACTGACGCTGGCAGACCTTCAAAAGCTGCCGGCGGCATTTGTACCCGAGATCGGCAAGGTGACGGCCGGTAACTCCAGCGGCATAAACGACGGATCCGCCGGCATCGTCATCATGTCCGCTGAAAAAGCCAGTGATCTGAACATCCAGCCGCTGGCAAAAATAAAGGCCGCCGGCAAGGGCGCCTGTCATCCGTCCATCATGGGGCTATCCCCGGTACCCGCGGTTGCCGATCTTTTTAAACGAAGCGGCATGAAACTGGAAGATTTTGACCTGATTGAAATCAATGAAGCCTTTGCCGCCCAGTACCTCGGCTGTGAAAAAGAACTGGGTTTAAATCGGGAAATCACCAACATCAACGGCTCGGGAATCGGCCTGGGGCATCCGGTGGGAGCCACCGGCGCCAGGATCATCGTCACCTTGATCCATGCGCTGAAACAAAAGAACAAAAGCCTGGGGCTGGCGACACTATGCGGGGGCGGCGGGGTTTCGATGGCCTGCGCAATAGAGATCATTTAAACGGATACAATTGGAATTGGAATTGAATGACTTAAAAGGAGGTAGGAGAATGAAACGATATATTTGGGGGGCAGCAATAACAGCAATTTTTCTGGTTTTTCCTTTTTGGGTGGCGGCAGTGGACGATCTGGCGGAAGCCGACAAAATTTTTGATCAGGGCGGGCTTGAAAATTACAAGAAGTCCATTGACCTGTATGTGAAGGCGGTTGAACAGCAACCCGACGATTATGAGGCCGCCTGGAAGTGCGCCCGGGCACACCGCGAGTATGCCGATAAAGCCAAAAAGAAAGGCGTTGAGGGCTGGAAGGATATTTGCGCCCAATTCGGCAAGGCCGGCATGCAATACGCCCGCAAGGCGGTCGAATTGAAACCGCAGCGCCCCGATGGGCACTATTACTACGGTCTCAATGTCGGCATTTATTCCGACGGGGTCAGCATATTCACCGCCCTGAAAGAGGGATTGAAAGACAAAACCCAGCAAAGCTTCGAAAAAACTTATGAGATCAACAAAATGTATAAAGAGGGCGGACCGATGCTGTCTTTGGGCCGTTTCTGGGCGGTTTTGCCCTGGCCGCTGCGAGATCGCAAAAAATCCCTGGCTTATTACCGCGAATATCAAGAGACCCAATACTTCGCCACCAACACCGAAGGCCAGCTTTTTCTGGCGGAGCTTTTAATTCAAATCGGCGGAGATGAGAATAAGGCCGAAGCCGGAGGCTATCTGGAAAAGGGGTTAAAATCCGATAACCCGTATTTTAAGGACTGGGCGAAACAATTGCAGGCCAAACTCAAATAACCACCCCGCCGCAAGCGGTCGGGGTATGTAATTGGAGATCCGGATTTCTTATTTCTGACAGTCATAAGAAAACATTTTCCCGGTCCGGTCTCCGCCTTTGGTGGTTTCATATGATATTCCGCAGACTGAATCTTTGCCTCTTTCCTTGACGCTGAACATGGCCTGATCTGCCAGCGCCAGGAGTTCTGAGAGCGTGTCCGCATTATCCGGGAAGGTGGATACGCCCAGACTGGAACTAATACGGACTTTTAAACCGGCTTTTTGAAGATAGATGGTTTCTTTGATTCGTTTCCGGATGGTTTCCGCCATATCCAATGCCTGCTGCTTGTCAAATCCGGGCAATACCAGCACAAACTCATCACCGCCATAGGCCACTCCGTAAGCGGGTTCCTGAAGAGTTGTTTTAATAGTGGCGGCAATTTCCTGAAGCGCTTTGCTGGCGTTAGGATGCCCATGGGTATCGACCACCTGTTTAAAATTATCAATATCCATAAATACCAGAGAAAAAATCCGGCCACCAGACGTGCTTTTTTGAATCAGTTCAGCCAGGGCATGGTACAGGTATCGGGTGTTGTAAAGACCGGTTAAATTATCGTGAATCGCCTGTTCTTTAAACTTTTGCTCACTTTTTCTTAAGGCTTTTTGAACCTGTTTGAGATGTTCCTCGGCCTCCATTTCTTTGGTAACAATCGTTAGATTACCGATTGAGATATAGATATTATCCGTTTCAAAATGCTCTAATTTGGCCTGGTCTTTTAGCCAATAAGTTTTACCGTCAGCCGCAGATATTTTATAAACTGCCTCGAGAATGCCACTTTTTTTAACCTCTTCTCTGAGTTCGGATTTGCGCTTTATAACCTCATTGCTTTTCAAGATCACTTCCTGAAGGTCCTCGGGTGTGCCCATTTTTGTATAGATATGGCGCTCAACAATACTGTTTCTGAAAAATTCTGATGCATCTGAATGGTCACAGCCCAAAAGCTGTATCAGCTGCCTGCTGACAAACTCATACCAGATCACATTGTGTTTTTCCTGCCAGGCGGCAATATAAGGTATCGCCGGGGTTCCCAGTTCATCAAATACTTGAAAATGCTGGATGCATTCTGCGATGCGGCCCTTGAGCCGGCGACTATAGTTGCCGTTTAAAATTCGGCCATAGTAACCATTGAGCGTATGTTGATTAGACATGCAGGCAGTCCGATTCTGTGGTGATGATTTTATCCCCGGGGGCAAATCTCTGAGGTCTAACCTGGACAGGGGCTTTGGGTTAAAGGGCAAAGCAATATGTTGCTATTGAATCTTTATATATACACCACATATGGTATATGATCAAGTTGAAATTGATCGCTTGAACGCTTTACGAATTGAAATTAGTCTTTTCCGATTATACCATTCGATTCGCAATCTAAATTAATATACCGGAACCCGTCGATACCATATATTGTGGGTAACATCTTATCTTGACTATATATTGTATGATATGGTATAAGTGATGTTCAGGATAAAATCTTGAAATTTGCATCAATCGTTTAAATCGGAATATTTTTTTGAGTGCGCTTTTGGGGGAATTTGCCATGCAACTTGAAAACGTGGTTTATTTGCACGAAAGAGGGGCAAGAAGGGTCATCGATTTAAGGCGATTTACCCGAAAACCATTTCGCCGCGCAACCATCTTTGCCTGTCAAAACCGGTACTATGCGGGTTTAACTAAAAATATCAGCAAAGGCGGGATTTTTATTGAGACGCGGAACCAGTTTGCGACCGGACAAATTATTACACTGGTTATTTCCCGCACGAAAATTGAAAAAGGAGTCATGCTGAAAGGCAAAGTGGTCCATCTAAGACGCGAAGGATTCGGCTTGAAATTTTTAAGCCTGCTAAAAGATGGAAAAGAATATAATATAAAACTATAAGTACTTTTAAATAGGCAGTTCTAATCTTGATTTATACCTGAATTTTGCACGAGTCGGAGGCTTCCATAGGCAAGACACTTAAGGGCGAAGTCGTAGTATTCTACTTCGAGCCCTTAATAACGCAGCATATGGGTGCCTCCGGCTCGCCCTCGGGGTGAAAATAGATGAGAAATAAAAAAAGATATCATCCGATTTACTTTTTAAGTAAAATGTATTGTACGATATCTTTGTGCGAACCTGCTGTAATTAAATAACAAAAAGATTCTCATCTATTTTCATGCAAAATTCAGGTTATAAATTTCTCTACCAGTAACTTTATCTCTTCCACCTGCCCCGGCGTTTTCCAGATAATTTCAGAATCGGCCCCGAACCAGGTCAGCTGGCGTTTGGCATAACGCCGATGATCGCGTTTAATGGTCCGCACGCATTCCTCCCAGCTCAATCGGTCCTCAAGGCAATCCACCATATGGCGGTAGCCGATAGACTGCATGGATTTAAGATCCGCCCCGTATCCCTTCGCCAGCAGACCCTTAACCTCATCCAGAAACCCGGCAGACATCATGGCATCAACCCTTTGATTAATGCGCTCATATAAAACGTCCCGGTCCAGACACAGACCGATTCTTAAAGACTGAAAGGGTTGTTCTAAAAACCCGTGTTTTTGATGATGCGTTGAAATGGCTTGACCGGTTGACTCGACGACCTCCAAAGCTCGCAGGATGCGATAGGTGTCATTGGGGTGCAAGCGCTTTGCGGTTTCGGGATCCAGCCCGCTGAGGCGCTCGTGCAAAAATTCAATACCATGCGCATCGGTCTCCTTTTTTAACCTTTGGCGGACTTTCGGGTCAGAAACTTGCGCATCGAAAAGGCCATACAGGAGTGCTTTAATATAAAGCCCCGTTCCGCCGACCACAAACGGCCTGATTTGCTTCTCTCCCAGCTCAATGATTTTAGCCCTGGCTCGTTCAGCATATTGAGCCGCATCAAAGCCTTCATCAGGCTCGACGATATCGACCATATGGTGAACAACACGGGCCTGTTCTTCGGCCGTGGGTTTGGCCGTGCCGATATCCATATACTTGTAAATTTGCATGGAGTCGGCTCCGACGATCTGCCCGTTAAAGTGCTGCGCCACATCGATGGCAGCCGCCGTCTTGCCGATACCGGTCGGACCGCAGATAATGATTATTTTGGGCTTTACAGTTGCAGAATTCATGAGTTTAACCAAGGAAAATGATGTCATACCGGATATTGGCAAAGATTGAAATCTCAATTCCAAATAATTTTATACTGGTCGACTGATTAGAATTCATTTGTTGACTAAGAATTGGAAATTTATTGAAATTATTCTCAACATCGTCTGTTGATTTCTGCGCCATTCGCGTCAAAATTCATTGACAAACATATAGCAAACATCTATTCTGTTCAACTTTTCTAAAAATTTGTTGAACCTGAAGCGCTTTTTGGATTGTATTAAATAAATACAGATAGTTACTAAACTATTTTAGGAGAACGAATCAATGCCAAAAGAAGTTATCGGATCGGTAATGGTCGTCGGAGGCGGTATTTCCGGTATGCAGGCAGCGCTGGACCTGGCAGATTCAGGCTACTATGTCTACCTCGTCGAAAAAGGCTCATCCATCGGGGGCGTGATGTCTCAGCTGGACAAGACCTTTCCCACCAATGACTGCGCCATGTGAATTATTTCACCGAAACTGGTCGAGGTCGGCCGGCATTTAAATATCGAGCTCAAAACGCGCAGTGAAATAAAAGGATTCAAAGGCCGCGCAGGCAACTTTCAAGTCGAGCTGATTCGACATCCGCGATATATTGACGAGTCATTGTGTATCGCCTGCGGCGCCTGCGCCGAAAAATGTCCCAAAAAAATCGTGGACCCTTACAACACGGGATTGGTCAAACGCAAAGCTGCCTTTGTCGAATACCCCCAGGCAGTCCCCTTGAAATATTGTATCGATGGCGACAGCTGCATTTACATCCAGAAAAAAAAATGCGGGGCCTGCCAAAAAATATGCCCCACCGACGCTATAGATTTTGATCAAAAAGCGCAAAGCGAAACCCTGCAGGTCGGATCGGTGGTGCTGGCTCCGGGTTTTGCGCCTTTTGATCCTTCAAAATTTGATAATTACCAGTACGCCAACCTCCCCAATGTAATGACCTCGCTGGAGTTTGAACGCATCCTGTCCGCATCCGGTCCGACCATGGGGCATGTTACCCGTCAGTCGAAAGACAAAGGCGAGCCGAAAAAAATTGCCTGGTTCCAGTGCGTGGGTTCCCGGGACATGAATCGCTGTGACAACTCCTATTGCTCCTCGGTATGCTGCATGTATGCCATCAAAGAAGCCGTCATCACCAAAGAGCATGTCGGCGATGACCTGGACTGCGCGGTCTTTTTTATGGACATCCGCACACCGGGAAAAGACTTTGAACGTTTTTACGACAACGCCCGCGAAAAACACGGCATTCGATTCATCAGAAGCCGGGTTCACAGCGTCGATCCGGTTGCCGGGAGCGATGACCTTGAAATCCGCTACGTGACGGAAGGCGGCGAGATGGTCACCGAGACCTTTGACATGGTCGTGCTGTCCATCGGAATGGAAACCTCACCGGAAGTCATCCAGCTCGCCAAAAAGCTGAGAATCAATCTCACGGACGGCAACTTCTGCCAGACCACCACCTTTGATCCGGTGGCGACATCCAGAAAGGGCATTTATGTCTGCGGCGCCTTCCAGGGACCCAAAGACATTCCGCAATCCGTTGTCGATTCCAGCGCCGCCGCAACTGCTGCCGGTGAAATTTTAACCGCCGCCCGCAATACGCTGACCCAAAAGAAAGAAGTGGTGCCCGAGGTCAATATCGTCAATGAGCGGCCCCGCATCGGCGTATTTGTTTGCCATTGCGGCATCAATATTGCCGGTGTGGTGGATGTGCCCGCCGTGGCCGAATATGTTGCCACTCTGCCCTACGTGGAATTTGCGACCGACAACCTGTATTCCTGCTCCCAGGACACCCAGGACACCATGGCCAAAATCATCGAGGAAAAAAAGCTAAACCGCGTGGTGGTGGCGGCTTGCACGCCCAAAACCCATGAGCCGCTGTTTCAGGAAACATTGATCAATGCCGGGTTAAACAAATATCTATTTGAGATGGCCAACATTCGCAACCAGGACTCCTGGGTCCATAAAAACAATCCGGAGCTGGCCACCAAAAAAGCCAAAGACCTGATCCGCATGGCGGTTCACAAGGTAGCTTTAATGGCCCCGCTGAAAGAAGCCGAACTCGAGGTCAATCAGGCCGCCATGGTCGTCGGCGGGGGTATCTCCGGCATGGCTGCGGCCAGAAGCCTGGCGCGCCAGGGATATGAAACCCACATCATTGAAAAAGACGCCCAGCTGGGGGGTCAAGCCCGTCATATCTACCGCACAGCTTCCGGTGACAGTGTGCCGCAGAAACTGGCCGGTCTTATCAATGAAGTCCAGAAAAATAAAAAAATTCATGTTCATCTTGAAACCGAAATCAAGCAGGTGGACGGGTTTGTAGGGAATTTCGAGACCACCCTTGCGGTCAACGGAAACGAAGAGATCCTTGAGCATGGGGTGGCTGTAATGGCCACCGGGGCATCGCCGTATCAACCCGATGAGTATAATTACGGTAAGGACCCGCGCATTCTTACCAGCCTGGAGCTTGATCGCAAATTTATGGATAATGACGCTGCCCTGAAAGACCTGAACACAGCGGTGTTTATTCAGTGTGTCGGCTCCCGGGAACCGCAGCGGCCTTACTGCTCGCGGGTGTGCTGTACCCATTCGGTTGACAATGCCCTGGAACTCAAACAGCTTAACCCTGAAATGAACGTATTTGTTCTGTACCGGGACCTGCGAACTTATGGTGAACGCGAGGTGTTGTATAAAAAGGCACGTGAAGTCGGAGTGATTTTTATTCGCTTCAGCCTTGAAAACAAACCCGAAGTGGTCACCGAGGGCGACAAGCTGTTGGTCAGAGTCATCGACCATGTCATCGGCCGGCCGGTGGAAATCGAAACCGATCTGATCAGTCTGGCAACTGCCATCCTGCCGAACCCTGTGAAGAAGTTAGCGACTTTTTTCAAAATTCCGTTAAACGACGACGGTTTCTTTGTGGAACGCCATGCCAAACTGGGGCCGGTTGAATTTGCCACCGACGGTGTATTTTTATGCGGCATGGCTCATTATCCCAAACCCATTGATGAGTCTTTCGCCCAGGGACAGGCGGCGGCATCCCGCGCGGTGACGTTGCTGGCGCGCGAGACCATTTTTACCAGCGGAACCATCGCAGAAACCGAGCCCACCCTGTGCAGTGAGTGCGGGATTTGTGTGTCGGTCTGCCCGTATTCAGCGCCCTCTTTTGCCGAAGAGGGGCCGTTTGCCGGCAAAGCCCAAATTAATCCGGTGATGTGCAAAGGATGCGGACTTTGCGTGGCTTCGTGCCGATCCGGCGCGATTCATCTGAAAGGCTTTGACAACGATCAAATTTTTGCGCAAATCTTTGCATTGAACAAAGCAGTATGATA
>Ga0255055_10001541_pt1 | contig 16718 bp, 15 predicted proteins | sample JV7_2_27_MG_FD_188633 | JGI IMG/M metagenome (GOLD analysis project Ga0255055, IMG submission 188633) | Seawater microbial communities from Jervis Inlet, British Columbia, Canada - JV7_2_27 | ecosystem: Environmental > Aquatic > Marine > Inlet | place: Canada: British Columbia | collected... | reverse complement strand
TTGGGTCATCCGGGTATATGGTATTGAAATACAAAATGATTTGAACAAATTGGCAGTCGCCAACGTAAACGAAAACAACATGCAGGATCGCATTACCCTGATTTGTAGGGATATGCGAGAGCTGAAGCCCGGTCTGATCGGGGGTCCGGTTGATGTGATTGTTTGCAATCCACCTTACCGCAAACCGAATTCGGGAAGACTAAATCCGGACCCGCAAAGAGCGGTCGCCCGGCATGAATTAAAGGTGAGCCTAACCGATGTGCTCCAGACAGTCCGCTGCATGCTGCGAACTGCCGGAAGATTTGTTATCATTTACACCGCAGAGCGCACTGCCGAGTTGCTTTCTCAAATGCGTTTGGATGAGATTGAACCCAAGTTTGTACGCCTCATTCATTCACAGGCGGATGCCGATGCCAAACTCATTTTGGTTTCAGGAATAAAGGGCGCGCGGCCGGGTGTAAAAATCGGCCCACCGCTGATTATTTATAATGCCGCCGGTGATTATTCTGCCGAAGTGGAGAAAATGTTCATTCCCTGAAAAAATAGGATTACAGAATGTGACAAATAAACAGAGACGATATGCCGGAGAGCAGACTGCAATGCCGCGCGTAACAGATCTGAGACAACCGGCCCCTAACCGTATACCGAGTTCCCCATAATTAGGATTGCTTTCAACTTGAACCCATTATAAAATAGGGGCTCTTGGCGTATGCGTTCTGGCCGGAAGATCGTTGACAGTGCGGTTTAAAGTGGTTATTGAGTACTACTCGAAATTAATTGAACCAATTTGCCGGAAGGGTGGCCGAGCGGTTGAAGGCGGCGGCCTCGAAAGCCGTTGAGGGTCTTTAGGCTCTCCGTGAGTTCGAATCTCACCCCTTCCGCCAATAAAATTACTGCGTAATTTTATTTATCTGCCGCAGCTAACGTTGCGGCCAAAATCGGTTTATTCCTTTTTTTAATGATTAAAAAGCTTTGAGTATCAAAGGTTTTTAGGAGAGATGTCCGAGCTGGCCGAAGGAGCACGACTGGAAATCGTGTGTGCTGTCAAAAGCGGCACCGAGGGTTCGAATCCCTCTCTCTCCGCCATTATCGAAAAAATTGCCTAAAATTGGAAATGCCTAAAGTTAAGGTATCCTGTCCATTGAAAAGGGCATCCATTACCTTAGTTGTCGGTGTCAGTCACCTGGTTCCAAGGTTCAACGTTCCAGGTTCAGAGGTTAGATAACAGAAGACAGATGTCAGAAGCCAGATGCCAGATGAAAGCCGGAGGGTAGGGCAAGCCCTCTGCGGCTGCCAGAAACCAGCAACCAGAGGCAGAACCCGTGAGCCCAGAACCTCTGAACCTTTGAACGCTGAACCTTTGAACCACATATAAGGCACTTCACTATGTCCTATCTCGTGCTTGCGCGCAAATACCGCCCCCAAACCTTTGACCAGGTTATTGAGCAAGATCATGTAACCCGCACACTCTCCAATGCGATATCTTCCAAACGCGTTGCCCATGCAGTGCTTTTTTCCGGTCCACGGGGAACCGGCAAGACCACCGTCGCGCGCATTTTGGCTAAAGCGATGAATTGCAAGGAAGGGCCTGTTCCGGCACCATGCAATGAATGCCGGTCGTGCGCAGAGATCACATCCGGCCATGCCGTTGACGTTTTTGAAATTGACGGGGCTTCCAACAACAGCGTCGATCAGGTTAGAGAATTACGCGAAAATATTAAATACATGCCCGCCCACAGCCTTTATAAAATATACATCATTGATGAAGTGCATATGCTCAGCATGCCGGCGTTCAATGCGCTGCTAAAAACCCTTGAGGAGCCGCCGCCTCACGTGATGTTTATTTTTGCGACTACGGAACCACACAAAATTCCGATAACGATTCTTTCTCGCTGCCAGAGACATGATTTAAGGCGTATCGGTTTGAATTCGATGATTCGACATATGGCTTATATTTGCGAGGAGGAGAAGTTCAAGATTTCAGATGAAAGCCTGGCACTGATTGCACGAGAAGCTACCGGTAGCTTGCGGGATGCCTTAAGCTTGCTGGATCAGGTGTTGGCGTGCTTTAAGGACTCGGTTGGCCATGATCAGGTTCTCGAAACTTTAGGCGTAATTGATCGAAAATTTGTGTTTGATCTCAGCGGCACCATCTTGCGCAGTGATATTTCCGCCATTCTGAATATGTTAGATGATTGTTATAATCGCGGATATGATTTGAAAAAGCTTTACACCAATTTACTTGAACATTTCAGAAATCTGATGGTTGTTAAAATAGGTCAAGACACCCGCAAATTAGTGGATCTTCCTGAATATGAATTAGAGCAGATGGTTGACCAGGCCGGCCACGTATCCGGGACTGTTTTAAACCAGATATTTGACTATCTGTACCGTGAAGAGGTATCGATCCGGCTGTCAGCTGATGCCAAACTTGCGCTTGAAATGGCCTTTATTCGAATGGATCAGATCCAACCGGCCTTGCCGATTGATGTGCTGATCGACCGGCTGGATCATCTGAGACAGGAATTTTACAATCAACCTGAAAATGAAATTTCAAATCTGAAATCGGATGGGGAATCCGAGAGGCATGCGCCGGAGCAAAAAGCGGGGGAAAAACCTTCTGTCGATCCGGCGGAACCCGCGCATTCAATGCCTGGTAATCCGTCGATTGCAGATAACTCCACGGAAAATTTAGATGTTATCTGGAATCAACTCTATGAGCTAATCGCGCGGGAAAATCCTTCGCTGGGAGCAAGTTTATCTAAATGCCGGCTGAAGCAGGTGAGCGCCGATAGCATCGAAATCGAAGTGCACGCCAACGGTTTTACCCTAAATATGCTTCAACGTGAAAAAAATAAGGCTGCTTTAAAAATGATTTGCACGGAGTATTTTGGCAAAGATATAGACATTGTGCTGATCAGCCATCCGGAAACCGATGCTGAAAGTCCAAAAAAAAAATCCCAAAATGACAGCCTCTTGAAGCAAAAGGCCATGAGCCATCCTCTGGTGGCCGATGCCATCGAGATTTTTAACGCTAAATTAATCGACGTAAAATTAGAGTAGGCAGGGGAAAATATAATTTTCGCGATGCAATAATTTTTAAATCAATCAGGAAAACACTAAATGGGTCTGGAAGCTGGGAAGCTGGGAAGCTTGAAGGGAAGAATTGTTCTTTGCCTTCTGGCCTCCTGGCTTCATAGCTTTCCAGCCTCCGGGCCATTTTGTGCTATGGAGGTACGCTGATGAAAGGTATGGGAAATATGATGAAGCAGGCTCAACAGCTTCAATCAAAGATGTTAAAAATGCAAGAAGAGATGGCAGCGAAAACAGTGGAAACTTCTGCCGGGGGAGGGATGGTAAAAGTCGTTGCCAACGGCAAACAGCAAATACTGTCCCTCCAGATCGAAAAAGAAGTCGTCGATCCTGAAGATGTTGAAATGCTTCAGGATTTGATACTTTCTGCAGTAAATGACGCCCTCACAAAGTCTCAGGAAATGGTTGCCGCCGAAATGAGCAAATTAACCGGTGGTCTGAATATTCCAGGGATAATGTAAAAAAAAGTTTAATTGGTTCGATCGGTTGCATTGGTTAAATTTGTTTGCGCTAATTTGCATTGTCATGTTGAAAGTAGACATCAATCAATCGCTATCAAATCATTATCTATTTGCCAATTGAACGAATCAAACCAATAAAACAAATTAAACCAATAAAACGATAAACCCTATGAGCCATTATCCTTCGACAATCGTCAATTTGATTAGAAATATTTCCAGACTGCCCGGCATTGGAGAAAAGACCGCCGAACGTCTGGCCATGCATATTCTGCGGGCGCCACGTAAAGAAGCCGAGCAATTATCTAAAAGTATAATTGAGGCCAAGGAAAAAGTGCGTTTATGCAAGCAGTGTTATGGCCTTAGCGACGATGAGGTCTGTAAGATATGTACGGATCCTGTCCGCGATGCCTCGCTTGTGTGCGTAGTTGAACAACCGGCCGACATGGTGGCTATGGAAAAATCTGGTGCCTTTATCGGCCGCTATCATATCTTGTCCGGCGTGCTATCACCCATGAACGGCGTGGGCCCTGAAGATATTCGCATGCGTGAATTAATCGCCAAAATTCAGCGCGGCCGGATTAAAGAGGTGGTACTGGCGACCAGCACGAGCGTAGAAGGCGAAGCAACAGCTTCTTACATTGCCGAGCGCTTGGGAACCTACTCGTTAAAGGTGACCCGAATTGCATCCGGTGTGCCGATGGGGGGTGACCTTAAATATGTGGATCGGGTGACGTTAAAAAAAGCCATGGAGGCGCGTCGTGACCTCTGATTCTGTCAGACCGGGTGATTTGTTTGCATGCCAATGCTGCGGGGACTGCTGCAAAGGGTATGGCGGCACTTATATTACTGAAAACGAGATCAATAACATCAGCCGCTACCTGGGCCTGGAGCCTAATATATTTATCAGGCGCTACTGTCAGATGTCAGGCGACAGACCGGTTATTGCTCAGGGATTAAAGGGTCACTGTATATTTTGGGATAAAGTGTGCACCATTCATCCCGTAAAACCCCGCATGTGTGAAAAGTGGCCTTTTATTGAAAGTATCTTGGTCGATGCAACCAACTGGCAGGCAATGGCTGCTTCGTGTCCTGGGATGCGAACGGATTTTAGCGACTATCAGATTAAAAGATGTGTCAGTGAAGTCTTAAATAATTCCCGTTAAATTATGATTGGAATCTTTGATTCAGGAGTTGGCGGCCTAACCGTCGCCAGAGCAATCATGGAAAAGATACCGGGGTATGACATTGTTTATTTCGGTGATACAGCCCATACTCCTTATGGAACGAAAAGCCCCGAGACGGTGATTGGTTACACCGTGAATAATATCGAATTTCTCCTGAGCCAGGGGGCCAGCGTAATCGTAATTGCCTGCAACACGGCTTCGAGTGTCGCCACTGCAGGGGTTCTCGAGCGATTTGCCGTTCCTATTTTTGAAGTGATTACACCTGCAGTTGAACTTGCCGTAAGTTCTTCAAAAAACTTTAGATTCGGCGTCATCGGCACGCGTGCCACCATAACCAGCGGTATTTATGAAAAAAAGATTATTGAAATGCAGCCGGCCGCCAAAATCTATTCGATTGCCTGCCCGCTCCTGGTGCCTTTGGTTGAGGAGGGATGGTTGAACAAACCGGAGGCCGCGATGATCGTAAAAAAATATCTGCATCCCTTGAAGACCCGCCAGATTGACACGCTCATTTTGGGCTGTACGCATTATCCACTTCTGAAAAAAGTCATCCAGCGAAAAACCGGCAAACGGGTTTGTTTGATCGACTCCTCAATCAGTGTCGCCGGCGACATTAAGGCATATCTTGAAAATCACGCTGAAGTCGACAAACAGCTGGGAAAAAATGGTAAACTGACTCTTTTTGTATCTGATATTACAGATCAATTTAAGAAGATCGCCGCCATGACCTTAAAAACAAGCGTAAAATTTGATTGCGTAAAACTGTAGCCCGTGTTTTGGAACCCGCTGATGGGTGCCTGGGTATTTGTAGCCAGGCCACTGCATTGCATACTGGTTTTATACCGTTTCCCATAATATTGTCCCGCGTCACCGAACACACGCAAAGCGGGTGGCTTGTTTTTTCCCGTCTATTACGGGAAAAAACAAAGGCACGGCAGTGCCTCAATCGGTGCGGGTGTAACCGGGTGCAGAGCACCCGGTTTTAAAACACCCAACAACGGAATTTCGGCATAAGTGGTTGTAGAAAAAAACGTTTGAATATCGGAACGTTTTTTTGACAGCCACTACAAGAGCAAATGATGAAAGATCAGGAAAAGTCGAGGCAAGGACTCATCAGGGAACTGATGGAGCTGCGGGAGCGGGAGCGACAGCTGGAATCTCAGCAGCGGCATGCTGAAGAAGCCTTGAAGGAAAGCCAGCAACAGCTGCACCATGCCCAGAAAATGGAAACATTGGGTACTCTGGTAGCGGGCGTGGCTCATGAAATTAATAATCCCATTAACCTGATCTTGTACAATTTGCCATTGATTCAGAAAATCTGGTCTGACCTTCTGCCGGTGTTAATGGAGCAAAAACAAAAGGTGCCCAGTCAGAAATATGGCGGATTCACTTATGATTTTTTAGAAGATAATCTGACCCAGCTGGTGGCGGACATGGATCTGGCCGCCAATCGGGTCGCCAAAATAGTCTCCGATCTGAAAAACTATTCCAAACAGTCAAATGTTGCCGAAAAGTCAACGGTGCAGGTTAATGCGGCGGTTAGAAATGCCATGCGGCTGGCGCAAACGACGTCAAGAAATTCTGGCGTACGAATCCAGCTAGACCTGGACGAAAATCTGCCCTTAATTGAAGGAAACCTCCAGGGCATTGAACAAATTATTCTAAATATCATCATTAATGCCATTCAAGCGATTGATCATGCGGATGGCATCATTCGGATTGCCACCGGATTTCAAAGAAAAGACGCGCGCATTGGCCTGCAAATCACCGATAACGGCAGGGGTATATCAGACGCAATTGCCGATAAGCTGTTTTTGCCGTTTGTCACTGATAAACAGGCCCAAGGCGGTACCGGCCTTGGCCTTTCCGTAACTTACGGCCTGGTGCAGTCACATGCCGGGGATATTTCATTTGACACTCAGAAAGGCAAAGGGACGACTTTTACCGTTTTATTCCCGACCCTGTTGAAGAATGCAGCGATTAAGATCCTGATCGTGGATGATGATCAGACCATAAGGGAGATGCTGATCGAAGCCCTGACGCTAAATCGAGATCGGCCCTATTTGATTGAGGAGGCCACCAACGGAATCGAGGCCACCATTAAGCTGGGGACCTATCGTCCGGACCTTTTGATTCTGGACATTTTTATGCCTGAAATGGATGGGCTCGAGGTTTGCCGCATTATCAAGAATGAGGCCGAGCTGTCTGATATGAAGGTCATCATTTCGACCGGTTATCCGCAACACCCCAAGCTGGATGAAATGGCCAAGATGGGTTTTAGCAACGTTATATACAAGCCTTTCGATCTTTTGGAGTTTGTCAAGAAGGTCGAAGCAATTTTGGCGGCCGAATAGCGTACTTCTGACATCGATTATTTCCTGCTCTTTTTAGTAATGAAAATATCCCGCTTGGGGTAGGGGATTTCAATGCCCGCTGCATCAAAGGCCTCTTTGACTTTGTCGGTGATATCAGAAATGGTGTTCATGCGCTGCCGGGCGTCATTAATCCATACGCGCAACTGTAAACCCACCGAGGACTCTCCAAAATTTCTCACCACCACCTTTGGCGGCGGATCATCTGCCACCCATTCGGTCGCCTGTGCCACCTGCAAGATGGCATTTTTGGCTTTTTGCAGATCCGCATCATAGGCGATCCCGATATTGATTCGCACCCGGATTTTTTCGGAAATGATGGTGTAATTGATGATATCGCGCAGCATGATCTCATTATTGGGAATGATGATGACGATGTTGTCGGTGGTTTTAATTTTAGTTGCCCGCATCCCGATATCAATCACATCGCCCCAGGTGGAACTGCCGGCCGGGGCACTCCAGACCTCAATTCGATCGCCCACCTCAAAAGGCCGGTCAATGATGAGCAAAATTCCGGCGATCAGGTTAGACAGCGTGTCTTTGGCTGCAAAACCGACGGCCAACCCGGCCACCCCTGCGCCGGCAATAAACGGTACGACATTGACTCCCATGAGATCAAGGGCAATGACAACCGCTACGGTGTAAATGATAAATTTTGAAAAACGAATCAGCAGATCAAAGACAATATCATCGATTTTGCTGTCGGTTTTACGGGCTACGCGTACCTCCAAATACCGAATGGTCACCACCAGGAAATTATTGACAGGCCCGGCAAACAGGATGATAAACAGTCCATGAAAAATCTTTTCCAGTAAGGCAATATTCAGTAATCCAATAATATAAGAGCCGGCGATCAACACCAGGGCATAAAAAAGGGCCTTTCGGAAAATTTTGAAAAGCGGTTCTTGAATTTCAATGAGATTGATTTTTCGCATTCGTTTTTCAATGAAGTTTAGAACCTGTCGCAGGATGAGCCACGCCAGCAGGAAACCGACAATGGTCAGGGCAACCTTAAAGGCGATCTTCAGATAGGGTGCCTGTATGCCTATAGTTGTTTCAAGGTTAGCGAAAAAGGCAGAAAGTTGATTCATGTTGAACCTCGTTTATCAATGTCGGGCCGGTTAGTGGGTCCAACCAGACTGATACTGTTTGTAATTGAATATTTTCGATTGAATATTCAATAGTCAATTCTCCGCCTGAGGCGGATCCGGGTTAGATTTCATCCGAAAAAAAGCTGGCTTTATAGAATTGGCGATTTAAACGCGCGATGTTGCTGATGGACAGCTCTTTGGGGCATGCATTTTCGCATTCGCGATGGTTGCTACAGTTTCCGAAACCGCCGGCGTCCATGGTTTTAACCATGCTGAGCGCCCGCCTGGCGGCTTCCGGTTTGCCCTGGGGCAACAATGCCAGTTGAGAAATCTTGCCACTGACAAAAAGCATGGCCGATGCGCTGGGACAGGCGGCCACGCAAGCGCCGCACCCAATACAGGCAGCGGCATCCATCGCTTTTTCAGCGATTTCCTGTGGTATGGGAAGCGCATTGCCATCCGGTGCTCCCCCGGTATTGACGGATATATATCCGCCGGCCTGGATGATATTATCTAGCGTGCTGCGATCAACGACCAGGTCTTTGATCACTTTAAACGCCCGGGCGCGAAACGGCTCCACCACAATGGTGTCTCTGTCTGAAAATTTTCGCATGTGAAGCTGGCACAGGGTGGTCGCTTTTTGGGGACCATGGGCCTGGCCGTCGACTACGGCACCGCAGGTGCCGCAAATTCCCTCGCGACAATCATTGTCAAAAGCAATCGGTTCTTTGCCTTCCAGGGTCAGCTGTTCGTTGACCGTATCCAGCATTTCAATAAAGGACATATGAACCGATATGTTCCGGGCCGCAATGGTCTCAAAACGGCCCTTATCCTCAGGCCCTTGTTGGCGCCAGACTTTAAGGGTTACGTTAATCGCTTTCGGCAATTTTTTCACTTATAACTCCTTTGGGAAAGCTCCACATTTTCAAAAACCAATGGTTCTTTATGAAATTTCGGCATCTTTTCGTAACCATCGTATTCCCAGACCGAAACATGCTCAAAGTTTTCATCATCGCGCCGGGCTTCACCTTCTTCTGTTTGAGATTCTTCCCGAAAATGACCGCCGCATGATTCGGTGCGATCCAGGGCATCCTGAATCATCAGTTCGGCGAATTTAAGGCTGTCGGCCTGCCGGCCGGCCTTTTCCACGCTTTTATTATAATCTTTATCGGTACCGGGCACCAAAAGATTTTCCCAGAATTCTGCGCGCAGATCTTGAATCAGTTTGATGGCCTTTTTCAGCCCCTCGTCGTTGCGCGACATGCCGCAATAATCCCACATGATCTGTCCCAGTTCCCGGGCGAAGCTGTCGACGGTGCGGGTGCCTTTAATGGACATCAGCCTGGTGATGCCTTCATTGGCCGATTGAATGGCCTCTTTAAACGCGGCGTGGTCAGTTGTTACCGATGATAGCTGCGTTCCGGCAAAATATCCACCGATGGTATAGGGGATGATAAAATAGCCGTCGGCCAATCCCTGCATCAAAGCACTGGCTCCCAGACGGTTGGCGCCATGATCGGAAAAATTGGCTTCCCCCAGAACAAATAATCCCGGAATCGTGCTCATCAGGTTGTAGTCGACCCACAAACCACCCATGGTATAATGCGATGCAGGATAAATCATCATCGGCTTTTCATAGGGAGAATCATCACTGATGAGTTCATACATGTCAAAAAGATTACCGTATTTTTTGGCAATGATTTCCTTGCCGTCGCGTTTGATGGCATCGGCAAAATCCAGGTACACCGCACAACGGGTCAGGCCCACGCCCTTGCCGGCATCGCACTGGGCTTTGGAAGCACGCGAGGCGACATCCCGGGGCACCAGGTTTCCGAAGCTGGGGTATTTTTGTTCCAGATAATAATCTCGGTCTTCTTCGGGAATATCCTGGGGATCTCTGATGTCGCCGGAATTATGCGGGACCCAGACACGGCCGTCATTTCTGAGGCTTTCACTCATCAGGGTCAGCTTGGATTGATGATCGCCGGTATGCGGAATGCAGGTTGGATGGATCTGGGTAAAACAGGGATTGGCAAACATCGCTCCGTTTTTATAGGCGCGAAATATGGCGCCGACATTGGAAGATTCAGCATTGGTGGAAAGGTAATATATATTACCATACCCCCCGGTGGACAGTACCACCGCATCGGCGGCGTGGCTCTCCAGTGCGCCGTTGATCAGATTTCGAACCACAATGCCGCGGGCCTGCCCATTAACGATCACCAGATCCAGCATTTCGCGCCGGGGGAATAATGTGACCATGCCGGCACCCACCTGGCGCATCAAAGCGCTGTATGCCCCCAACAGCAGCTGCTGGCCGGTCTGCCCACGAGCATAAAAGGTCCGGGATACCTGGGAACCGCCAAAAGATCGGTTGGCCAGCAGGCCGCCATAATCTCTGGCAAACGGAATACCCTGGGCGACGCAGTGATCGATTATATTGTTGCTCAGCTGGGCCAGGCGATACACGTTGGCTTCACGGGCCCGAAAATCACCCCCCTTTATAGTATCGTAGAACAGACGCCAGGCGCTGTCGCCCTCATTGGTGTAGTTTTTAGCGGCGTTGATCCCTCCCTGGGCGGCAATGCTGTGCGCCCGACGGGGTGAATCCTGAATACAAAAGGTTTTGACGTGATATCCGAGCTCCGCCAGACTGGCAGAGGCCGAACCGCCTGCCAGACCGGTACCGACCACGATGATTTCAAATTTACGTTTGTTGGCCGGGCTGATCAGCTTCAATTCAAAACGGTGTCGGTCCCATTTCTCAGTCAGCGGTCCTCCAGGTATATGGGCTTCAAGCTGCATAAGGTTCTCTTTCAAGTAATTTTTGATTTCTTATTCCAAACGACATCAATGTTTGTCTATATCTAATTTTTACCACGAAGTTCACGAAGACCACGAAGTTAAGAACTCAAAAGATCTTGTATTAACCTTCGTGCAACTTCGTGCTCTTTGTGGTGAATGGGAGACCATAGGCTGTTCAGAGAATAACATCCTACCCAATAGACCATATATAGACTGGCAGCAGGCCAAAGCCAAATCCGAATATCAGGCTCACAACGATGCTCAGCACCATAATCGCCGGCATGTATCTGGGGTGATTGGCACCGACGGTTTGAAAGGCACTCCAGAAACCATGTCGGATATGCAATGCCAGTACAATCATCGCAAACACATAGACAATGATATAGATCGGATTGGCAAAAGCCGCGGATACAATCTCAAAAATCGTCTGCTGGCTCTTGTCTACAAAGCTGAAATTGAGCAGATGGAAAATAACAAATGCCAGCAGAATAAATCCTGTATAAGGCATCCAAGAGGAGCTTAATGTGCGTCCCCCTGCACGCCGGTCGATTTTATAAGGCACAGATCTTGCTTTTAAGTTCTGAAAAAAAAGTATGCTGCCCGTGGAAACGTGAAGGATCGCGAAAGCCAGCAACCCCAGTTCGAATACTATCAAGATCGGACCCAGCGAGTGGAGCTTTTGAGCATATGCGTTGAATGCGGAGCCACTCTTATAAAGCGTAAGGTTGCCGGCCAGGTGCGTACCCAAAAATCCGAAGAAGCCCAGGCCGGTCGTCGCCATCAACAGTTTTTTACCGATGGATGAGCCAAAGGTGCGTATCAGCCAGCTCATAGTGACCTCCAATGTATACATTTACAGACATAAGTGTATACTTTTACACACAAATTTTAGTCCCTAAAAAGATGTATTTTTAATAAGTTCTTCAATCGGTGTCAATATAATTGTTGAGCCACCAATCGTCGCGATTGGTCTCCATAATGCTCCGGGCTATATTTTTTGCAATTTTTGTTTTTAAGCGATTGAGCACAGGCGGCAGCCACTTATCAGGGGGGGCATACCCGATATCAGATAAGTATTTTAACTCCAGAATTAGAGAAAGCTGGTCGGCATCATGGGCCAATTTGGCTTCGGCTGAGCTGCCTTCATTGAACTCATCAATAAGGCCAGCAATTGATGACCCAAAAGGAAGGCCTTCCGTGGTGTCTTTGACTGCTTTGGCCTCGTTGGCCGTGACATATGTTTTATGCACTGTATTTAGATCGCCGATGCGGGCCTCGGGAAGATCATGCACCAGGCACATGGTGGTCAATTTGAGCGCGTCAACAGCCGGTTCTAACTGAGACATCACATAGGCGATGAATGTTGTACTAAAAGAATGTTCCGCAATGGATTCTTGGCCGGCACCGAGAAAGTGAAATCCTGAACGGGGAATTTCTTTGAGCATTTTAGCTTCAAAGAGCAAATTAGCAATGTTTTTCATTATAACTCCTTTATGAACTCATTTTGTTTAACAGATGCTGATAATAGCCCATACCAAATTTTTTCTATTTAGGGAACCCACTAAACACAATCCAAAATTTTATCCTATACAAACAGACTCAAACATGTTGACACTCTATTTATTTCCATTATACTTTAATGAATTTAGCCAGGGAGGTGTCATTCCAACATATTTTTGCCGCAACAATTTGGCTTCTGTTAAACATGTTCTTTTCTTAATAACCTAAACCACATTTTCGAAATGGAGAGAATTTTATGGGTATTGCTCAGCTTGATATCGTCCATATGATCAGTAATGCGGGACCCATGGTCCAGTTTGTAATGCTGCTGCTGCTATTTTTTTCAATTATGTCCTGGGCAATCATTCTTATAAAATATCGCTACATCAGAAGGACATATAAAGAATCGGCCGAGTTTACTGACTTTTTCTGGAAAAGCCGGGATCTATCCAATGCTTTTGCCAAAGCAAAGCAGCTACACGGGAGTCCCCTGGCACGGATTTTCAGGATTGGTTATGTGGAACTAAAGAAGATGAGCCAATCTGCCGCTCCCGCTGATGCGTCGGTGAATAAGCAGGCCGGTAGCCAAAATATGTCCCTGGATGCCAGGTTTACCGGAACAGACAATATCAAGCGTGCGCTACGCCGAGCGATTACGACAGAGATGACACGAATGACCCAGATGGTTCCTTTTTTAGCGACGACCGGAAATACAGCGCCGTTTATTGGTTTGTTTGGAACAGTCTGGGGCATTATGAATTCCTTTGTGGGCATTGGCCAAAAGGGGTCTGCCAGCCTTGCGGTTGTGGCACCCGGTATTTCGGAGGCGCTGGTAGCAACCGCAGCGGGTCTGGCTGCTGCCATTCCGGCGGTTATCGCCTATAACTTTTTTATGAGTAAAATACGCGTAGTTGAATCTGAACTGCAAAGCTTCTCAGCGGATTTTCTAAACATCATCGAGCGTGATATCCTGCGCACAGAGAGGAGAAGATCATGACCGCCGGAGGAAATAGTAGCCAGCTTATGTCCGATATCAACGTAACGCCGTTCGTGGATGTTATGCTGGTGCTTCTAATTATTTTTATGGTGACCGCACCGATGATGATGCAAGGCGTGGATGTGTCGTTGCCCGAAGCCACTGCCGAACCCCTGGAATCTGAAAAAGAGCATCTGATAATCACGATTGACAAACAGGATCGGGTGTTCATTAATGACTTCCAAGTCACCGTCGATGGTCTTGCAGAAAAGCTGACGAAAATCCTGGAAGGCCGCTCCGATCGGGAAGTATTTTTAAAAGCGGATAAAGACAGATTCTATGGGACGGTGGTGCGGATCATGGCAGAAATTAAAGAGGCCGGTGTGGAGAAACTGGGCCTGGTCACCGAACCCGAGATCTTCGAAACAGAAGGCAAAAAGAAAAAGCCAAGATCTAAAAAATAATGAAGGATACCAAACATGCTTACGCCAAACGATACCATGGAAAAGATCCCCTTCCGCAATCGATGGTATTGCCTTTTGGTGTTTCTTTTCTTTTTCATTTGGTGGTAATGGGGGCGTTAATTTTCATGCCGAACTTCGGTTCCGGCCCAAGGTTTCGAGCCGGGGTGGTAAATGTCAGCCTTGTATCTTTACCATCTTCCGGTCCGGATTCCGGTGGACCGCCTGCTGCGGCACTAAAGGCCAAACCGGTTGAAAAGAAGCCGCCCCAAAAGCCGGCTGTTAAGGTCCCGGAACCCAAGCCGGTTCCGGTTATCAAAAAGCCTCCCAAAGCGGTGTCCCTTGCGCCCAAAAAGGAAAAGATTAAAAAATCGCTGAAAAAAAAGACCCTTGATCGCCAAAAAATTATCGACAGCGCCATCGAGCGCATTGAAAAAAAAGTTGAAAAAACCAAAACTGATTCGGTGGCGGCGGCCCTTGAGCGCTTGAAACGTCAGGTCGGTGACGCCGAAACTCAAGTCGGAAGAGGATCAGGAAGTGCAGCCAGCAAAGCTGGTGGCGGCCAGGCAGGTCCGATAGGGGCTTCCGGGACAGGTGGCGCACGGGTACAGGAATCTATTTTAATTTATCAGGCTGGAATTCAGTACCAAATCCAAAAGAATTGGGCTTTTTCACAGCAACTTGCCGGCGAAAATACCGAGCTGGAAGCTGTCTTAGCCATTAAGGTCCTGCAGAATGGCGAAATAGAGGATATCTGGTTTGACAAAAAATCCGGCAACGCGTATTTAGACGACTCGGCTTATAAGGCCCTTGTCAAATCAAATCCATTACCGGCGCTTCCGAAAGATTATATGCGTCCCTATTATAAAATCGGTTTGCGATTTGGTCCAAAAGGATTGAAGAACGAATAGGTTCGGATTTCACAAAAAGGGCCGTTATTCGGACTGAACATATAAAAACGACAAAGGCTTTTTTATGATGCAGATTTTGGGTGATTCATGCGGGCAGGGGTCTTTTAAGATCAGAAGAATAAGGCTTTACATCTTTGTTATTGGCGTTATCTTAATTGCATTTGGACCGGCGATGTGTTGGGCTGAATATGATGTTATCGATATTACAAAGCCGTTTTTGCGCAAAATTCCGATAGCAATTCCGCTATTTAAAAATGCCTCCGGATCTGCTGAAGAAAGGCAACTGTCAGAAACGGCGGCCGATTTTCTTTCCGATACGCTCGATTTTACAGGCTATTTTAAAATTCTTGACCGCGGTGCATTTCTTTTCGATCCGGAAAAAAATGGCGTTACGCTGGCAAATATAAATTTTCAAAACTGGACCGTGGTGGGCGCTGAGCTTTTGATAACCGGCCTTTATGAGGTGAAGAATGACAGAATTTCTCTCGAACTGCGCCTTTTTGATTCGTTTAAAGCCCGTCGAGTTCTTGGCAAAAAGTACACCGGGAGCAAATCGAATCAGCGCAGCATCATTCTTAGATTTTGCAGCGATGTCATTCATTATCTAACGGGCAGTCGAGGATTTTTTGGAAGCGAAATTGCGTTTATCTCCAATGGCACCGGAAACAAGGAGATCTATATCTGTGCGTTTGATGGATATAATCCCCGGCGCGTAACCACCAATAATGCAATCACGCTTTTTCCGGCCTGGTCAACTGACGGCCAATGGCTGGCGTTTACTTCCTTTAAGGCCGGCAACCCGGATCTGTATATAAGAAATCTGAAACAGGGCCAGGAGACAAAAGTTTCTAGACAAGGAATTAATAGTACGCCGGCATGGGTTCCGGGAAAATTTGAGCTGGCGGCAACGATGTCTTTTTCAGGCGATTCAGAAATTTATCTGTTGACTGGTTCAGGTAAAATTATTAAAAGATTAACCAAGAGCCATGGAATAGATACGACGCCGTCCTGGTCGCCCGACGGCAAAAAGATAGCTTTTGAGTCCGCGCGGTCCGGTAGTGCCCAGATTTATATCAAAGATCTAGCCTCCGGCAAGGTCAGACGGCTTACTTATGAAGGGCGCAAGAATACACAGCCCAGTTGGTCCCCGCGTGGAGATAAAATTGCCTATACCTCAGAAATGAGAGGGGGAAATAATATTTTTGTAATCGGAATAGATGGTCAGAACCCGGTGCAGTTGACATATGACTCCGGGACGAATGAAGCAGCTTACTGGTCCCCGGACGGCAGCCTAATTGCTTTTAGCTCAAACCGCGAGGGACCGTCTAGAATTTATGTGATGACTGCTTATGGAACCGACCAGCGACGTTTACTTGTTCTGGCCGGTGAGCAGACTAAGCCCAAGTGGTCAACGAATTATCTAAATATCAAGTGATGTTCGAATGTGAAAGGAGGAGAAAAATGCAAAAGAAGATGTGGTTAGTGATCGTGTTCTTGCTGGTGATTCCCGGGTTGCTGTTCACGCTTGGCTGTCAAAAGAAAGCGGTGTCTCAGGCAAAAGCGCCTGCCTCGGCAGCGGCACCAGCAGCGCAGCCGGCTCCGGCTCCGGCTCCGGCTCCGGCTGCGGCTGCGGCGGCAAAAGTGCCGTCAGACTGGAATATCACGCGCAACGGCATTTATTATGAATTCGACAAATCGACCTTGACACCGATGGCGCAGGATACGCTGATGCGGCATGCGGCATGGCTGCGCGCCAACTCCGATGTCACCGTGACCATTGAAGGCCATGCTGACGAGCGCGGCACCAATGAGTACAACCTCGCGCTGGGGGACCGTCGTGCAGATAGTGCCAAAGCATATCTAG
>Ga0255055_10001540_pt1 | contig 16719 bp, 18 predicted proteins | sample JV7_2_27_MG_FD_188633 | JGI IMG/M metagenome (GOLD analysis project Ga0255055, IMG submission 188633) | Seawater microbial communities from Jervis Inlet, British Columbia, Canada - JV7_2_27 | ecosystem: Environmental > Aquatic > Marine > Inlet | place: Canada: British Columbia | collected... | reverse complement strand
ACAGACCAGGGAGGAGCTAGCACAGGTGGTCGTGTAGAAGAAAACTACAAGAGAAGTACGCGCCCGGAGCTTCCATCTGATAGTAAATATCCTGGCCCAGCACACAATCTTAACTACGCTGACGGGTGGAAAAATCTGAAACAAAACTATGGAAAGGAGGGTTATGTGGCACATCCCAATGCTAGAACAACTACTAAGCAACCTACCGAATTCGGTATTGTGAACGGCTGGATAAAGGCAGTTATAGCTCCCGTAATTGACATAATGAGACCGTCGAAGAAGGAGAATGTTATAGGTAACGCAAGACCATCCGGCAATGCAGGCGGCAACTATGGTGTGGGGCAAGCCCGCGTATGGAATCCGGCTGACAGGACTCGAACCACAATAAGGGAGCAGACTGCCAAGACGTACGATATCGCCCAACCATACTACAAGCACGAAGGGGGATATGCTACTGCTCAGTACCAACCGATTGAAAATCAGCGCCAAACGACAAGTTGTCCGTACACGGGTAACTCCAGTGCCGCCCCATGGTCTCAGAACGGACCCGTATACAATGCTGCATACAATGCTCATCTTAATCCTAATAAGGAAAAACTTCTTACCAACCAACTTAATACTGGATGCGAGCCGCTGTTCAACTCGAGCCAGAATATACGAATTACCAAATTCGGATCTACTTTACCCGCACAAGGACCTGCTGACATGCCAAAGGAGAGTGGAAACGTGGCTACATATGGAGAAATGGGTGGACGTAATGTGCGCGGCGCAAGCGTTGAATGTATAAGAAATGAGCCAAACATACTATCGGCCTTCAATAGTAATCCTTTGACCCAACCACTCAACAGTGTAGCATAAGTTTAGATATAAAAACAAACTTAGAATATTTATATATGCACCATATAAATATCCACCAAGATATAAAGGACAAAATATCGTATTTCATAAAGACGAGAAAGATACCTCACATTGTCTTTCATGGACCCTCGGGGGCTGGGAAAAGGAACACACTGTCCTATTTAATTAAGAGCATATATGATGGCATGAAGGACTATAAGAATTATATAATGTATATTAACTGTGCACATGGAAAAGGTATAAGGTTCATCCGCGACGAACTAAAATTTTTTGCCAAGCTGAACATTCATAATAAGAATGGACAATTCTTCAAAAGCATTATACTATTCAACGCTGACAAGTTAACTACTGACGCACAGTCAGCATTGCGTCGGTGTATAGAGCAGTTTAGCCATACCACTCGTTTCTTCATCGTGATTGACGAATATCACAAATTACTGAAGCCTATCGTATCACGATTTTGCAATATACATGTCCCGCTCCCCATAATAGACGGTAAACAACAGAATCTCCACAAGTATAACAATCAAACCTTCGATGCAGCCATGTCAACGCAGAATAACAAAAGGAAAGCGTGGCTCACGAAGAACATTGAAGATAGCAAAAACTATACATCCCACATTAAAAGCGCGAAATTAGTGAACAAACTATATGAAAAGAGCTATTCCGCCGTTGATATTATGCACGTTATTGAGTCTACAAAAAAATTAGAGGATACAGAAAAATATGGATTACTAATACATTTTGATGATGTCAGGAGAGAATTTCGAAATGAAAAATTGCTTATGTTATATTTGCTAACATTTGCCTTTATGCGTCCGGATTGTAATTTAGAAAATATAGAAACAATGTAAATGGATGATTTCAATACTAGCGTCCTATCTGAGGCCAAAAATGAGTACTCATCAAGGCTCTTAAATATCCTCACCCCTCTCATAATAGGGGGTTTCAAATCTATTTTTAAGGAAGCTTATGACCTCTGTGTTAAAAACGAGGAAGACTCCAAATATCTGATGACATTCCAGAATTTTCTGACTCGTGTGCCGAAATGGAACCAGGAAATTATCAACATGGAGACAAAGCGCATAGTAGAAACTAGCAAATGTTCTTATTTGGAAGATATCCTAACCTGCGTTCATATAACGCAGCTCAAGATTCTCACAAGCATACGCGTTTCTAGCAAACAGAGGAAAATCGATATAGACATTCCAAAACTCCACGACTTCATCCACAAAGTATACATCGAGTCCGCGCGTCAATTGTATCAAAACGTTTACCTTTTTGAAAAGGATATCTATCCTCTGCAATATCAGAAAAATATGCGAGAATGTGAAATAATAGTCAGAGAGTCTATCCTTAAGGTAATTCGAGAGAGTATGCCTATAGAGAAAATTCTTCGAGCCTACATAGACGAAACTGAAGAAGAAGAGCTCGTTCAGGAAGTAGTAGAAAAACCTGTCCAGGAAGATACGGCAAGTGAGGAGTCGGCCAGTAGCAAGGAAGAGTCCTCGGCAACAGAAGGGGATCCGCAGCATTTAGAGGCTGCAAAATCTTCTGATACCGACGATCAATTGGTCGCGAAGAAGTCTGAAGAGCAAGACGCGTCAGAACAACAGACACTGCCAGAAAAGTCTGGAGCCGCAGAGGAAACTGCTACTGCCCCTGCTGCTAGCCAGCCGACTTCGACAGCTACTGCTGCTGCTAGCCATCTGACTTCGACAGCTACGGCTACGCAGGCTTCCGATGTTAAGACCACGGCCGTGGATACAAAATCCCTTGCGGAAAGACTCCAGATCAACATCCCAGTCTCGATGGATCAGACGGCTACTCAGCCAGCGCTTGTTTCCAGTCCAGTGAAGTCGTCCTCGTCTATTAGCTTTAGTAATAAAGATAGTATGGTAGAGTACTCAAGTGGGGACAAGCCAGTTGACATAAGAGAGTCAAATAATATGATAATATCCGCCCCAAAGACCCTAGAAAGGCTTGAAAAAATAAGCTCAGAACGCAATGAAAAACGCAAGAAGGAAGAAGAAGCAGAGGAAGATGAGGCTACAGAATACGAAAAAATAAAAATCTCGAATGAGAGTCCGAATGTAAGTCTCGATGCATTGGACATACATGTTTTGGATCCTCCCCTCTCATTGAATACTCAGCAAGAACTCTCTGGAGTTGAAGTTTTAGTATAAGTGCGGAAAATGAGCAATCTATTTCTTTAAATAGAATATAATGGATAGTAACGTTCTAGTTCAAGGAATAATCATCAGTTGCGTTTATGTTTTTTTTCGCTTTATAGAAATGCGTTTCGTGATTAAGAAACATATACCTATCAAACAGTTATTGCGCGATACGCTGCTCGTATATGTCAGCTTTATATCTGGCGCCTTCGTTTATCGTCAACTGGAACCTATCAAAAATCTAACAAAAACACCGCTTGTGTTTACCAATCCGGCGGATTTCTAATTATTTCTACATAATCATTGGTTATACAGAAATAAGCGCCTCAAATATAAACTGGTAGATCATCAATATTGATAACTCTACGTTTACCTATTTTTTTCCGACTTGATGTGTATTTTCGAAAAAGATCGTGAGATATTTGCGCTTGTGGAGTATGTTTATGGACAGTCCGTGCTATCATCTTGTACAGCTTAAAATCAGGATATCTCTCTTCTCCACATTTTTTATACAGAATGTTTCTCCCTTTATCGTCAGTACACCATTCGTCTATAATTTTGGCAACTGGATCATCCTCAAAATCATCGCCTAGTGTGTCGACAAAATGATCGTATAACGAACAAGCGAGCCTGCATAGATCAAAACTCATGTTTGGCTCTAACCTAGGCTTGCTTTCGTTCATGTAAGGTCCGCAATTATATTGCGTGGCGGCATCTCCTTTGGAGTGAAAGCTATCACTACAAATTATATTTCCGTTAAATTTGTATATAGCCCTTCCAAAGTCGATAATTTTAAATACTTTTCCGTATGTTGGAACCTTATAATATGTCTTATTATATTTGTAGATCAAGAACTTTCTATCCGTATAGTTGAACATTACATTATTAGTATGGAGATCATTATGTGTAAAGGAGAACATCTTTTGATAGGCAGCGAGTGTCATTATAATCTGAAAAAGACAAGAGGCCCATTCCCCGTTTTTCATGTCTTTATTAAGCAGCGAGTCGAGCGTATTCTCCATACACTCGAGACATATTATCTGAACGGGAAAATCAGAAATAACAGCCCTACACATCATATCTGACCCTACGCTACTAAGTGAGGGTGTATCGCTGACATCTCCTCTGCTTGACTTGCTGCCAGCAACAGAATCATTATCAGATAGAGAGGCTGATGTATGCGATGATCTTGAGGAGCATCTAGAACTTGTATCTTGTGTTCGAGCCGATGTAGCCTTCTTACTATTGGACTGAAACACAAGGGCTTCGGCGAGATTACATCCACTTATGCCTACTATTTCTACGTTAGAAAAGACATCATTAAAATCGTCATTGTTGATTGATCGGGTAGAAGTATTGCTGACTCTTTTATCTATTTTAAGTTTCTTTCTATAGTTGCGTGTACCAGCATCAAAAAGGATGTCATCATCCATAATATCTACCTTAAATAGCGTGTCTCTATTCTTATGGAAAAATATACTATCGTTCAAATACTCAATGTCATCCAATATGTTTACATTGAAGTCTTTCTGTATGCCAAGAAACGATCCAAAAAAGTCTACTCCGTGCGCAAATCGATGTTTATGTAGTACGTTGCTTGTCAGATATGTGAAGAAACCATCCACATAGGCTGCGTTGTTAGGGTCTAGCACTTTCGGATGGCATGTATTATCGCGAAGTTTAGGTAAAGATACTTTGGTAGCATTGGGGATGTCCCCATATTTTCCCACCATGTACTTAATCGGGTCTATCAGTGGAGAGAATTTAAAAAATGTCTTGGTCTTTAGAGTAACCTTGTCAGATTTCACCGTACAGATATATGTATTTTTCTTATCAGTCTTCGTTAGATTCGTTATATTGAACGGTTGATTTAAATTTATACTTTGATAGTTGCTGTTCTTAAGATTGAAGAACTTCCCATACAAGGGGATGTAATTCTGAATGTCTCTTAGATTATTTTCTTCAAAAGCTTTGAATAATGCATCATTATTATGTTTTTTATAATAAAGCTTAAACATCAGCTATAGATAAATATACTTATTAATTTTAAACTATTTATGCGTATTCTTATATAGAGCTAAATTCGGCTGTTAAATATAATGAACCTTGAACTTAAAAAATTTAACATGAGGGATATATCGTTTAAAGCGAATGAAACTCAGGGACCTGTAATTGTATTGATAGGGAGACGTGACACTGGAAAGAGTTTTCTTGTCCGTGACCTTCTCTACTTCCATCAGGATATTCCTATTGGAACCGTCATATCTGGTACAGAGGCAGGTAATGGATTCTACGCTAAGATGGTTCCTAAACTATTTATCCACGACGAGTATAATACAGCCATCATAGAAAACATTCTTAAACGACAGAAGATAGTCATGAGGACCGTAAAAAAGGAAATTGCGGCATATGGTAGGTCAAACATTGATGCAAGAACTTTTGTGATACTTGATGATTGCCTATATGACAACACTTGGGCTAGAGAAAAACTAATGAGATTGCTCTTTATGAATGGGAGACATTGGAAAATCCTCCTTGTTATTACTATGCAGTACCCTCTCGGAGTCCCTCCTAACCTTCGCACAAATATCGATTATACTTTCATATTGCGAGAGCCATACATCGCTAATAGAAAACGGATTTATGAGAATTATGCGGGTATGTTCCCTACGTTTGAATCGTTTTGTCAAGTGATGGATCAGTGCACAGAAAATTATGAGTGCCTCGTTATATCAAATAATGCTAAATCTAATAAGCTTGAAGACCAGATATTTTGGTACAAAGCGGGTCCTCACAGAGACTTCAAGCTTGGAAGCAAGGAGTTCTGGGAAATGTCTAAGGAGCTTGGCAGCGATGACGACGAAGAGACTTATGATCCAAATATGTCGAAGAAAGGACCGATAATTAATGTCAAGAAAAGTAGATGGTAAGTGCGGCTAGATCTTGAGTATCTTATTGTAGATTCCCCCACCTAGTCCCGCCATCTTAGCAAAATGTTCTGTTTTAGATAGCCCTCTGTAATCGAAAGAGCACCCATGGTGTTCCGCATGAATGTGTTTCCTGCAAAACCTTAGTTTACACTTGCAAGCCAGATCCGTAAGCTTCAGTTTCCTCCGACAATCTTTATGAGAGCAACGAGACTTATGGCGCCTGACATTGTCTTGTGTTCGCGGGATGACTGTATTGTCTGGCATTTCAGTAATTACGACTGATATAGGTGTCGTCGGGTTCATTATATAAGATAGTATATTTTATATAATGATATTCAATTTATTACTTAGTATCGTCTTCCTTCTCTGAAATTGTTAAATCGATCTTCTTATCCTTTACACGGTTCCTTTCTTCGCTATCCGTGGCTTTTGTGCGGATATTCTCCCCCTCAAAGAGTTCCCGACGAATATCTGCAGAACTAACGACTCCTTTATCCTTTAGAGTAGCTTCTACGGTTGTCGCACCAATTCCAACCAGATTACCATCGCTGTCAATGTTTTGCGTGAGCTTGTTTCCACTTTTCTTGGCAATTTTCACATTTTCTTCGATCGCTCTCCTTTTAGTTTCAGCAATACGCTTGTCAAACTGCTGTTTAGCTTCTTGTTCATTTTTGTTCTTCTCATGCATCAATTGGTTGAGTTCCTCTTCAAGATACTCGACTCTTCCTGTCTTATATGCCTCCGGCTCCCATGGCATCCACATCCCCACCGGACCTACATAAATATCATGATTTGGATCCACCTCCCTTAGCATTTTGCATCTTAATTCCGCTTCCTGCTGTGACGGATATGCCCCTCTGAATTTGATACCACATGTGTTTGTTTGGAAGTTGTACTCTTCCATGAATGCCTTGTTAAGACCCTCTTCTTTAGCATCTAAAAAATTTTTGTAGTCATCGTCTATTGATGTTTTTACTAGATCTGATTCTTCACTTTCAAGATACTCCTTGAAATCTACCATTATCTTGTCAAAATTCATAGTATACTTATATGTAATGAAGTTCAGAAACTGTGTGAATTTCTGTACACTCTTGGTATAATCCCAATGCTTTAGGAACTCCTCGAAGAAGAAGATCTCCTTTTTCTTCAAAATATTATCCGGGCTGACAAAAGAAACACAAACAAACTTCTGTCCTGCAATCGGTTTATCTTCGTCCAATAAGTCAATGTATTTAGGATTATCGGACCCATCATCTCTTTTCTTTTTTTCGAAATTGTCATATTTAGACATTTATACTATTATAAGGATCTTTTTATTTTAAGTTCTTATTTTCTATACTCTATTTTTTTTTCTACAGAAATAGTATAATATGCTTGGTCAATTAGGAAACCTTTTAGATATCGGTGAACTCATCCGCCGCGTTGTGAAATATTTAGTAGAAGGTATCATGGTGGCTATTGCCGCCTACGCTATCCCGAAGCGCTCTCTGAACCTCGATGAAGTTATGCTGATCGCTCTAACTGCGGCTGCAACCTTCTCTATTCTTGACACATACGTGCCTAGCATGGCTGTAGGCGCACGCTCGGGCGCTGGATTCGGCATTGGTGCCAACCTGGTTGGTTTCCCACGCATTTAAGTTAACTAATATTGCGAATCCAACTTTTAAATGAATATAATTATTTGCTATCGATAATTATATTTTCGCTTCTCATCAAGTCATAGTTGTACCTTTTAATTTTTTTGACAAGATGTATTATATGAATTTCCTACTGCTTGCACTGGTACTCTGTATATCTCTGATATTTGTTGCTTCAATTGTAACTCTTTTAGTGAATTCGGAACAGGAAAATTTTAGAATGCCAGATAAGGCTCCAAACATAATATTAATGGGTGATTACATTCTCAGCGATGCAGATTCATTGACAGTTCCTTCTATAAAAGAGTTGTTAAGGAATAAGTTTCCTTTAAGCAAAATGAAGTTACTGGCAACCGAGTGTGCTACTATAGGCGACTTCAACCAGCAAATCGGAAAAATTCCCTCAACCTGGAACAGTGACAATACGTATGCCTTTATATCCGTAGGGAATAACGATATGTTTAATAATATATCTAACTGTGATAATGTGTTTGAAGTCCAACCTATAGAGAGTAAAGATCGCGGCAAAGCTAACAAATTGTCATGCCTTCATATTGGAGAAATATATGAAGACTGGAAGGTTAAGATTGATACGTTTTTGGAGAGATTCAATGAGGTTAATACCACAATACTCAGCTCTTACTATTTGCCAGTTGGCGAAGGCCTTGAAACATGCGGTATCACTTTGAAAACTAGTAAGCAGCTTGAGGATGATGTTGACATCTGGAATGCTGACCTGGCTAACTATAGTAAAAATAAGGGTTGTACTTTTATAGCTCTGGACAAGTACTTCGGAGAGAAAGATCTACAAAAAGGAACCAATAGTCTGAATCGATATGGAAAGGTTCGATTATCACAAATATTGGAGAGACAAATTGTCGACAATTAAGCAAAGTGTTTATATTGTGGGAACATACTCCCACTTTAGTTCCTTACATATCTTTTTCCAAATCTCATCCTGTTCGATCCGCTTGATAGGATCTTTAAGCATCGGGAAGAACGGTAGAAACTGGACTTCTCCGAGCAACTCACATATTTTATAAAGTACATAGTAATAGTTTAAGAAGTTGACCCTGTCGTCTGGACAATGTTTGGCATACGGGCGCTGGATATCCATGAAGAGGCTACAAAGTTTATCTTCTAATTCCGGACTCATTATTGGTGGTTTGATCCCAAGCTTATCTTTTATGAATGGAATGTGCTCATAGTACTTATTGTATCCAAGCTTTTTGAGGATATCTTTCGCCTTTTTATTTGTTAATTCAGCAATACTTATACGTTCTTTTTTAATTTGTGCTTTAATTGTCTCGATAACTTCTGGAGGGATTTGTGTAGTCTCCTTTGCCTGAAACTGAGCCAAAATCTCTCGGAAATGATTTATCCGCTTATAAGCATAAAAACATACTTCTTTAGGAGGCTCTTTATACGATGGCTTTTCATGCTCTATTAGAAAGGCATACTGTATTCCACATTTGTTACATATTCTGACACCTTCATGTTCGACAGATATCAGCTCGCCAGAGCATTTCGTGCATACGTTATGTTTGTTGACGTAATTATTTATATCTATAAAGGATTCGTCAACATTTATAAGATACTGCTGAATTGAGTTCACTTCCTCGCTTTTTATAGAGGATCTCTTTCTTCTATTCTTATTGAAAAACGAATGTAGAATAGTAGTTTTATTCTTTCCAGTGGAGAGATTCTTCTTCTTCTCGAAATAATCGAAGACATATCTAGCATTATCTAATAGATATTCCTTCTTTTCTGTCTTTTTACTCTTTATCAGCTTCGTGACGACCGACAATTTATCTTGAAGATCTAGTCTTATTTCGATGGGTAAGTCTGTATTCTCTAATTTCTTTAGAAGCGCCTTTTTGTCTGATCTCAACGATGGGATGATCTTGTTCTCGATATTATGAAACTCTTCCATTTTCTCTTGATGCTTACTATCTAGAGTAATACTACACCTTGAATTTGTCACAATTTTTTTATTAGCTTTTGGTTTGAAGGAAGGCATATATATAGTTATTGCTTGAACATTTAATTATATTTTTATTCAAATTAAGTTTTGTGTTGAATAATAACTTCTATTTTCTCTCCAAATACCAATGGATATTTATATGGAACCGTGTGATAATGGAATACTAGATCAGCTAAAATTCCGCAAAATGGTCTTTCTGTATAATTCTTTAGAAAACGGATGGACTGTGAAAAAGAAAGGAAATCTGTATATATTCACAAAAAATCATGAAGGGAAAAAAGAAGTCCATCTTGATAATTATCTCAAACGATTCATGAAGGAGAACTTCGACATACAAAAATTGTTACTAAAAAAAGAGTGAATTTAATAACGATTTGCTAAATTTTTTTTTCTTTAGCAATATTATAACTATGGGAGGAGGATTAATGCAGCTTGTTGCCTATGGCGCCCAAGACGTCTATCTCACCGGTAATCCCCAGATCACATTCTGGAAGGTTACATACCGCCGCCACACTAACTTTGCTATGGAATCTATTGAACAAACCTTCAACGGGCAGGCTGATTTCGGTCGTCGTGTCCAGTGCACCATCTCAAGAAACGGAGATCTTGCATACCGTACCTATCTCCAAGTAACGCTTCCGGAGATTGGACAGGACTCCTGCTGCAACCCAGCTGCCTGTGCCAAGGTATACGCCAGATGGCTCGACTACCCTGGTGAGCAGTTGATCTCGATGGTTGAAGTTGAGATCGGTGGACAGCGCATCGACCGTCAGTATGGTGACTGGATGCACATCTGGAACCAGCTCACACTCACCGCCGAACAGGAGCGCGGTTACAACAAGATGGTTGGTCAAACCACTCAGTTGACCTACCTTGTGGATCCGTCGTTCGCCGACGTTGACTCCGCTTGCGCTAACAACACTGTACCAGCTGCCGTTTGCGCCCCACGTAACGCTCTGCCAGAAACCACTCTATACGTGCCACTCCAGTTCTGGTTCTGCCGCAACCCAGGTCTTGCTTTACCACTGATCGCTCTTCAGTATCACGAGGTCCGCATCAACCTTGAGCTCCGCCCTTCTGACGAAGTTCTTTTCGCGGTAACCGATCTCAGTGAAGGAGCTAATCTGGCCGGCGCGGTTGCCAACGGGCAGTCCGTGAAGGATGCCGTGTCCTACCAGAAATCTCTGGTGGCTGCCTCCTTATACGTCGACTACGTGTTCCTTGACACCGACGAGCGCAGACGTATGGCTCAGAATCCACACGAGTACCTCATTGAACAGCTTCAGTTCACCGGCGACGAGTCTGTTGGATCATCCTCCAACAAGATCAAGCTGAACTTCAACCATCCATGCAAAGAGCTTGTTTGGGTTGTACAGCCGGATGCTAACGTGGACTACTGCTCCTCTTTCCTGAAAAATACGCACCTTAACAAAGCCCTCGGAGCTCAGCCTTTCAACTACACTGATGCTTTAGACGCACTTGTGAACACCATCGCAGCCTTCTCCGGTCCAATGGGAGTCTACATGACAGACGCTGGCGCGGATGGAAACGCTGCCTTCATTAACCAGGCGGGAGGAGGTCTCTTCCAGGATCCAGGCGCTGACACCAACAACGCCGTAGGAATCCAGTGGGGACAGGGCGCCGACGCCAATCACGGGTTCGACTGGATTGCGGGTGCCATTCCCGGTAACCACCTCAACCCTGTCACTGGGACCACCATTAACACAGTTCAAGGTTTAAGCTCCGCGTTCAATCCAGTATGCACCACTCCGGCCATGAGCGTGCCATTCCCGATCACCACCATCCCAGACTCTGGTGTGTCCGATGCCGGCGCGTTTGTGTTGGCTGAGACTGCCCTGAACCTGCACTGCTGGGGACAGAACCCAGTGGTTACCGCTAAGCTCCAGCTCAACGGACAGGACCGCTTCTCTGAGCGCGAAGGAACTTACTTCGACCTGGTGCAGCCATACCAGCACCACACCAGAAACCCGGACACCGGAATTAACGTGTACTCCTTCGCCCTGAGACCTGAGGAGCACCAGCCAAGCGGAACCTGCAACATGTCCAGAATTGACAACGCCACCCTTCAGCTTGTCCTCTCCACCAACGCCATCGGCGGTGACGCCACTGCTAAGGTCCGCGTCTATGCCACCAACTACAATGTCCTTCGCGTCATGAGCGGCATGGGTGGGTTAGCGTACAGTAATTAAATTTATCATAATAATCTTCAACTAGAAAATTATTATAAAATATCAAATGAGTATATAATGGATAACGGACTGTTACTAGCTGGCGTACTTGTAGTTGCTTTAATATTCTTCCTTACTAAGATTCCACGCAGGGAGTCTACCATGTATGTCTCTCGACCATACCCAATTTTCAATCCCATTTGGAACGCTCCAGTCGGTTGGGCAAGACCAATGAGGCGATGGGGACCGCATGGGTGGAGGCCAAGAAGACATCACCGTCGCCACCATCACCATCTCTAATTTCGAAGTTTATTTAGATAAATTTACCTTCCAGGTTGAATATTTTAATTATGCCATAATAAATGGCACTCAATAGTAACCATACTACAACGGATTTACCTACGGGCCGCCAGAAACTATCTTTGTCCTCTTTAAAGAAATATCCGAGAGACATCGTAGTCATAAATAAGACGATCAGTGCATAGGTGGTAGTGATTGTGAATCTAGCAATGTACATATTACTCTTTCCTTCTTTAGACATATAGTACATACTCGGTAGAAGGGAGACGGGAAAAGCCCACCATATCGCCGCCAGCAGTGGGCTCATGAACGTTCCCGTATAACTTATGCTAGCAATTATGAATCCGCCTATGAAAAAGTTTTGGATAAGGTCGCGTAACCATGTTTCCATCTATAACTATTGATGATACAATAATTTTGTCAGGATATTCGATTATTTTCGCCTACAATAGTATAATGAAGTTTACTGATATACTAATAATTACTATACTGGTGTTGCTATTACTGGTTATTGTATTCAATCTGTTCGTCTATGGACGTGATTTAGCAACATTTCCGCGAAGGGCTAGAATATCTAACAGTCGACCATTGACTGTTAGAACGTACTACCCCGGATCCATTCCAGATGACGATTATACCGATGATGAAGAGGAGGACGATCATAGTAGCAGGAGGCACCGATCTAGCTCCCCCGGTTACCATCCGGATCCGAAAGGAGTCGCTAAGTATGTAGAGACCCGTTTACGACAATAGATTCAACATTCAGTTTGTGTTGAATCTATTACTTTACCGCTCGCGTTCCCCATATCCAGGGGAAGATAACCGTTCTCATGATACGTATGGCGGCAATGAGTATAATAGCACAAAATAGGTCGTCGAGCCTTCGTGTCCGTTTCACAAAGTGTGTGATTATGAACACCGCAAACCCTGCTGCACATGCCCCATACACTAGAATTTGGGCGAGTCGGTTCATTGAAGCGTTTGGTTTCGGAGGGACAAGTATCCACCTGCGTTCAGTACTACTCATCCCTACACGACACAGTGGACAAGGGATAGCTTTTTCGTTTATGCGGCGTTTAATCATGTTCGTCATACAGTCACTACAAAAGGCGTGTCCACATGTTTGTGTCTCGAACTGACGTGGAACTTCGAGACAAACCGCACAAATGTCTTCACTATAATTTGAAGTCTTATATACCGACATCGTCTTACTGTAATCGTGGTTTCGTGTATCTACTTCAATTTTAAGTCTACAAAGATGTAAGCGCGACATCGTTCTGTTAAAATCGGTGTATATTGTAGATGCTTCGAAAAGTTACCGACAATTTCTACATTCTTACTCGCCATTGTGAGAGATGGAACAATGACGAGCTGTACATCATCGACAAGTACATTGATTTTGATATATTCACTCCTATTTCTCCAGGATTCGTCAGTGACCATATCTTTGGTCGATACGACGCAAGTACAGCGGCATGTCATATCGAGCCGGCAGAAACGATAATGTTCAATTTCGATTGTCGCCATGGCAAGAGACATTCTTTAAGAGGGATGGCAGCATTCTCCATCCTCCGCGAGAAAGGTCTAGCGATGGATCCTTTTCTACACATTTCTCTAATTGGCTCTCTTAGTATCCGCGAAAGGCCTGCCTCTACTGCCAAACGACGCAGCGGTGTTAAATCGAAGTCAGGCAAGGACATGCTCAGCTGGATAAAGAAGTTCGCACTCATACGCAATATGAAGTATATCAAAGTTGATGCGGTCGAAAATGTCATAGGCTTCTACTGGAAACAAGGGTGGCGATTCTCGGGAGGACACAATAGAGTATGCGAATCTTCGGTAGCGACATGGCAAGATAGGATCGACAAGCTAAATCGTATAAATTTGTCGAGAAGTACCGACAAAGAATGGATCGAGGAACAGCGCAACTCCATCCTGTCTAGACATTTTGACAAATTTCTAGAGGGTTATTACAACGACACTAAGCTTGGAAAGCCAAGATCTCAAGACGAATTGTACGAACTGTATAATATCTCTGATACTTTATCTCATCATCGCCTTAGTCTTCGTTTTAACGGATACGCTATGTACTGGTTGTGCTGTAGTCAGTAAGATCAGCGACTTTGGAAAAAATTGAAGAAAGACCGAATAGGGAGCTCCCAGGCAACTACCAGTAAACAATGAGCTTTGCAGACATGAAGATCGGATATCATATCAGAAAGTCAAAAAGCTTCCTTAACAGTTTATCTGTGTTCTATGGAAATGGTTCCAAGAACGCTGGAAAGCCTGTTCAGCTCTTTTCGGGAGCCCCGAAAGCTTGGCGTCGCCCTACGGTCTCCGACGAAGATCTTATTAAGACAAGTGCGTACATCGAGGAGCGCAAGCTCCGCGTATTCATTCATGCCCTATACCTCATCAACCTCTGTTGGGATTCTGAAAAGCTGGCTGAAAAAGGGTTACCTTGTCTTAAATGGGAACTTGCGACCGGAAAGCGTATGGGATTCAAGGGAGTGATAGTCCACTGCGGCAAAAGTTGCGAAATGAAGACGGATGTCGCACTTGATAATATGCACAAGAACCTATGTCTGACTCTAGAACATATTGATACGAGCTGCCCTCTACTTCTTGAGACAACGTCTGGGCAAGGTACAGAGACATGTTGGAAATACGCCGATTTGAAGAAGTTCTATAGTCGATTTACGATCGAGCAGCGTAAAAAAATTAAAATATGCATCGACACGTGCCACGTTTTCGCTGCAGGTCATGACCCCTTTGCCTTTATTCTGAGTTGGGTCGAAGATTTTCCAGATAGCCTACGACTTGTTCACTTCAATGATTCCAAGGAGAAATGCGGATCTCGAAAGGATAGACACCGTTCACCTGGGCTCGGCGAAATTGGACCTGAGACGATGATGCGGGTTGCCACTTGGTGTATCAAACATGATATTCCAATGGTTATAGAGTAGAAACATCAAATACCTAGAATTCTATCCGCAGAGAAAACCTTCTTGAGCAAAGGTATCAGCCATGTCTCATGGGTAGCAAGCAAAAACTTCTCTACCATAATGAAAAGCCCTGCGACAGACAATCCGACTACGACAATTACAAGATAATAGAAAAGCATATGTATCACTTTAGGGTTGAATGGATCAGTTCGGGCTAGATTATAATGCTCCGATGGCATACCCGCGAACAAATAGTCACCCAATTTATTCTGTACATGGGCTATCATCTCGTTTGGAAGTAAATATGTGAATATTAGCATGATAAACCCAATCCCCCAACCTTTCAACAGTGACTTTGTGAGTTTGACTCTGCGAGATATTAAATAGGTTAGCCCCAGCAACGACGCGTAGTTGATGAAGAGGGCACTAAGATACCCCAGCAAACTATTGGCCTTCCTATCATACAGCTCTGCAAAAATAGGCAAGCCGATTGGTCCATTGTTGAAAGATATGGCTCTAGCTAATAAATCTAGATTAGGTAGATATACTTCTAAGATATTCTTAAACCCGAATTTGTATAGTATGGTCGGAACAGTAATGACGAAAACTGCTATATAGATCAGCAGACCGGATATGTTTCGTTTCCAGTAACCTTTCCCATATTTGGTGTTCTCATCTAGAAATGTCGACCGTCGATCCGAACAATAGTCCCACCTATGATTCTCTCCTTCTTCGAATCTCCCACAATCTTTGTCGGTATGACATAAAGGTTGAGTGTTACCAATGACTGTGCATGTCTCCTTATAAGTTTTTCCATGATGGACGTACTCATTTTTACACTTACAGCCCAATATCGTGATAATGTCCTTCCCCTTGGGGATTAAACTCGTTGACATTGATACACTATAGTTACATTATTTATTGACCTTGAGCTATGCCTAAACTACATGAGAGAGCACAGCGTCTCTTTGCCGCAGCAACCAAACGAGTCATCTCGCGCCAGCTTGTAATGTGGCAGCCCATTATTCGATGCTTTCTCATTTGCGTCGCTTAGCTTATAATCCGTTGCTCCAACTGTTGTCGGACTCGTTGCCTCATTTGATAGCCTTTCATTGGAATTTTTAAATTTAATATGTAGTCTATAGGCTTCCTGGATCAGCAGGGCTGCTTCGATATACGCTGGATTTATTCCAGCGCCGTGTGCACGAATTGGAAAATTATTGAACTCCACGTAATCATCCCAGTGCGAAGCGGCCATACCCGTATTGCAATCTCGGCATATCGGTAGGAGATTGTCTACCGTGGCTAATCCCCCGCTCGACCGCGGCACTATATGTCCAGCATGGAACGTATTATGCCCTGAAAACGGTGTTATTGGGTTGCTCCGACAACAGAAGCAGTCTGCTTCAAGTCTCTCTCCCATATATCGTTCCCAAACATCAAAGCGAATGCGTGGCGCTATGCGCGGCTTCACTTTAATTTTTGCTTTTTTGGATAGAGGTCTACCATTTTTCCTCCTAGCTATTACCTTTAAGTCGTCTGATCCCTCGCATCTACCAGCTGGCTCACCATGGTCTTTCATCAGATGTTTTTGAAGCCATGCGGAAGTTTTATATGCCTTCGGACACTTAGGACATAGAAGAGGTTGTACAGACATTTGTATAGTGATCTATATTACTTATTACCTTTCAATTTAGTATTT
>Ga0255055_10001539_pt1 | contig 16727 bp, 17 predicted proteins | sample JV7_2_27_MG_FD_188633 | JGI IMG/M metagenome (GOLD analysis project Ga0255055, IMG submission 188633) | Seawater microbial communities from Jervis Inlet, British Columbia, Canada - JV7_2_27 | ecosystem: Environmental > Aquatic > Marine > Inlet | place: Canada: British Columbia | collected... | reverse complement strand
TGCGCGGCGTCTGTGTTGTTCTTCATTATCAAATCCAGGTTCGTAAAAGGTATGCTACTGTCACACGCTTAGAACGTTGGAATTCTTTTTTTTACAAAAATTATAAAAAAGGTGCCACTGGCAGTGGCACCTTTTTAAATTGAATAATTATTTAAACGGCGGTGCATACATTAAACCGCCCTTTGTCCAGAGAGCATTCAAACCACGCTCAATTTTAAGGGGCGTATTGACACCGATATTGCGTTCAAAGACCTCACCATAGTTTCCGACTTGTTTGATGATATTATATGCCCACTTTTCATCAATTCCCAGTGCTTTGCCATTACCTGCGGTGACACCTAAAAATCTCTGGATTTTGGGATCCTTGCTTTTAACCATTTGGTCTACGTTTTTGGAGGTGATTCCCAGCTCTTCAGCAGCAATCATCGCCAGAACCGAAAAATTAACAATATCGTACCACTGGTCGTCGCCATGGCGTACGACAGGTGCCAGGGGTTCTTTGGAAATTAATTCCGGCAAGATAATGTAATCAGCCGGATTGGGCGCAACGGACCGGGTTGAGGCCAACTGGGAAGCATCCGAAGTCAGGACGTCACAGCGTCCGGCAAAAAAGGTTTTCGCCAGTTCAGGGGTGCTCTCAATAACAACCGGTTTCATCTTCATATTGTTGGTCCTGAAATAATCCGCCACATTAAGCTCGGTGGTCGTACCCGGTAACACGCATACTGTAGCACCATCGAGTTCTTTGGCGCTTTTCAGACCCAAATTTTTGGGCACCAAAAAGCCCTGTCCATCATAATAATTCACATGCACAAAATTTAGACCCAGAGCGGTTTCACGACCCAGTGTCTGCGTACAGTTACGCGTCAATACGTCGATTTCACCGGACTGCAAGGCTGTAAAACGGGTTTTGGCTGATAAGGGAACGAATTTTAATTTGTCCGGAACACCGAAAACCGCCACGGAAATAGCCCGGGCCGTATCTACGTCAAGACCGCGCCACACTCCTTTTTCGTCCGGTTTCGAGAACCCAAACAAGCCTTCGTTTACACCGACTGAAATTGCCCCTTTGGATTTAACTTCGGCTAATGTACCGGCCAGCGCTAAACCCGAGGTCAGAACGACCGCCATAACGACAACTACATATAATGTGAAACGCTTCATCATTTTTCCTCCTCTTCTTTTAAATTAAAGTTTCCCCGACGGGATTTATCGAATAGCCAACGTCGCCTATGTTAATCCCCCTATAAAAGTCGAGCAATTAAACACCACATTCAAAAAGATGGCTTCTTAATCAGAAAAATGAATCCTCTTCATCTATTAAACATCATCTATTAAACAGTTGATATTAAATAAAATGGCTATAACAGAAAGAAGTTGGGTTTAGCAATAGAAAAGATATTTATCGATCAATGATTTTTGAATCCGGGATAAACACCATTAGCGGAAATTATTAGCCCGAACATGCGCCCCATTTAATCGTTTGATAAACTCATTTTAGATACAGCCCGGTTAAGTTTACACGCACTTTGGCCGATATAACGGTTACAATTCATAGATAGTAATGACCGTTAAGCTGAATTAATCCAGCAGCATCAGCATCAATTTTCTTTAATGAAAGGGTCAGCGAATGACAGCACCAGGCTTGCCATCAAGCAAATATCACTTCACCGCGCGTTTATTTGAGCTGATGAATACGATTTCGGAAGACCAGTTACTCATCATTTTAAAACAATTGCTAAAAAATAAACTCAGCACACATATTTTTAAACTGGTCATTGATCTGCCGGATGAACAGCAGGCTGCCTTACTGGAACAGATAGAAAAAACAGCCCTTGAAATCCCCCGCAAAGACCGGCGCAGACATTCTCGAAAGGCCTGTTTGATACCGGTCGATTATTCCGTTCAAGGCCGTCAATTTAAAGGTTACATCCTTGACATCAATGCCCACGGCGCCTTTATCGAAACCAATGATTATTTCTTTAGCGGTCAAGAAATCATCATGGCATATTCAGTCCCGCACTATCAGAAACCACTTAGAGTGACCGGCGAAATCGTCTGGAGCAGCCAGAATGGGATTGGAATCAAATTTAGCCGGCTATCTCCGCACCAGACTGAAGTCATCAAATCATTTTCAGAAAATTTAGAAGAAGTCTATGAGATAACCAGTTGACATATCTTTAAATTTATCTTATGAATTCAAGCGGATGTTATTCAGTTCGGCGCTAAACACCTTTAAACAGAACGCCTCGCATCATAAGCGGTTGATTTATATCTGAATTTATGCGAAAAATTTATAATTGAGTACACGCAAGTCAGCCTTTTTGGGGTGACGCAAACCATCACCGGCAAAAAGAGGACCCGCAATGAGCCAGGTAAAAAGCAAGGAGTCGATAGCAGATCGTAATCCCAAAATCGATATGTGGCAGGAACGTTCCCCGGTCGAACGCCGCGCTGATCGAGATAAGCGCAATCCAAACAGGAATAAATATTTTGTAAAAGGCGGCAAAGAAAGAAGGACCGGTAAAGAGCGCAGACACCCTGAAGAGCGCAGGGACAGATGGATGCGAGTAAGCAAATGGCGCAGCGAGTCGGTTTTTGACGAATAAAACGGATTTATCTATATTTAAATCGTTACATAAATGATCGTCAAGCGGGCAGAGCCCTTAAGGCTCTGCCATTTTTATAGCCAGTTATTTGAGCAGTCGGGGGGTTTTTCCCGTCATGCCCGCGCAGGCGGGCATCCAGCTTTTTCTGCAAAACATTTCTGGATTCCCGCCTTCGCGGGAATGACAAGCTTGGAATGGAAAAACTCCCCGACCCCTCAGTTATTTAAAAGTTTAATACTTCATATTGTTTAATAAGGAGGGGGAATTTAAATGATTACAACCGAGGATACGGCTCTGGTGCTTATTGATGTTCAGGAAAAATTAATTCCGGCCATGCTCAACAAAGAGGCCTTATTGGATAATCTCAAAAGGATGGTTAAGGGCGCCCGAATATTGGGGCTGCCCATCCTATTGACTGAACAAAATCCGGCGGGTCTGGGGCCGACCGTACCGGAAATCGCCGAACTCTTGCCGAACGAGAAACCGGTGAACAAATTCAGTTTTAGTAGTTGCGGCACTGAACAGTTTATAAAAGAAATCAAAGCGGTTAATCGCCAAAACATATTAATTGTCGGCATGGAAGCGCATGTCTGCGTTTACCAGACTGCTGCTGATTTAGCTAATCTGAATTACGATGTGCAGGTTGTGGCGGATGCGGTTGCCTCCCGAACCCTTGAAAATAAACAAATCGGCCTCGAAAAGAGCAAAGCGGCGGGTGCCGGCATAACCAGCACCGAGATTGCATTGTTTGAATTGCTTAAAATAGCAAAAGGCGATAAATTTAAGGAAATTATCAAAATCGTAAAATAGAAGTGCGCGGGTCAATCCGTTTGACAAAACTCGTGAACATAATTAATATTCCCCCCTTACGCAGCCAACAACCAAATTTGAATTCAAGATAATAATCACAAAACATAAAATTTAATAACTTAAAGCAGCCCATGCCAAGCGAGCACCTAAGTTGGAACATCATTTATGATTTTTTAACCGGTCCGGCGCTCTGGTTTATTTTCATCTTTTTTATCGGGGGTTTATTTGTCCGAATCGCCTTTTTATTTCGTCTGAGCCGCAAAAAGGATCGCGTCATTTATAATCACTTCAATCTGGGCTGGGGCATGCGATCAATTTTTCATTGGATGATCCCCTGGGCCAGTGCCTCCATGCGTCAGCAGCCTGTTTTTTCAATCGTTGCCTTCATCTTTCACCTATCACTATTGGCGGTTCCGCTGTTCCTTGCCGCCCACAATACTTTGTGGGATGAGGCCTTTGGTGTCAGTCTCTGGTCGCTTCCCGACCAACTGGCAGATTGGATGACCCTCATCTTAATCGCTTCTGCTATTTTTTTATTTGTTCGCCGTCTACGCAGACCGGAGGTTCGCATCTTAACCACTTCATGGGATTATGCCCTGCTGATCATGACGACATTGCCTTTTTTAACAGGCTTTTTGGCCTATCATCAATGGGGGCCTTATGAATTGCTGCTGGTTTTGCATATTTTGCTTGGTGAAATCCTTTTGATCCTGATTCCGACAACGAAGCTCGGGCATATGATTCTTTTCTTCTTTACCCGCGCGTTTATCGGCTTTGAGATGGGAGGGCGCAGAGGGGCAAGGTCGTGGTAACAAAAAATATTACAGCATATTACTTCATAAATAATGGTTGTAGTGATTTTTAAGCGCTGTCAAATTCGAAATCCGAATATCGCCTGATTTAATAAAATTGGTCGAAACAATTTTCAAATTTTCAAAATTCAAATGATTTAAACATACCGACTGAAAATGGAGATAAATTCCTAACTCAAGTTGGTTGTCCTTGTTTTGAACATTTGAGCATTCGGATTTAGGATTTGTTTCGGATTTCGCATTTCGTGTTTCGGATTTCTGATCAATATATTAAGGAATACGAACAAATTGGAAAGTGCTGAAAAGAAATTTGAATTTGAAAACAATACGGATGCTCCCGTAGACGTCGCCAAAGTGCGCGGGATACTGGCGGCCAACGATGGCGCCCGTATCCGGACCTGGATGAGTATTTGCTCAAGATGCGGGTTGTGTGCGCAAAGCTGCTTTGTCTATGTCGGCAATGATCGCGATCCGCGCCTGAGTCCGGCTTATAAATTCAGACACACCCTGGGTGAAATGGTCCGGCGCAAAGGTAAAGTGGATCGCGCTTTTCTGGAAAAATGCTACGAAATCGCCTGGCTGCAATGTACCATGTGCAAGCGCTGTTCGATGTATTGTCCCTTTGGGATCGACGTCGCCACCATGATCGCCATCGCCCGCAGCGTCTGCCACTCTCAGGGGGTGACGCCCAAACAGCTGGCCTTCTTTTCGGATCATTGCGATAAAACCGGCAACCACATGGGTATCCCCGCGGAAGAACTTGTCGACACGTGCGAGTGGATGGCTGAAGAGGCCGAAGATGACTACCGCGGAGTAGATATCCCGCTGGATCAACCCGGCGCCAAGTATATGTATACCATTAATCCGCGCGAACCCGTCTATTACCCCCAGGATATTTCCAACGCCGCCATTATCTTTGCGGCTGCAAAAGAAAGCTGGACAATTCCCACTTTTGGCTGGGATTGCACCAATTTGCCCATGTTTGCGGGCAACCGCAATCTGGCCGGAAAGCAGGTCAAAAATGTTTACGAAAAAGCCCTGGAATTAAAAGCGCAACATATTCTGGTTACCGAATGCGGGCACGCCTATCGTTCGCTGGCCTTTGAAGGCCCCTATCTTGCCGGCTATCCGGATGGGAAGCCGCCGGTTCACATTGTTCATTATGTTCAGTTACTGTCTGAATACTTGCGGGATGGTCGCATTAAGATTGATCCGCATAAAAAAATCCAGGAGCCGATCACCTACCAGGATCCCTGCAATGTATCCCGCAACGGCGGTCTCTGGGAGCATGCCCGTAAAATCATACCCCATATCGCCGAAGATTTTCGGGATATGGCGCCCAACCGGGAACACAATCATTGTTGCGGCGGCGGCGGCGGTATTATGCCGATGGGACCGGACTACAAACCCTTCCGGATGGCTTCGGGGAAGCTAAAAGCGCAACAAATTAAAGCAACCGGGGCAAAAATCGTGATCACCCCCTGTCACAACTGCTTTGATCAAATCAACGACCTGAGCGAGGAATACGAATTAGGGATCACCGCACTTTCTTTCAAGGAAATTATCGTGGACGCGATGATTATTCCGGAGCATATGAAGCTTGAATAGAAGTGGCTTCAAAACCCCTTCTAATGATTTTGGAATCATCTTAAATCAAAACAAGCCGGATCATCAGGGTTGCAAGGTGCGCCCACAATTCGCTGCAATTTTCCATTCACAAATACGAGATAATACATAAAGTTACCCTGCGCGGTATGATATATCCAAATAGGTCCGGAATCTTGTCTTCTTCCTATCTCCAAGGGATCCCCGCATTTTTCACGAACAGATCTATCTAAATCGCCAATGGCGACAACGCCTCCCGAACATCTATAAGACGACTGATCGGCCAAACTGTTAAATTCAATTGAATATGAATTGTCAGCAAAAATTATCAACAAGACTAAGGTGACACCCAAAAATAATATATTTCGAATCATTTTAGCCTCCTCTATTGGCAGGTTGGTCTTTTGCTTTGCGGTGGATGACATAAGCGGAATTTGTCATTATTTCACTGTGACGTCAAGTGGCGATACATTGACACAACTTTGGCAATGTTACAAATATGATCTTACAATTATCAAGCTATCGCTGGTATCTTACAAAAATACGGTACACTACCGCCAGATCTGCTACGGGAGAGAATATCGTTTTCCTTTAACCCGCACGATTGACAGCTTGCTCACCCTGCCATAAAGTTTCATATGAAATATAACAAGTGGATTGTGCGAAAAATATGGAGGAACAGGACCAATGAAAAAATTTGATGCAATAATCATCGGCACGGGTCAGGCCGGGCCATCTTTGTCAGCAAGATTGGCCGGTGCGGGAATGAAGGTGGCTGTTGTCGAGCGTAAGTTGTTCGGCGGCACATGCGTCAATACGGGCTGCATCCCTACCAAAACGTTAGTGGCCAGCGCCCGCGCCGTCCACATGGCCAGACGTGCGGCTGATTTCGGGGTGATGATCGACGGTACCGTTACGGTGAATATGAAAAAGGTCAAAGCGCGTAAGGATGACGTTGTAGGCCGATCCAATCATGAGATACCGGAGTGGATGAAAAAAATATCCCACTTGACCGTATTCAAGGGGCATGCGCGTTTTGAAAGCCCCGGCACTGTCAGCATGGGAGATGAAGTTCTGGAAGCGGACAAAATATTTATCAATGTCGGTGCCCGGGCATTTATCCCGCCCATGCCGGGTCTTGATCGCGTTGATTATTTAACCAATTCCAGCATGATGCAGGTAGATTATTTGCCGCACCATCTGATCATCATTGGCGGAAGCTATATCGGCCTCGAATTCGGTCAAATGTACCGGCGGTTCGGCAGCCAGGTAACTGTTGTTGAAAAGGGGTCACGCCTAATTGCACGCGATGATGAAGATGTCTCTGAAACGGTTAAAGAAATTTTGGAAAACGAGGGGATCAGCATTCGACTCAATGCCGAGTGTATGGCCGCAGAAAAAGATGGAGATAAAATACGGGTTAAGCTGGATTGCGATAAAGGCGATAAGGCTGTGACCGGTTCAGACCTGCTGCTGGCTGTTGGACGCATTCCCAATACCGCTGACCTGGGCCTGGATAAAGCCGGCGTTGATAAGAATGCGCGCGGCTATATCCGGGTGGATGATCAACTTCGCACGAATGTGCCCGGGATATGGGCGCTGGGTGACTGCAATGGAAAGGGCGCCTTTACCCACACATCCTATAACGACTTTGAGATCGTTGCAGCAAATTTACTGGATAATGATCGACGTCGGGTAAGCGACCGCATTCTTTGCTACGGTCTGTATATCGATCCACCACTGGGACGCGCCGGGATGACAGAAGCGCAGGTAAGGCAGTCGGGTCGCAGGGCACTGATTGGCAAGAGACCCATGGCAAACATCGGCCGTGCCATTGAAAAAGGCGAAACGCAGGGATTTATGAAAATCCTGGTGGATGCTGATAGCAAAGAAATTCTGGGTGCGGCAATTTTAGGAGTCGGTGGTGACGAGGCCATCCATTCTATTTTGGATATCATGCATGCGAAGCAACCTTACACTGTGATACAGCGGGCCATGCATATTCATCCCACCGTGTCAGAGCTGATACCGACCATGCTCGGCGATCTCAAACCGTTGCAATAACGCACAGCCATTCGCTTATTTATAGGGTGAGTGCAAGTCCTTTGTAAAAGGGATGGTCTGGCCGCTGCAAGTTTTAGACGTCAATCAACAGATTGGATCTCGGGCGGGCGCAGCAGAGGAGCACCTGGCCCGGATACGGAGGATCCAGGGGCTCGAAGGTATAGTCGACTTTGCCTTTCAAAAGCTCGTATTGGCAAGTGTGACAGATGCCGGAGCGGCAACTAAAGTCCGGAAAGACCCCTTGATCTTCGGCAAATTCGAGTAGGTTCTCATATTCGGGATCCCATTTAGCGCTAATCCCGGACTCTGAGAAGACGATCTCATAAGCCTCCTCTTCCGCTGCCTTTGTTTTTTTGGGGCGCCTGGCTCGGGTGCCCTCCTGCAGCAAGGCTGCCGGGCCGAATAGCTCGAAACGGATGCGGTTTTCCGGTACGCCCCAATCCCACAGACCCTTTAACATAGAATTCATAAAGGGCGGCGGGCCGCAAAGGTAAAAGTCCATTTCCTTGCTGGGCAAAAGTTCTTTTAACAGGTTAACGTCCACATGACCGGTGCTGTCATACTCACGACCCTTGACATCTTCGGGCCGGGGCTGGCTGTAACGGATGTGCACGCTGATGTTGTCGTTTTCCGCCGCGGCCCGGCGCATGTGCCTGCACATGGCATGGTGAATGCCGTTGCGCGTGCCATGAACAAACCAGGTTGGCCTGTTTTTACCGGAATCAACGATGGCGTTGAGCATGCTTATCATGGGAGTCAACCCCACCCCGCCGCTGAGCAGAATAACCGGAGTTTCCTCCTGCGGGTTGAGGAAAAAGTCGCCGCGTGACGCCGCCACCTGCAGCCGGGTGCCGGGCTCGACCAGATCATGAAAATAGTTGGAACCGGAAATAATCTCCGGATCTTCGGGTGGTGATTCCCTCTTGATAGTGATCCGGTAGTATTCGGCGTGACAGGGGCACTCCGATAGAGAGTAGGTACGGATGACCGGTTTAGGATGCCCGGGGATGCTTAGTCTGAAAACAAGAAATTGGCCGGGCATATAGACCGGCAGCGGCTGCCCGTCTTCGGGCACCAGATAAAAAGAGGTAATCGTTTGGCTTTCCGGCACCTTCTTATCCACGATGAAGTTCCGGAATCCCTTCCATGCCCTTTCCGGTGTTTTGCGTTTCTTTCCTCTTTCCCCTGCGGAAGCCAGGATTTCTTCGAACGCGCGGCTCCAATCAGGCGGAAGCACAGGGATGCGCAAAAGCCGGCGAATTTTTTCCTGGTTGTTATAATCGAAATAATAAAGCCGTGCGAATTCCCACACCGTTATTGTCTCCGGTCCGACTTGAACCCGCTCGATTGAGTCGCCGGCGCAGACCTCCCCTTCTTCCAGAACCCGGAAGTAAAATCCCAACCGGCCGCTGGTTATAAACTGCCGGGAAAAACCCGGCAAATCCATCTTTATCTCCAGTTTGAAACAGGGCAGGCGCGGTTGGGTCACCTCGAGCAAAGCGCCCCCGATCCGGAAGACATCGCCGATGTGAATCTGGTTATCCGGCATGCCTTCAACAGTGAAGTTTTCACCGAAGTGTCCATAACCGAGATCATCCCGACCCAGTTCCTGCCGCCAGTAGTGAATATTTTCAAGATCATAGACATAAACGGCTTTATAAACTCCACCGTGTACCGTGAGATCGGCCTGGCCATCGCCGTCCACATTGAGCTTATGCACCATAACCCTGCCGGCCATGGGCTCATTGTATATCCCGGTGTTCACCTTGCGTCCCAGGTGGTCCACCGTCTTGGGCATGGATACGTTCACTGATACCAGTTTCACGGCTCACAACCATATTTTTAGGGTCATAAGATCAATTCTTGACAAAGGCCAAAATTGCAAGGAACGGCTTTAAAAGCGAATAAATTTAAAACAACTCATATTTGCCCAAAAAATAAACACTCTTTGGAATAAATACAATTTTATTAAATTTTTCGAAACTTTTAATTTAAGTATTTTCAGAGGGGAATGAAACCTTAAATTTTACTTGACTCAAGAAAATGAATGAGTTATTACATATCAAGTTCTATAATGTATGTTCAATTACATTAATTCGTTCTAATTGATTTAAAATATTTATTATATGAACACCATTCATGCTTCTGCAGAAAGGGGGAAATATGGACGTAAAGGAGATTAAGGAAAAAATTAAAGCGGCGAATGTGGATTCCCTGCGTGTTGATTTCCCGGATCTACACGGTATTTGTCGCAGCAAGCTTATTCCGGCCGGTCGCCTGGAAGCAATGATCGAAGAGGGTGTTCAGCACGTTCAAGCCACCTATGCGATTGACTTTGCCAATGATGTGGCCATGGGCACCGGGGCGGGTGATGAAATCCAATGGCGCGACATGACCGTCAAACCGGATTTGAATACCTTTACCGTCTTACCGCATTTGGAGGGCACCGCCCGTTTCATCGGCAATACCTATGGACCCGACGGCGAACCTCTTCCCATGGATCCGCGTTATGTTTTACAACGCATTATTAAACAATATCAGGATCTGAATCTGAATCCCATAGCAGCCTCGGAGCTAGAATTTTTTCTTTTCAACCAGGGTGGAGACGCTGACGGCCAGGTTTACAATGCCAGCCCTTCCTGCGTATACCAGGTAAACCCGCTTGTTGATCCTCAAGGTATGTTACGACAGCTTCAAAATATCTTTATAGAGCTGGGCCTGGAAATCATATATTTAAACCATGAATTCTTCCCGGGCCAGTTTGAGGTTAACTGGAAGTACGAAGAAGCCCTCAAAATGGCCGACCAGACATTCACCTTCAAATATGTATGCAAAGAAGTCGCTGCCATGAATAACCTGTTGCTGACCTTCATGGGACGACCCAAAACTGAAAGCGGCGGCAGCGGGTACCACATTCACGTATCTGTCGATGATCCGAAGTCCGGTAAAAACCTATTTGATGATCCCAAAGGCAAAGATGGCGTATCCGACCAGCTACGTCACTTTCTGGGCGGCCAGATGGCCCATGCCAGGGGGATGTCCGCCATTTTAGCGCCAACGATTAATTCTTACGCCCGTTTTGTACTGGGTGCATTTTGTCCATTTTACATGGCCTGGGGCTGGGACAACCGCACGGTGTACTGCCGTGTACCTGCCGAAAGAGGCTCGGGCACCCGCGTGGAAAACAGAGGTCCCTGTGCGTCAGCCAACCCCTATCTGGCTATGGCTGCCGTATTGGCCGCAGGACTGGATGGTATCCAGAATAAAATTGATCCCGGCGAACCTGCAGCGGACGACATTTACGGATCCGAACCCGGAACTTACGATACCGTCACATTCCACCTGCGGGACGCTCTTGACGATCTGAAAGCAGACACCGTCCTCTGTGAAGCATTAGGGCCGGAATTGATTCAGGCCTTTTTAGCCCTTAAAGAACATGAAATTGAACGCTTCCGGACTCACGTCACCGATTGGGAATTTAATGAATATTCATATCACTTGTAACACGCACGGATAACCCGTCAAAAATGGGAGGTGTGTTGTGTGTGGAATTGCAGGCATTATTACCAAAGATTCCTCTACCCTGGGCAATGATCTAATTAACATGCTAAATGAGCTCATCCACCGGGGCAAAGATGCCACCGGTGTGGCCATTTATGAAAACCGCGATACGATCGACCTGCGCGTTTCCCTGACGGAGGCAAGCTATCAGCCGGCGCTTGAAGAAATTATTCAAAAATACGGCACGCCGTCCGATTTTCGAATCTATCAGGGACAGGGCATCTTCACCTTTTATGAGGCGTCCATTGATATGGATCCGGAAAAGATTACCGATCTCAATTGGGCAATTGATTCGCATCCAAATCTGTGCGTCCACTCTATCGGTAAACGCATCAAGATATACAAGGATGAGGGCTCCGCTGAAGAATTACGGCAATGTCACAAGATTCCGGAAGTCAAAGGCAGCCACGGAATCGGCCATGTACGCCTGGCGACCGAAAGTGTGGAGAACATCAATTTTGCCCACCCCTTTGTATCCTACATTTTCCCGGAGCTGGCAATTGTGCACAACGGACAATTCACAAATTACTTCAATATGCGCCGCAAAATGCAAAACTGGGGGATCCGTTTTAAAACCAACAATGACTCGGAGATGGCCGCCCACTTCATTGCCTACCACATGAAGGAAAAAGGATTGGACCTGGAACAGGCGCTCAACCTGGGACAGGAAACATTCGACGGCGTCTTTACGTTGCTTGTCAGCACGGATAATCAGATCGGTGCGTTGAGAGATCGGCTGGGTATTAAACCGATGTTGTTTTTTGAAAAAGGTGATGCCACCGTGCTCTTTGGGTCTGAGCAAATTTGTTTAACCCCAATTGTCTCCGATGTCTATGCAACGGAGATGGATCCAGGAGGCGTGCAGGTATGGTCCGTATAGATTTAAAAAAAATGAGCTCTCGCGAAGTCAATCGCAAGCTGAAGGATCTGATTAAAACCGAAGACCAAATTGAAATTGACAACCCCCGTTCCATGCACAACTTCGCCACTGCTTTGATCGGAAAAGGCAAGATTACCATTCACGGGAGTACCGGATTTTACACGGGTGGATTTCTTGAAGGGCCGACCCTTGTTGTAGAGGGAAATACCGGCTGGTATACGGGCGACAACATGACAGCCGGTGAAATCATCGTCGAGATGAATACCGGCAGCAATGTGGCGCCTTCGATGGTGGGCGGTACAATGGTGATCAAGGGCAACAGCGGCAGCCGTGCCGGCTGGGGCATGAAAGGCGGCACGCTGATCGTCTGCGGCAGTGTCGGGCAGTGGACCGGAAAGATGACGCTGGGCGGCCGAATCGTTGTTTTAGGAGAAGTCGGCGAAGGCATCGGGGAATCCATGTATGACGGCGTTATTCATGTGCTGGATCCTGCCGTTGAAAAAAAGCTGGGCGGCAACGTCCAGATCGTTCCCATCGATCAAAAAGAAAAAAAGGCGCTCAAGACGTTGTTTCAAAAATACGGGATTGATCAGGATGTCAGCGAATTGCAAAGCATTGTTCCAAAAATTTATGGTCGCCATGAATACGTCCTTTTTAAACCAACCCATAAACAAAGGGCTCAGGAATAATGGCAAAAGAAGACGAAAAAAAACCAAAGGATAAAATGCCTCGGGTCAAAGATGTTCAAAGAGGGGCCTGGAACCCGGAATCGATTTCAGAAGTTAAATATAAAGCCCAAATGGGCAAACACCGCATTCGTGGCTGCGGGACGCCCAGAAAATACCCCAATTTTGACGATTTACTGGTCTTGCCCTCCCAACTGACGCGAATGTCGATCGACACGTATCGGGAGGATTGCAAAACCCAGACCGTCTTAGGCGCACGCTTTGCCAAGAAACCATTGGTTATTGAGACGCCGATCATGATTTCAGGAATGTCTTACGGCGCGTTGAGTAAAGAGGCCAAAACGGCTCTGGCAAAGGCCACCGATATCGTCGGCACATCCATCAACAACGGTGAAGGCGGCTTGCTCCCTGAAGAAAGAGCCAATTCTTACAAACAGGTGGTTCAAATCCTGCCCAGTCGGATGGCATTTACCCTGCGCAACATCGAGGCCGCCGATGCGCTCGAAATTATTGTGGGCATCGGAGCCAAACCGGGACTGGCCGGCCATTTGATGGCCAGCAAAATCACCAAGGAAATTGCCGCTTTCCGACAGCTGCCGGAAGGTATTGATTTGCACAGCCACCCCCGCCACGGCGATATTTTCGGGGCCGATGATCTATGCCTGAAAATGGAAGAACTGCGCGATATTACCGACAGCCGGATTCCTATATTTCTAAAAATAGCCGCGGGCAGAGTCTGGGAGGATGTAAAAATCGCCGTCAAAGCGGGAATAGACGGTATTGTTATCGACGGAGGCGAAGCCGGTACGGGCGCGGCGCCGGTGGTGGCTTCAAACAATCTGGGGATACCGACCCTGCCGGCACTGGTCCAGGCCGTTCGCGCCCTGGAAGACATGGGCGTAAAAGACGAGGTCAGCCTGATTGTTTCAGGCGGTATCAAAGACGGCGCCGATGTTGCCAAAGCCATCGCCATCGGTGCAGATGCCGTTGCCATCGGCACCGGGGCCATGGTTGCCATGGGATGTGTGGTTTGTTTGCGGTGTCACGAAGGCCGCTGCGCTTATGGTATCGGAACCCAGGATCCCGAATTAAGACAACGACTCGATATCGAAAAAGCCGCCCAAAGGGTTGCGAATTATATTCAGGCCATGACCAATGAAGCCGTCATTATCGCCAAAGCCGCCGGCAAAACGAAATTGCACAGCATGGAAAGAGAAGACCTGCGGTCTTTAACCCTTGAAGCCTGCGCCATGACCGGCATTCCTCTGGTCGGGAGCAATTATACTTTTGGTGAGATGTTTGGATTTTGTTAATACGAATTCGCTCAGGACTTATAATTATGCGCATTGAAGAACATCCGATTTTGGGAGTGTTCGAAAAAGGTCCCAAAGTTCACTTTACCTTTGATGGCAAAACCATGGAAGGTTTTACAGGCGAACCGATTGCGATTGCGCTGCGGAGCAACGGTGTGCTTATCCACCGCTATACCGCCAAACGAAATGAACCCCGGGGCATGTTCTGTGCCATCGGCCGTTGCACCGATTGTATCATGGTGGTGGACGGCATGCCCAACATTCGGACGTGTATCGAACCGTTAAAAGAAGGTATGGCGGTTGAAACGCAGCATGGCAACGGGCCGGATTTATCACGAGGCAAGCCGTGAGAAGATGTGAAATGGTATGTGCCGGCGCCGGACCCGCCGGGCTGGCAGCCGCCGTCGAAGCCGCCAAATACGGCGTTGAGGTCGTGGTCTATGATGAAAACGACCGCCCCGGCGGTCAGCTTTTCAAGCAGATCCATAAATTTTTCGGCTCCCGTGAGCACCGTGCCATGGAACGCGGATTCGATATTGGCAACAGTTTCTTGAGTGAAGCCCGGGAATTGAGCGTTGAAGTTTCGCTGAATTCAGTGGTTTTGGGTATCTACGAAAACGGTGCCCTCAACGTCATGATCCGGGATCGCATCGAGCACGTCAAGGCTCAGTGTACGCTGGTGGCCACCGGCGCATCAGAAAACATGATCCCCTTCCCCGGCTGGACCCTGCCGGGGGTCATCGGCGCAGGCGCCGCTCAGACCATGGCCAATATCCATGGCATCCGCCCGGGCAAAGACATTCTTATGGTGGGATCGGGTAATGTCGGTGTCATTGTCAGCTACCAGATGCTGCAGGCCGGCTGCCAGGTTGCAGCCGTCATCGATGCCGCACCCGAAATCGGCGGTTACGCTGTGCACGCCGCCAAGATCGCCCGGACCGGAGTTCCTTTTTTTATGTCGCATACCATTAAGGAAGCGCATGGCAAAGACCGGGTTGAGAGCGCCTCCATAATCGAAGTGGATGAAGATTGGAAACCGATACCCGGTACGGAGAAACAATTCGATGTCGATACGGTATGTATTGCGGTAGGCCTCAACCCCATGAACCAGTTGCTCAGAATGACCGGCTGCAAAATAGTCGACTCTCCGGTGTTGGGGGGTAAGGTGCCGTCGCATAACCTGAACCAGGAAACATCCGTTAAAGGAGTTTATGTGGCCGGAGATGCATCCGGCATTGAAGAGGCCAGCACGGCGATTATCGAAGGCCGTATCGCCGGATTGGCGATTGCCTGCAGGCTCGGTTATCTGGATGAACCTGAGTTTTTAAAGCAACGCGAAGTGCAACTTAAAAGCATGGTCGGTTTGCGCAGCGGCAGCCATGGAGAAACCAGGGGCAAAGCCAAGCAATACCTTAATGACACAATGAGGATGCAAGCATAATGGCCGCTGATTCAACCAAAACCGGATTCCTTTCGCAAAAAGAGTTAAAAGACGGCAAAGGCATACCGTCGGAGACACGGCGCCGCAAAGGTGCTGTCGCTGTTCTCGAATGTCTGGAAGACATCCCGTGTAATCCCTGTGAATCCAGCTGTAAATATGATGCCATTACCGTCGGTGAAGATATCACCACTCCCCCGGTTCTGACGGAAGATAACTGTGTGGGATGCCGCAGCTGTCTCCCGATCTGCCCCGGCCAGGCCATCTTTATCGTCGATGAGAGTCTGCCGGATAATATGGCGGCGATCGAGATGCCGTATGAATATCGACCCTTGCCGGAAAAAGGAGAAACTGTAATCGCCCTGGATCGAGCCGGGCAAAAAATAGGAGAGGCGGTCATTACCGCAATAAAACAAACAAAAAAAATGGATCAAACCGCAACGGTTATCGTAGAACTTCCCAGAGAATGGTCTATGACGGCCCGCGCAATTCGATTGAAACGCTAATCTAGAATCAGGAGGTAAACAAGAATGGCTGAACAAGCATTAGGTATGGTGGAAACCAAAGGTCTGGCCGGCGCGATTGAAGCCGCCGATGCAATGGTAAAAGCAGCGAAAGTGCGATTTGTCGGCAGAGAGTTTGTCGGCGGCGGTCTGGTTGCCGTGTTTGTGCGCGGTGATGTCGGTGCCGTCAAAGCGGCCACGGATGCCGGTGGCGCAGCAGCGGAACGTGTCGGTGAACTGGTTTCGGTGCACGTTATCCCCAGACCGCACAGCGACATCGAGTATACCATTCCGAAAGCCGAAGAATAATTTTCCGGGAAGTTCGGAAACGGATTTGTCTGCAACCGCGCGTGGATTTGTCGGTGACACCGTAAAAAACAAAGCCTCATGGTCAGTGGCCGGGGCGGCCGAAATTCTTCTGCATGCAACGGCTGAAATCAGTGCAT